>Ga0207663_10000162_pt1 | contig 30629 bp, 21 predicted proteins | sample LARL53metaG_FD_184346 | JGI IMG/M metagenome (GOLD analysis project Ga0207663, IMG submission 184346) | Corn, switchgrass and miscanthus rhizosphere microbial communities from Kellogg Biological Station, Michigan, USA - LAR L5-3 metaG... | ecosystem: Host-associated > Plants > Roots >...
CTCCGCCCCCGAGCGCCGCGCGGAGTTCGGCCGCGGTCGCCCAGGCCTCCCCAGCGGACTCGGCAACGATGTGACGCCTGCCGTCCCGATCGAGCCGTAACGTGAGACGGGTGAGTCGCGGCGGGAGGAGCTCCAGCCGTGACCGGAGCTCCCGCCACAGCGCCATCAGGCGGAAGTCGGTGATGTGACAATCCAGCAGGGGGAATACAGCTCCGGGGCGATCGAAGGGATGCAGTCCGACCGTGCGACGGTCCGACCGTGCGACCGATTTCACGGCCAGGCTGATCTTCCCCCGGTACCGCCACTCCTCCACCGCCTCGACAATCTCAGGGTCTTCGATGTCGAGTTTTCCCACGCGACGGAGCGCGTCGCCGACGATCGCGCGCTTTGCCGTCAGCTGACTCTCGTACGACAGGTGCTGAAGCTGGCATCCGCCGCAGTGCTCCTGCACGTAGTGGGGACAGGGCGGCGTGACGCGCGTGGCGGCGGGGGACATCACCTCGGCCAGCTGGCCGCGAGCGAAGCGTTTGTGGAGCTTGACGCCCTCGCGCAGTCGCACGCGCTCCCCGGGCGCGGTTCGGGCCACGAACACCGCGCGCCCGTCAGCCAGGCGGCCCACACCGTCCCCCCCCGCGGCGATCTGGGTGATCGCCACAACGTCGTTCATTCTCCGAGCGCCTCCCGGCGCGCGGCCACGAGCCACTGCGAGGGACGCGGGGACAGGGCGACGCCACTTCCGGGAACACCCGCGGTGCCCCTGCGCTCCTCGGCGAGCAGCGCCGCGACGACGGCCAGGGGCCGGGCGAGGTCGGGGCGCACGCCACCGGCGAGCAGCCGATCCCCGGCCCGCTCGAGATAGGTGATGTCCACGTCCCCGCGCTGGAACTCAGGATCGTCCATCACGCGGAGGTGAAAGGCCTGCGACGACGGGATACCGACGATCACGAGCTCGCGCAGGGCGCGCCGCATCCGCTCGAGAGCCACCTGCCGGGTCTCCCCCGAAACGATGAGTTTCGCGATCAGTGGATCGTAGTGGAGCGTGACCTCGTTTCCCGCCTCGATACCCCCGTCCCACCGGACGCCCGGGCCGCCGGGGACCCGGAGATAGCGCAGGACACCTGTGGCGGGCAGAAAACCGTTGAACGGATCCTCGGACGTGATTCGGCACTCGATCGCATGACCGCGCGGCTGAAGGGTGCCCGCGTGTACTCGCAGGGGCTGGCCCATCGCCACCCGCAGCTGCTCGCGCACGATGTCGACGCCGTACACGAGCTCGGTGACCGGATGCTCCACCTGCAGCCGGGTGTTCATCTCGAGGAAGTAGAACTCGCCGGTGGGCGCGAGGAGGAATTCGATCGTCCCCGCGCCCAAATAGCCCACCGCACCGGCGGCGGCCGTCGCGGCGTCGCTCATCCGGCGCCGCAGCGCGGGTGTGACGGCGAGCGAGGGCGCCTCCTCGATGAGCTTCTGGTGGCGACGCTGGATACTGCACTCACGCTCGCCCAAGGCGACGACACGCCCGAACTGATCCGCGAGGATCTGGATCTCGATGTGTCGGGGACGATCGAGCAGTTTTTCCAGGTACACCTCCCCGGCCCCAAACGCCTTCTGCGCCTCACTCGACGCCGCCTCGAACGCCGACTCGAGCTCCGGCTCGGCGCGCACTACCCGCATCCCCTTCCCGCCACCGCCCGCCGCTGCCTTGAGGAGCACGGGATACCCGAGGCGGGCCGCTTCCGGGCGAGCTTGAGCATGGTCGGCGAGCGTCCGCGTGGTCCCCGGGACGATGGGCACTCCAGCGGCCTGCATGCGCCGCCGCGCTTCGGTCTTGTCGCCCATGGCGCGAATCGCCGAGGCGGATGGCCCGACAAAGACCAGCCCGGCCTCGGCGACCGCCTCCGCGAACGGGGCGCGCTCGGACAAGAAGCCGTACCCGGGGTGAACGGCCTGGCAAGCGGTGCGCTTCGCCGCATCCACCAGCTTCGTGATATCGAGGTACGACTGCGTCGCGGGCGGCGGCCCGATCGGAACGGCGATGTTCGCCGCGCGCACGTGCGGTGACAGGCGATCGGCCTCGGAGTAGACGGCCACCGCTTCGAGGCCTTCCTCGTGACAGGCCCGGATGATCCGCAGGGCGATCTCCCCGCGGTTCGCCACGAGGACGCGCGTGATCGCGGTCATCTCACCGCCGGCAAGTCGGCACGTCGCTCGCGACCTTGAAGGTCGCCATTGCCTCGCACAACCCGGGCGTGGCCCGGGCCGCCCGGGTGTAGGCGGCGAGCGCCGGCGCGGCCCACGGATCGTTGTCGTCGAGCGCCAAACGGAGGGCGGCGAACACGAAGTCTCGCGGAGGCACGCGCGGGCTCGACGTGCCGGTGCCGGCGACCCACTGCAGCGTCCGAGCCTGCCAGGCGATCCGCGGGCGGGTATCGGGCGGCCGCTCGAAGCCCATGCTCACGCACACCGTCCGCCGCCGCACGAGCTCGCGGAGCCAGGGGTCCGTGTCTCCGCGCCGCGCCAGCTTCAGATCTCGCGTGAGCCGGGCGCGCAGGAGCGCGTCCTCGCGCCACATCGCCAGCGGCAGGACGAGCAGATCGGGGCGCAGATCGCGCGCGAACCGCATGAACCAGGCCGCGTATGCATCAGCCCCTCCCGCCGTTAACAGGACGCCGCCCGCCGGGCAGGCGCGCAGCAGATTCTCTCCGAGCTCCTCGAGCACCGCCGGCAACCGCAGATCGGTCGGCAACGGCCCGATGGCGTCCTGCCCCGCTTGGATCCCAGCCACCTCCCACGCGGACCAGGACCGCGCGGCCCACGTCCCCACGCGGAGGACACGAGCGCTGTCGCCGATCGCGCTGGCCCCCAGGGGCCCGGCGAGCGCGGCGGCACGCGTGAGCGCGCCTTCGGCGGTATCGAGGATGGCGTTCGCCCAGGCGCTGTCCTCGGGCGCCCGGTGCCCGGGGCCGTGGGCCTCCGCGCCCAGCTCCAGGTAGGCTCGACCCATCAGCAGCCACAGCTCGGCGTCGGTCGAGTCCCGCGCGGCCCGGTCGCGCAGGGCGGCAACGGAGTCCGGCGGGCCCCCTCGCCCTACACCGCTCGGCACCGGTGCCTGCAACAGCACGGCCAGGGTGAGTGCGCTAAAGAGGAATGTTCCCATGCTTTTTCGGCGGATTCCGATCGCGTTTGGTGGCGAGCGTCCCCAGGGCCTCGATGAGCCGCGGTCTCGTGTCACGCGGATCGATGATGTCGTCCACGTAGCCGCGCGCCGCCGCGAGGTAGGGGTGCGCGAACTTCTCCCGATACTCGGCCTCGCGCTCCTCGGTGGCTTCGTCCTTGTAGAGGATTTCGACCGCGCCCTTCGGGCCCATGACCGCGATCTCCGCCGTCGGCCACGCCACGTTGTAGTCCCCGCGGACGTGTTTCGAGTTCATTACGTCGTACGCCCCGCCGTACGCCTTGCGCACGATCACCGTGAGCTTCGGCACGGTCGCCTCGCAGTACGCAAACAGCAGCTTGGCGCCGTGCTTGATGATCCCGCCGTGCTCCTGTGCCACGCCAGGCAGGAAGCCCGGGACGTCCTCGAACGTCACGAGCGGGATGTTGAACGCATCGCAAAACCGGATGAACCGCGCGCCCTTGAGGGAGGCATTGATGTCGAGGACGCCCGCGAGCACCGCGGGCTGATTGGCGATCACTCCGACCGGCCGCCCCCCCAACCGGGCGAACCCGACGAGCAGATTCCCCGCGAAGTCCCGATGGATCTCGAGGAATACGCCGTCGTCCACCACGCGCCGGATCACATCGTGCATGTCGTAGGGCTTCGTCGGGCTGTCGGGCACCACCTCGAGCAGCTCCTCGTCGCGTCGATCGGACGGATCGGTCGTCGAGCGGAGGGGCGGGTCGTCGAGGTTGTTGGATGGGATGAACCCGAGGAGCGCGCGGATGCCCGCGATGGACTCGAGCTCCGAGTCGTGGACGAAGTGGGCCACGCCGGACGTGCCACCGTGCACGTCGGCGCCGCCGAGCGCCTCGAAGTCCACCTCCTCGTGGGTCACGGTCTTCACGACGCTCGGCCCGGTCACGAACATGTACGAGATGCCCCGCACCATGAAGACGAAATCAGTAATGGCCGGGCTGTAGACGGCGCCGCCGGCGCAGGGGCCGAGCACGGCGCTGATCTGGGGCACCACGCCCGACGCGAGCGTGTTGCGCAGGAAGATGTCGGCATAGCCGCCGAGGGACACGACGCCTTCCTGGATGCGCGCGCCCCCCGAGTCGTTCAAGCCGATGATCGGTGCCCCGGTCTTGAGCGCCAGATCCATCACCTTACAGATCTTCTCGGCGTGCGCCTCGGACAGGGAGCCGCCGAACACCGTGAAGTCCTGCGCGAACACGTACGCCAGCCGGCCTTCGATGCGGCCGTAGCCGGTGACGACGCCGTCGCCGAGATACTTCTGGTCGGCGAGCCCGAAGTCCGTGGACCGGTGCGTGACGAACCGGTCCAGCTCCACGAACGTCCCGGGGTCGAGCAGCACCTCCAGCCGCTCGCGCGCGGTCATCTTCCCCTTCTCGTGCTGCGCCGCGATTCGCTCGGCGCCGCCGCCGAGCTCGGACTCGGTGCGCTTCTGTTGAAGCAGCTCCAGCTTCTCGCGCATAGTCATGGAGGGAAAATCTAGACGCACAGACGCACAGACGCACCAGGGAAAACAGCGAGAGGGGGCAGGAATTCCCGCCCCCTCCGCCCTGTTCTCTCCTGTGCGTCTACGCGTCTAGCTGTTGCGTATCCTGCTTGCTTGGTTCCGGCGCACTGTCTTCTTTGGGCCACCCGGTGGCCGCGAGAACGATCCGATGATGAATCGGGTCGACCTCGAGGACCTTCATCTCGATCGCCTGCCCTTCCTTCACCGCGTCGGCGGGATTCTGGATATCGGGGATGCCGAGCTGTGACATCGGGACGAAGCCTTCGATGTCGTGCCCCAGGTCCACTACGACGCCCTTGTCCATCAGGCGCAGGACGCGACCGCGGAGCTCCGTGCCCACGGGATAGGTCTCGCCGATCCGGAGCCAGGGATCCTCCTGCGCCTGCTTCAGGCCCAGCGAGATGCGCTTGTTCTCGGCGTCGACGTTCAGGATCAGGACCTCGACCTCGTCGCCCTTCTTGACGACCTCGGACGGATGCTGCACCCGCTTGGTCCACGACATGTCGGAGATGTGAATCAGTCCGTCGATGCCCGGCTCGATCTCTACGAACGCGCCGAAGGATGTGAGGTTCCGCACCTTCCCCTTGATGCGCATGCCAACCGGGTACTTCTGTGGCAGCGCCATCCAGGGATCTTCTTCGGTCTGCTTCATCCCCAGCGAGACCTTTTCTTCGGTCTCGTCGACCTTCAGGACCACGGCTTCGATCGTCTCGCCGATCGACACGATCTTCGATGGGTGGCGGACGTTCCGGGTCCAGCTCATCTCGGAGATGTGCACCAGACCCTCGATGCCGGGCTCGAGCTCGACGAACGCGCCGTAGTTAGTGATCGACACCACCTTGCCCTGCACGCGCGTACCGACGGGATACTTCGCCGCCACGTTCTTCCAGGGGTACGGCTGCAGCTGTTTCAGTCCGAGGCTGATGCGCTCGCGCTCCCAATCGATGTCGAGGACCTTCACCTCGACTTCCTGGCCGATGTGGACCATTTCGGAGGGGTGCGAGACTCGCCCGTAACTCATGTCCGTGATGTGGAGCAGTCCGTCCACGCCCCCGAGGTCGATGAACGCGCCGAAGTCGGTGATGTTCTTGACGATCCCTTTCCGGACCTGGCCGACCTGCAGCTCCTTCATCAAGACATCGCGTTTAGTCTTGCGCTCCGCCTCGAGCAGGACGCGGCGACTCACGACGATGTTGCGACGCCGCTTGTTCAGCTTGATGATCTTGAACTCGAAGCTCTGGCCCAGCAGCTCGTCGATGTTGGGCACCCGCCGCAACGCGATCTGACTGCCCGGGAGGAATGCGTCTACGCCCATCAGGTCCACCACCACCCCACCCTTGATCTTCTTCACGAGCGTGCCCGAGACCGGCTCATCCTTCTCGTAGGCCTCGCGGATCCGCTCCCACACCCGCATGAAGTCGGCCTTCTTCTTCGAGAGGACCACCGCGCCTTCCTGGTCCTCGAGATGCTCGAGGAAGACCTCGATCTCATCTCCCTCTTTGAGCGAGTGCGGATCCTTGAACTCGTCGATCGGCACCGCGCCCTCGGACTTGAAGCCGACGTCGAGAATCACCGCGGCGTCGGTCACGCGCAGCACCTTGGACTTGACGATCTCGCCTTCTTCGATGTTGGAGAGCGTACCCTCGTACAACTCCGTCATCTTCGCGATTTCGTCCGCGGAATACTCTTCGTGCAGATCCGAACGAACGCGAAGCTGGGAGTGGGGGGGGAGGGGGGGCGCGGGTGTCTCGGACTTCGACTCCGGAAGATCTTCCGTATCTACCAGCATTCAGTACACCGGTTCGGTTGTGGGTTTGGACGGTGGCCAAAGGGACGAGCCGTCCCTCAAAGCCTGGAACACAAGACGCCAAACCTAGCCGGGGAGCCGCTCGCGCGCCAGCGCCAGCACCTGCTGCACTTGCTCCTCCAACCCCATCCGCGTGGTATCGAGGAGGCGGGCGTCGGCGGCCGGTTTCATCGGAGCCACCGGCCGGGTGGAGTCCGCGAGATCCCGAGCGGCGAGGGTCTGGGCCTCCCGTCGCAATTCGTCCGGATCGATCCGACCACCGCGCTGGGCCAGCCGGCGTCGCGCGCGCTCCTCCGGTGACGCCGTCAGGAATACCTTCACCGGCGCGTCCGGGAACACGACCGTCCCGATGTCCCGGCCATCCACGACCACGCCCACGGCGTGCCCCAGCACCGCCTCGCGCTGCTGCACGTTCACCCAGTGACGGACTTCGCGGATCGCGGCGACCTCCGAGACACGCCGCGTGACCCGCTCGGTTCGGATCGCCTCTTCCACGTCCACCCCCGCGACCTCCGGCCGAAACACGTCTTCGACCAGCACGAGGCGTACGGGCAACTCCTCCACCAACGCCACGATTCGTTGTGGAGACCACGGCTCCCCGCTCCCCGCTCCCTGCTCCCGGAGATTGTCCAGCACCGCCAGCGTCACGGCTCGATACAGCGCACCGGAGTCGAGGTGCGCCCAGCCCAGGCGCCGGGCGACGAGCGCCGCCGTGGAGCTCTTGCCTGAAGCCGCCGGGCCGTCGATCGCGATGACCCGGAGCTTCATGTTGCTCGAATCCGCCGGAGATCGGCGAAGAACTGCGGGTAGCTGATCGCCACCGATGCCCGCTCGGACAGTCGCACGTCGGCTCCCGCGACTGTGCCGAGCACCGCAAACGCCATCGCGAGCCGATGGTCGCGCGCCGTTTCGACCCGGCCGCGAGGCGGTCGTGTGCTGCCCCGGACGAACAAGTCGTTCCCCCGCGCCTCTGCCTCCGCGCCCACCGCCCGGAGGTTCGCCGCGATGAGCTCGAGCCGATTGCTTTCCTTTACCCGCAGCTCGCCCACCTCGCGGAACACCGTCTCGCCGGCGGCGCGGCTCGCTAGCGCGGCGAGAACGGGCACCTCGTCCACGAGCGTGGGGACCTCGGCCGCCGTGATTTCCGTGCCGCGCAGCGACGCCGGGCGCGCGACGAGGTCCGCCACCGGCTCGCCGCCCTGGTCCCGCAGGTTCACCCGCTCCACCGGTGCACCCATCCGCTCGAGCGCCACGAGAAACCCCGTGCGGGTCGGGTTCACTCCCACGTTCTCGACAAGCAGCTCCCCCGATTCAGCCAGGAGCGCCGCCGCGATCAGGAACGCCGCCGAAGACGCGTCTCCCGGGACGGCGAGACGGAACGACGGAACGACGGAACGGGGCGTTGGTTCGTACACCACGGCGCCATCGCGCTGATGCAGTCCCAGGCCGAGATGCACGAGCAATCGCTCGGTGTGATCGCGCGAACGGTATGGCTCGCGGATCGTGACGCCGACGCCGCCGGTGAGCCCCGCAAAGAGGAGCGCGCTCTTGATCTGCGCACTCGCAACGGGCGTCGTATACGTGAGCGCCCGCAGCCGGCCACCGCGAATGGTGAGTGGAAGCGCGTCCCCACCCTTCTCGGTGATCTTCGCGCCCATGCTGCGGAGGGGCTCGGTCACGCGGCGCATGGGACGTCGCCGCAACGAGGCGTCGCCGCTCAATGTCGCCGCGAATGGCTGTCCCGCGAGCACGCCGAGCATCAGTCGCGCGGTGGTGCCCGAGTTGCCGCAATTCAGCCGGGAAGCGGGACGCGTGAAGCGGGAGGCGTGGATCGTGACCGAGGAGCCCTCCCGAATCGCGGAGATCTCCGCCCCTAATTGCCGCAGGACCCGCGCGGTGCTCTTGACGTCGTCGCCGGTGAGCAGGCCTTCGATCTGACTGGTGCCCCGCGCCAACCCGGCGAGCATGAGGACTCGATGGGAGATGCTCTTGTCGCCCGGCGGTCGGACGACACCGCTCACCTTCACGCGTCGATCCTGCGGCGCCACTCCGCCCCTTGCCCCAGCCAGGCCGTGAGGCTGCGGGCATCGCCGGTTTCGAGTGCGCGCTCGATTTCGCCGAGCGGCTCCTCCAGAGCGCGGAGCGCCGGCAGCACTTCGTCGCGGTTCATGAGCAGGATCTCGGACCAGAGGGCGGCCTCGCTGGCCGCGAGGCGCGTGGTATCACGCGCGCCAGGGCCGTAGGTGGCACCGGCAGGCGCCGTGCGGGCGAGAAAGTGCGCGAGCAGCGAGGCGACCACCTGCGGCAGGTGACTCGTGAGCGCGAGCTGGCGATCGTGGCCCGCCGCATCCATCACGACCGGATGCGCACCCAACGTCTCGGCCCAAAAGTGCGCGACTTCCCGCGCCGCGCCGTCTCCACCGCGCGTCGGCGTAACGTAGACGACGGCGTTCTGAAACAAGTCGAGCCGTGCCGCCGCGAATCCGTGCGCGTGCGTACCAGCGAGCGGGTGTGCTCCCGCGAAGCGGTCGCCCATGCCGAGCGCCTCGGCGCGAGAGACGATCTGTCGCTTGACCGATCCGACGTCGGTGACGAAGGCTCCGGGACCAATCTGATCGTGCAGCGCTTCGAGCAACCGGAGGTTCGCGGCGGGTGGCGCGGCGAGCACCAGGAGATCGGCGGCGCGGGCGACGTCCACGGATCGTTGGGGTGCGTCGTCGAGGGCCCCTTGCTGCGCCGCGGCTGCCCGCTCCCCCGGCTCCGGCGACCAGCCGACGACCTTGGGAATGCCGGCGCGCTTCGCCTCGAGCGCCACCGACCCACCGATCGCGCCGAGCCCAATGATGCCAAGGGTATGGGGACGCACGGGATAGAAACTAGCAGGGCGGCTCGACCACCGCCGCCCTGCAGGACCCGCGTCTTCTCTCCTCTGTCAGCTACTGGCCGGACACGATCGTGATCGTGAGATAGCGACGGAAGCCGGGCCACTGCGTGTTCCCCTGCGCTCCCGACCCCACCTGCATGGTCAGGAACAGTCCGACCTTGGAGCCGGCACTCAACGCGAAGTCGTGCGCGGTATCGCCGCTGTTGAGCGGATGCCGCAGCTCGTACACACTGAAGCCGCCCGCGTTGCCGAACGCCGCCGCGCCATCATTGGTGCCTCCGGCCGACGCGTCCGTAGCACCGCACGAGGTCTGCGTGGACGTCGTACAATTCGCCGACAGGAACTGATCGCTGAAGCCCGCGGTGGCGTCTTCCACCAGAATGTCGTCACCCGTCTCGGCGAGCCCTGTGCGTGACGTGTTCGCACTGTTGTTGTTGTCGAAGTTGAAGCGCAGCGTGTTCACCTTATCGGTGCTGGCGCGCTGTATGCGCACCGCCAGATACAGATTGGTCTGGTCGTTCATCCAGTACAGCGTGGCCGGCGTGGCGCCTCCCGACAAATTGGCCGTGAAGTCTGCGTGCTGCGCGCACTGCCATTCACCCGGAGCCATCACGCCGTCCACCGTGGCTGTGCCGAAGCCGGGCCGGCACGCCGTGGCGTGGAACGTGACTGTACCGTTCGGCAGGATGCCCGTCTCAGTCGGGACGCTCCCCAACCCGATGCCGCCGGCGGTGAGCAGGTTGGGGTTGGGCAGCCCCAAGACCCAGCTGCTGACGCGGGCAACACCATCTACACCCGTGACCACGCAAGAGGCGTTCACGTCCGACGCACAGGCCGCGCCCGTGAAGCTGACGCTGCCATTGCCCGCCGTAATCGCGTAGTGCACGCTCGCGTTCTGGACCGGAGCGCCGGTGCGGTCCGTGACGAGCACGGCCGGTGGGATCGCGACCGCCGATCCGACAAATCCCGTCTGGTTGTCGCCCTGCAGCAACGTCATCTTGGCCGGCAGTCCCCACCCGAAATTGCTGAAGCCTTTCGTGAGGCCTCCAACCCCCAGGTGCGCGGCCTCGAGTGGCGGCGGGCTGAACCACGGCCCGATGTCTCGCTCGATGCCGCGCCACAACGCGCGCGCGAGATTCACGATCGGGCCGCTCTTCCCGAGCGCGAAGCCGCTGCAGTCCACGAAGGTGAACGGAGCGTTCGGCAGCACCTCGATGCCCGCCGACGGATTCGCCGGCTCGAAGCGATGCAGCTGCAACAGGTCGTGCTGGTTCGCCGGCAGATTCAGCGCGTCCGCCTCGAGACAGACGCCGATCGTCGCGGGCGGATTGAGCGACACGGTGATGATGGGGTCCGTCCGGACTCGATAGCATCCTTCGAACTGAGGAATGTCCATCGGTAGAAACGCAACGCGGCCGTCCGGCGCGCGCGGGCAGGTGACGCGCTCGATCACGATCGTCACCGACTGATTGCTGCCAGGCTGGGCGGGGACCTGAATGCCGGCGAACGTCGCGAGGATGGTTCCACCCGTGCCCAGGTTGATCGTCCCTTCACCGCAGTCGGTGGCGCCCGGCGTGCACAGCGCCTGCTTCTCGATCCGGAACTTGATCGGGTTCGTGCTGCCATTCAGAAAGACGTACGAGTCCGGGCTCTGATCCTTGGGCACTTGCTGGGGTGTGGACACCGGGACCACGTCCCGGAACCCGAGGAGGATTCGGCCTACCAGGACGCGAATCCGATACGTGTCCGACGACACGATGAGGGTCGGATCGCTATTCCAATTGACTTTGTATTGCTGATTTGTGAGATCGAGCGTCACCTGGGATGGATCGAACCGGAGCACCGGATTAGCACAGCTGGGGTCAATCGTCAGATGACAGATCTCGACCGAAGGGCGCAACGCGGGATCGAACGTGCCACTGAACGCCGGCGGCGTGACGATGGGCGGGAGGAAGAAGAAATGGGGATTTCCCCCGCTCACGCCGTCCGACAGCGCCGCGGAAATGCCTACTCCGGGCGGTCCAACGGGCGTACGTCGGTCCTGACAGCCCGCGAGCGACATCATCGCGAGCAGGGTGATGGCAAGCCGCTTCAAGGGCGCTCTCCTAGGGTGAGCCGGCACGGCCCGCACGAAGCAGGGGGGGGCAGAGGTACCGGCTGAGGGTGCAGCCGCAGACGAGTGGGTTTAGCCTGCGCAAGACGGGGGCCACGCCACGATTCCCGCGAAGGCTGTGGTGCGTCTGGGATTACGGCGCGGTGCGGTACCGTTATGGGGTGGCTGTGCCAGCCATGCGTTACAGAGTCGCGCCGCCCTGCGTACGGAAAGGGCGGCTCCGGATGGAGCCGCCCCGAGCAAGGATTGCGCTGCCTCCGCCGGCGTTTATGGCGTGGGAGGCGGCGGGATGAAGGTGACGTTCAGGTTATCGAACTCCGCGAAGCCGGCTCCCGTGCCGGCGAACTGCACCGACGTGATTCCTCCGAGCGTGGAGCAGAGGGTTTGGCCAAAGGCGTCGGGCTGCGACACGAGCTTCTCGAGCGAGGTGCCGTTCTCGTCGAACGTTTCCATGAAGCCGGTCGCGCCGGTCTGGTCGGAGCGGAAGCCCGTCACCCACACGTTCATGCAAACTCGACTGGCAGCTCCCGCGAGATGGGCCACGATGCGCCCGCCCTCATTCTCGCTGAAGTCCGAGGCGGTGCCCTCGGGACAAATGGTCACGACATTGTTACCCGAGTTGAAGCCAAACCCTTCCGCGAGGGGACCGTTGTCGTTGGCGTAGACATGACTGTCACCGCAAAGGGCGCCCGGCGTCGACCTGTTGAAGGTCACGCCCAGGAGCGCGTACAACGTGTCCACAACGGTTCCCGGACTGACGCCGCCTCCAGTGCGATTCAGGTCGAAGTTGATCAGGCCTCCGGCAGGCAAGACCCACCCCATGCGGCTGAAGCAGCACGTCGAGCCGCCGGCGCCGAGATGAAACGCGAACGCTGGCTTCGGCATCGCGATCGCCTCCGCGTGCCGGACCAGCCATGCGAGACCGCCGCGCCAACCTGTGGTCGGCGCTGCCGACGCAAAGCCCTCGCAGGAGACGAAGGGTGCCGGCACGTTGGGGAGCGCCCGGATCTGCGGTAACTCGCCCACCGGCTCCTCCACCTGAAACAGCTGGATCACGTCGCGAGCGGGCTCGGCCACCGTGGCACAGACTCCAACGGTGACGTTCTTCAGGAACGTGGCGGTCGGCTGCGTGGTGAATCGGTAGCATCCCTCGAACTGTGTATTCCCGAGCGGGATGCACCGCACCGAAAGGTCCCCGCCGTTGTCCAGCGGCAACCCAGCGAAGCTCGTCACGCGCTCGATCGTCACGACCACGGGATTGGGGCTCCCCAACCAGCCATCCGGGAACTGCGCTCCCGCAAAGCCGGTGTTGGTGACGACCGTCGCTCCCGCGTCCCCGACCGTCGCCTCGACGCAATCCGTGCACGTCCGATCTCCGACAAGCGCGCCCTGCTCGATCCGGAACTTGATCGGCAGTGTGCGTCCGTCTATGAGCCCGATGTACTGTGACGTGTTGACGTTCTTGAGCCCGCTGCCATTCGCAACAGGGTCCATGTCGGCAAAGCCGAGTCGGAGGCCGCCCGCCGAGCCAAAGACTTGGATCCGGTAAAACTTGCTCGTGTCGATCGTAGGCTGCTTGGTGTCCCAGTTGACGTGATACTGCTGGGGCGCATCGATGACCACGGCGCCGGGATTGATGTGTTGCCCGGGGTCCGCACAGTCCGTCCCTGCCGCGTTGAGCTGGCAGATGTCGACGACCGGCTGGATTTGCGAGTTGAATACGCCGGAGAAGGTCGGCTGCGACACCAGCGGCGGGAGGAAGAAGAAATGGGGATTGCCGCCCGTGCTCCGGCCATCCGAAAAGTCCGCCGACAGCCCTGGCCTTGCGGCGGTGACCGATTGCTGATCACGACACGCGGCGAGGATGCCGACGATGACACCTGCAACGACGACGGCCCGCTTCATATTGGGACTCCGGATCCTGTTGGAAGGTGGGCCTCGCAGAAACTACGCCCGGCGCCTCTCCCCGTGCTGGGGCGCAAGAACAGTCGCGATGGAGACTTAGGTCCCGGTGCACCGGCTCCGGAAGAGGCCGCTCTCAAGAGTGTCGCGCCGGAGTTACAACCCTGTTATTTGGCGCCGACAAGGGCCTTAAACCGCGGATCATCCTTGAGATCACGCCACCACCAGCTGATGTCCTTGCCGCGCTCGAAATGCCCGGGATTGGCGGCTGAGTACCGGGTCAACAGCGCGACCGCTTCGTCGCGGTCGCCGAGCAAGGTGCGCTCATATGCCTCGATCGCGAGAAGCTCCTGGCCGGGATCGGCGGACGGTGTCGAACCCGCACGCACCCGGTCGAACACGTGGCGTGCGCTGTCCTTGAGGCCTGCGCGCGCGATGACGCCGCCGGCCCGGAGTCGGGATTCCAGACGAAGGTACGGTCGGAACTGCGGCGGGGTCACGGTGTCGAGCAGCGCCACAAGCTGCCAAGCTCGGCCTACGTCGGCTGCGCGCACTGGGGTTGCCATCAGCAACAATTGACACTGCGGCGAACGATAGTCCCTCGGAAAGCGCCGAGTCTCCTCGGTACACCAGCGGTCCGCTTGCGAGAACTGCTCGAGGTCGAGCGAGCCGATGAACAAGCGGTACAAGATGTCTCGCGCGACGCTCAGGTAAGCATCCTGTTCATACGCCCTGCGCGCGGCGAGCACCGCGGCCGGCACGTCTTCGACTTGATAATAGAGATGGCTGAGCGTGCTGTACGCGCTCGCCAAGCTCGGGTCGGCCTGTACCGCAGCCTCGAGGTCCTGCCGTGCTCCCTGGAGCAGCGCATGCGCTGCCCCCGGATCCGGCGTGACGCGCAGCAGCCATTGGTAGTATCGCAACGTCCCTCGGACCTCGAGGGCACTTCCGTCATTTGGCGCCATGCGCAGAGCGCGCTCCGCGTGGCCCAGGCCCGTCCGGATCCACACCACCGCCTCACGCGGCGCGTCCTCGAGGAGCCGTGAGCGCCGGAGTGCGATCTGGCCTCGCAACACGATAGGGTCCACCCACTTTCCGTCGGCGGCCTCCGCCAGCGCCGCGAGAGAGTCCGCCACGTGAAAATCCGCGAACGCTTCCGCTGCTTGCTCGCGCTGAACGGCAGCTTCGGCGTCTTTGCGACTCTTCTCCGCTCGCTCCTCGAGCGACCACGCGGCGACGTTGCTCGTGCCCAGCTGCTCCGTCCGGAGCCGGACCTCTTCCCCGAGCCGCTCCCGGAGAAACTCGGCTACGCGCCCGCTCAGGCTGTCGCGGATCACCGGCAGCATATCTCCGGTCCGTTGATCGAAGCTCGCCCGCTTGAAGTCCGCGCCGCTCGCGCCGTCGACCAGCCGCACGGTCACGTGCAGCAGGTCGCCCACCTGCTCCACACTCCCGGTGACGACCGTGCCGACGCCGAGAGCGCGCGCAATGCTGTCGGGCGGGACCGACCCGCCTCGATACGGCGCCACACCGTTTCGCGAGATCACACTCAGCGGCTGCACTTGGGACAGGTTCGCGATCAGCGCTTCCGTCATTCCGTCCGCGAGGTAGCCGAGGGAGTGGTCTCGACTCAAATCGTCGAAGTACAGCACCGCGAGGTGCCGCGGGTCGAGCCCGCCCGCTGCCGCTCCACGCCCCGCGCGCGCCGAGCGGATGGCGAAGTATCCCGCGAGTCCGGCCACCACGACGGCAACAGGCACGAGCCGGCGGAGGGCGGAGGACGGCCGCTTGATGCCCCGCTCCAGTGTCGCCCGCCGGTACGCGCCAGTCGCGGCCGACGGCGTATTCAACGCCTCGGCAAAGAGCGCGGTGGTCGGATAGCGGTCCGCGGGGATTTTAGAGAGCGCGCGCAGGATCGCGCCTTCTACGGCATCGGGGATCGTGCTGCGGACGATGGACGGCGGGGAGACCATGTCCAAGGAATGGCGCGCGATGATGGCCTGCGCGGTCGGCCCCGTGAACGGCGGCGCCCCCACCAGCATCTCGTAGACCACGCACGCGAGGCTGTACTCATCGCTGCGGCCGTCGATCTCCTCGCTGCCACTCGCCTGTTCGGGGCTCATGTAGGCGGGCGTTCCGATGATCGTGCCCGTCTGGGTGAGGTGCTGACCCTCTCCCGCCGCCGTAACCGCCCGCGCAATACCGAAATCCGCGACGACCGCCGATCCACCCGACAGCATGATGTTCTCGGGCTTGATGTCGCGGTGCACCACGCCCCGGCTGTGGGCGTACGCGAGGGCACTCGCAACCTCGGTCGCCACGCGCAGGGTGTCCTCGAGCGACAGCTGTTTTTCGCGGGTGAGCCGATCGCGCAGCGACTCCCCCTCGACGTAGGGCATGACGTAATAGAGGAAGCCGCCGGCCGAACCCGAGTCGTACAGGGGCAGGATGTGGGGATGCTGCAGGCGGGCGGCGATCTCGATCTCCCGTAGGAACCGCTCGGCGCCGAGCGCGGCCGCCAGCTCCGCGTGGAGCACCTTGATGGCCACCGGCCGGCCGTGCTTCCGGTCGTCCGCGAGGAACACGGTCGCCATGCCGCCACGACCGAGCTCGCGCTCGACCGCATAGCGGTCGGCGAGGGCGTCGCGGAGGGAGTCCAGGAGCTCGGGCACGGGTGTGGGGGCCTAGCATACAGCGGGCCCCTGACCCCCGCCAGCGCGCGGGTGCGCGCGCTCTTGTCCCGTCGCCTTCCGCTCCCTAGTTATAGGCGGTCGCATGACCAGTCCGGCGCCGGATCCCGCTCTGCGCCCCGCTGGCGCGCCGTCCAGGTTCCTGATTCGACCCTGGCGGCTGCTTGTCACCCCCAGCATCAGCCGCTTGTTCGCCGCGGCGTTCGTCGCCATCGCCATCGCCGGCCTCGCCGAGCGCATCGCCGTCTGGCAGAGCGCGCGCCGCACCCAGAGCGACATGATCGCGCTGACCCAACGGCTCGAGCAGCTGTCTCGCTTCTCGCCGTCCCCGAGCCTGCAGGTGGAACTGGCCGCCATGCAGGAGACGACGGTCGAGGTCGGGGACAACGCGATTCAGGCTGCGACGCAGTCGACGGTCTTGTTTGCGATCGTCCTGGTGACGCTCGGCATCGGCCTATGGTACAATCGTCGCCGGCTCGCCGCGCCGTTCGCGCACGTGGTCGGTGCGCTCGAGCGTGTGGCCGCGGGCCAATACCAGGAACGCCTGGCGGAGGACCAGCCGGAGGAGTTCCGGATCATCGCCCGCGGGGTGAATCGGATGGCGGCGGCACTCACGTGGCGGGAACGAGTGCAGGATCAGGAAGCCCGCCTGCTCACGGCCTTGAACGCGCCCTCGCGAGAAGGGGGGGCAGCCGGTGGAAGCTTGGCGCCGGCGCTCGACGTATTGGCCGGGGCGACCGGGGCCACCGCGCTGGCGCTCTACCAGCCGCAATACGACACCAATGAGTGGAGTCCCACCGCGGTGCGCCGGGCCACGGCCCGGTCGCTGTCACGCGACGTGGTGCGCCACGTCGTCGGCGACGCGACCAACCTGATTCTCTACCTGGGGAGCGCTGCCTCCGCAGCGCGCCAGGAGCTGCAGTTCTCGAACGGCGAGACGGCCTCCGACGGCTCGCTGGCCGTGGTGCCGCTCCGCTCGCGCGATCGACTGGTGGGTCTCCTCGTCGGCGCCGTTCCGGGTCAGCTCTCGGACGAAGCGCGGCATACACTCGAGCACGCCGCGCCCAACCTGGCGATCGCCTGCGAACGCGAATCCGCGCATCAGCACCAGCGCCGGCTGGCCGTGGAAGTGCGGCACGCCGCGCAGCGCCTCGAATCGCAGAACGCGGATCTCACCGCGTTGAACGAGAAACTCGAGGAGCAGCACCGCGAGGTCACCCGCCTCAACGCCGAGCTCGATCAGGCGGGCAAGCTCAAGGACCAGTTCCTCGCGAACATGTCGCACGAGCTGCGCACGCCGTTGAACAGCGTCATCGGCTTCAGCGACCTGTTGCTCACTATGCTGCCGGACAACGGACCGGACGTCGCGACGCAGCGCGATTACCTCGAGACGATCGCGCGTAACGGCCGCCATCTTCTCGAGCTCATCAACGAGCTGCTCGATCTGTCCAAGATCGCCGCGGGCCGGATGGAGCTGCGGCTCGAGCCGCTCGACCTGCACGACTTGCTGCGAGAAGCGGCCGACAGCGTGCGGGCCCTGCTCGAGGCCCGGAAGCACAAGCTGGCGATCGAGCCGCCTCGCGACCACGTCGTGGTTCAGGTCGACCGAGGACGCCTCCGTCAGGTGCTGCTGAATCTCCTCTCCAATGCGATCAAGTTCACCACTGACGGCGGCCGCATTGCCCTCAGTGCGCGTCTCGAAGAGACGGGACGCGTGCGGATTGCCGTCAGCGACTCCGGCATCGGAATCGCGGCGGAAGACCAGGCCAAGCTCTTCAAGGAGTTCGTCCAGCTCGATGCGAGCGCGAGCCGTCGCTATGAAGGAACGGGCCTGGGCCTCGCGCTCTCGAAACGGCTCGTGGAGCTGCACGGGGGCACGATCGGCCTGGACTCGGAGCTCGGCAAAGGCAGCACCTTCTGGTTCACTCTTCCACGGGCCGACTCGAGGCCGGAGCCAGCGTGATGGCGACCATCGTCGTGGTGGAGGATCAGCCGGACAATCTCAAGCTCTTCAAGGCGCTGCTCACCATGAAGGGGCACCGCGTCATCGGGCTCCCTTCGGGTGAAGGACTCGTGGCGACACTACTCGCCGAGCGGCCCGCACCCCAGCTGGTGCTGCTCGATATCCAGCTGCCCGGCCGCGACGGGTATAGTATCCTTGGCGACCTGAAAAAACTGGAGGGCGACCATCCCTGGAAGGTGGTCGCCCTCACGGCGCATGCGATGCCCGGCGATCGCGACAAGACGCTTGCGGCCGGGTTCGATGGCTATATCGCGAAGCCGATCGACGTACGCAGCTTCGGCGATGAAGTCGCGCGATACCTGTCAGCGAGTCGCTGACGGCGCCTTCTTCAACTGAACCGAGCCGTTCACGGTGGTGATGTGCACGTCGCGCCCGCCGCGACCTAACGTCCCCTTCAAGGTGTGCTTCGTGAATTTCCCGGTCACCGCCAGAGGGTAATCGGTGGAAATCGCTCCGTTGATCGTGTTCGCTTCCACATCGGCGTCGAGCGAGGCCGGTAGCTCGAGCGTGGCGGAGCCGTTGACGGTCGTGACGGATACTTCGCCGGTATCCGCGAAACCGCGAATACGCGCGTGCACATCCCCGTTGACGGATCCCACGTTCACGGGGCCCTCGGCAGTTTCCACATCGACGTCACCGCTCACCGTCCTGATTTTCAGCGGAGCGCTGGCTCCGGCGACATGGATGTCTCCGAGGATCGTGGTGGCGTCGAGCCGTACGCCGCGAGGGAGGCGCACGGTGAAGTCCACGGCGACGTCACTCCGCCCTGGCCCCCCGGTCTTGTATTCGCCTTCCGCCGTGCAGTCGGACCGGCTACCGGGCCACAGAGCGCAAACCGTGAGCCCGCCGTCCGACGGAACCGCGATCAGGCGCACCCGTGCCGTGTCCGAGGAGTGATAGCTCTTGACGGCCATGATCTGAACCGAGTCGCCCTTGATGGGCTCGACGGTGACGGAGCCGCGGATGTTACGAATCCAGAGCGAGTGTTTGGGGGTGAGTTTGGAGTGCACCATCCATGTGGCGCCGATGGTGCGGGGCCCGCCTTCGGACTCGGTGTCGAAGTCGCCGCGGATCTCACGCAGCGCTTCGGGAAGGTGGCTGACGACGCGCTCCTTCGCGCGCGCCAAGAGATAGCGAGCAAAGAGACCGATCGCGAGCACCACGCAAAACAGCGTGGCCCCGCGAAGGATCTCCGAACGCCAGGTTTCCCAGAATCCCCTCATCGCGACTCCCTCTCTGTACCCGCTTGATACTGGCGGGTCTTACGGGGGTTGGGGAGGTGGGGTTTCGGACACCCCTGGGAGGGGGCCCAAACGACGAGGGGGGCCGAAGCCCCCCAAGCCTTTAGGATACTGCGCTGAACTGCGAGTGCGCGGCCTCCGGACACCGGACCGTCGGCCGGCTGTAGATCCGAGTCTTGGCTGCCACCGGGCCACGTTCCGACTCCACCGTGATGGGGTCGAGCACCCCACCGTACCACACTTGGCCCCGGCTTTCGTCTGGCGTCACGGCGCCCACCGGTACCGTGTCGCGATGACTGGTGCCGAGCGACGAAACGGCGACATGTGCGGCGTAGCCGTAGCCGGTCGTGAGCGCAACGCCGAGCATGAGAGCGTAAATCCGCATGAGATGCCTCCGAGACACCTGGTCCGACGGCACGGCTTTCGACGTGTAAGACGTCCAAAGCCTCGGAAAGGTTGCATCGGCAGTGTCAGGAGGTCGTGGACCCTCGGCAGTCAGGGTTCGGCGAAGATGCCGTCCGTGGATTGCCAGACGATCTTCATTTTGCTGAGGGGCGTATTCCGCAGGCGCTGGTGCGCGGTGCGGAACGGGTCATATCTGACGATGCGCTCGGGCTCCCGCAGCGTCCGCCCGGGCTTGAGCGGCCCGTCCACCTTGAGATGCGCGCTGTAGATGGTGTCGCCGAATGTGTCGAAGAACGTGACGTCTCCCTGGAACGCCGTGATCGTGCGGGTCCCCTTGTTGCGGTATGCAAAGGCGAGCGAGATGTAGTCCTCGTAGCGCTCCTGCTCCGGATCCTTCGCCAGGAAGGTCTTGTTCACGACGCTGACGACAAGCATCGAGTCAAGCTCCCGCTTGATCGAATCCTGGCGCGCCCGCTCGGCAGCGCTCTCCTGCGCCTCCGCTTGCTTTTTCCTCACCGCCTCCGCGCGTGCCCACGCGAGAATGTCCGCGACTTTCATGGTGTCGTGCGGCGCTCGCCGCATGAATCCGGTGTCGGTGGCGGCCGCGAGCAGGGTCCGCGCGTCCGCCAGAGACAGCCGGAGGCTATCAGACGCGTGCAGCACGGAGTCGAGCCGAACGATGGGGACGCGCCTGGCAAGGAATGCCTGCTCCTCGGCGCGGGAGTGACAGGCAGCGAACGCGGTGGCAAGGAGACACACGCCTGCAATGGTCGTGGACGAACGACGTACCTTCATTCGAGTTCACGCTCCGGTCGAGTCGAGGCAGGACTCGAACCTACATACTCGTTCGTAACGCCCCGTGACCCGGATCACGGGAACACCGGCTCAATGGGGTGGCGTCTACGCGATGCCGAGGGGAGGACTCGAACCTCCATGGGGATTTCTCCCCAGCGGATTTTAAGTCCGCTGCGTCTACCATTTCGCCACCCCGGCTAGCGGTAACATAGCCAAGCAGTCACCGCACGCGCTCCCGCCGCACGCCGCCCGACGCGCGCACGCTCGAGATCGCCGGCTCGCGCGCGAACGCGAGCTTGAATGCCCGCCGAATCGCACGCACCACCTTCGCCTCGACTGCTTTTCCCCTCGGCAGCAAAACCAGCACAGTGCCGCCCCACCCTGCCCCCGTCAGGCGCGCGCCCAGGGCTCCAGCCCGTCGGGCGGTGGCGACCACAAGATCGAGCTCGGGCGCGCTGCACTCGTACAACCGGCGGCACGACTCATGCGACTCGTAGAGCAACCGACCGAAGCGTTTGACGTAGCCACGGGCCAGCAGCTGGGCGCCGAACCGTGTCCGGGCGGTCTCTCCCACGACATGAAGGGCGCGCGAGCGCAGCGGCTCTGTCAACGCGCGCTTGAGCCGCGGCAGCCAGCCGGCCGGCCAACTGGCGAGCCAGCGGAGTTCCGGCAGCTCGAGCCGCAGCCGCGCGACGGCCGCTTCGCATTCGGCGCGCCGCTCGTTCAGCGCGCCGGCAGCGAGCTCGTGCCGGACTCCCGTGTCCACGAGGAGGATTCGCGCCCGCGCCGGCACGTGGCGCGACGCGAGCGACGCGCACTCGAGGAACAAGGCGCGGTCGGACCGCGCGAGCGCCGCGCTCATCTGATCCATGATTCCGCAGCGCACGCCCACGTGATCGTGCTCGGCGCGAAAGGCGACCCCCGCCAGCTGCCGTGCCGCGAGACGGCCGCTCCCGAGCAGGTCGAGCGCACGGGCCGCCGCGACGGTCAGTGCGGCCGATGACGCGAGACCCGCGCCCACCGGGACCTCGCTCGCGACCGCCACGCGGGCACCGCCCCCAGCGGGGCCCGTCCCCGCAGCCGCCAGCTCGCGCAACACGCCGGCGACGTACGCGACCGAGCCCGTCGGGCGCCCGTTCCGGTATTCGATCCGATGCAAGTCACCGTCACGGGTCGACACCAGCTCGAGCAATCCGTCTTCGGCGGGACCAACGGCGACGACCGTGCGCGCCGCGATCGCGATCGGCAGCACGGGGCCACCGTTGTAGTCCGTGTGCTCGCCGATCAGGTTGACGCGTCCAGGGGCGGAGGCAGCCGCGACCGGCGGGACGCCGAAGGTCGCGCGGAACAGGCTTGCCGCATTTTGAGGCATGAGGTTTGACAAGGCTTCGGGCCAATGCTACCCTGTACCAGCCGATTCCACCATCTCTCGTAAAAAGCCACCCGGAGACCAAACGTATGCGGCAGTCCGTGGGATTTGCGCTTTCCCTGCTCATCGGCGCTCCGGCGGTGCTGGGGGCCCAGGGGTTCGGGATCTACGAGCTCGGGGCCTGTGGGATGGCCCGCGCGGGCACCGGGGTGGCGGCCCCCTGCCCGGATGGTTCGGCGATCTTCTTCAATCCGGCCGGCCTCGCTGGGCTCAAGGGCTGGCACGTGAGCGCCGGCGGCACGCTCATCAAGGCGCTGGGCAATTTCACGAGCGACGCGACGCAGGCGAAAACAGACCTCGACAACCCGTGGATTCCGGTGCCGAGCGTGTACGTGGCGTACGGGGCGTCGCCGAAGTTGGGCGTGGGTATCGGGTTATTCGCCCCCTATGGGCTCGAGACCCGTTGGCCTCTGAGCTTCGACGGTCGGTTCACCGGCTACGACAACATCATTCGTAACGTCTATATCCAGCCCAGCATGGCCTATCAGGTCACGCCCTGGCTCTCGTTGGGCGTCGGATTGGACATCGTCAGCGGTCACGTGGAGTTGAACCAGCAAATCGATCTCGCGCCGCAGGTGCTGCCGCTGCCAGGCTTGCCTCCCGGTACAACGGCCGCGCAGCTTGGCATCGCGCCCGGCACCGGCTTCGCGAACGCGCACCTCGAGGCGAGTCACACGCAAGTGACAGGCGCGCACTTCGGGGGCATCATCAAAGTGAACGACCGCTGGTCGATCGGTGGTCGGTATTTGATGCATGCGAAGATCGACTACTCCGGCACGGCCACGTTCACGCAGGTCCCGACTGGGATCATCATCCCGGTGGCGTTTGGTCCGATTCCAGCCGGCACACCGGTCGACGCGGTGCTGCAGCCGCTCTTCTCGTCGCTCCTCCCGAGCGGGGCGGTAACGACGACCATCACGAATCCCGAGCAGGTCGTGTTCGGCGTCGCCTTCAAGCCGCAGACCGGCTGGACGCTGTACGGCGACTACCAGTTCACGCGGTGGGGCAAGCGATTCGCAGCGTTGCCGATCAATTTCGCCGACCCGGCAACGCCGTCGCAGGTGCTCAACACGTACTACAACAATACGAGCGACTTCCGGCTGGGTGCCGAGTGGGTGAAGAACGCGAAACTCACGCTGCGCGGCGGGTACCTGTACAATACCGCGGCGGCTCCACCGGAGACGGTCACCCCCCTGCTGCCCGAGGGATCGCGGAACGAGATCACGGCAGGAGCTGGAGTCGCGCTCACGCCGAAGTGGTCGGTCGATTTCGCGTATCAGTTCATCAAGCAGAACGACCGGCGGGGCAGGACGCGGGATCTGAGTGGAGCGACGGCGGACCAGCTGATCGCGCTCAACAATGGCCTGTATTCGTTCTCCGCCCATCTCGTCGGCTTGTCCCTGGCCTACACGTTCTGACGGAGCCTGACCGTGACATCACGCCACGTCTTCCTATCCGCCTGCCTCGGCCTGACACTCATCGCCGTCGCGTGCCAGAGCGACGACCTATTCACGACGACGCCGCCACCCTACGCCGGCAGCGGGATGTTTGCGCGCTACGTCTCCTTCGGGAACAGCATCACAGCGGGCATCCAGTCGTTTGGTCTCAGCGACTCGACGCAAGTGGTGGCGTATCCGGTCCTGCTCGCCCGCGCGATGGGAACACCGTTCAACTACCCGAGCCTCAACAACCCGGGGTGCCCCCCGCCGATCACGAATATCTTCACGAGTCCGCCGACACGGGTCGGCGGGCTCCCGGACACGTTCTGCGCGCTCCGGAAAAACGTACCGACCTTGCTCAACAACGTGGCGTTCCCCGGCGCCAGCGTGCTGGAGCTCCTCAACACGAACTACGGTCCGCCTCAACCCCCGGCGGCGGCCACCGATGCCTACAAGCTGTTCTTACTGGGCGGTCGCACGGAGCTGCAGCGGGCGCGAGAGGTTCTACCCACTTTCGTCACGGTGTGGATCGGCAACAACGATGTCCTTGGCGCGATCCTCGACACCGGGGATGCCGGGCAAGCCGCCGACATCACACCCCCGGCGACATTCGCCACGCAGTATAACGCCCTGATGGACAGCATCGACTCGTTCGGCAGCGTTCAGGGCGGAGCGCTCCTCGGTGTGGTCCAGGCGACGGGCGCGCCATACGTGTCGCGAGGAGGTGCCTATGCGGCGGCTTCACTCGCGATCCCCACGATGACGGTCCTGCCCAACTGCCTCGCGTTCCAGGCGCTCACGGCCACGGACACGGCGTTCGTCGAGGTGCCGTTCCATTACGGCGCTCCGATCGTCGCCAAGGCAGCGGCGGGGATTCCGGACACGCTCGATTGCTCGAACTACCACGTGATCTCAGTGCCCGAAGCGGTCAACATGATCAGCACTGTGGCGCAATACAACGCGACGATTCAGGCCGCCGCGACGGCGCGGAACTGGTTGTTCGTCGATCCCAACCCGCTGCTCCGGACGCTCGCCCAGGCAGGTGCGATCCGGCCGTTCCCCGCCTTCCCACCGGATCCGAATTCGACGACCGCACCGTTCGGCACGGCGGTCAGCCGCGACGGGGTTCATCCGAGCACGTCGACGCAGAAGCTTGTCGCGCAGTCTTTGCAGCAGGCGATCAACGCCTTCTATCACTCCGCGATTCCGGCCATCCCCTGACGCGAACCTCACCCGCCGTCGGGGGTAGCGAACACGGCATCCGCCTTTCGGCGGGTGCCGTTTCGCTAATGCGACCCTCCACACTCTTCGTCCTCGCCCTGCTCGCGAGCGCCGCCCTGACACCGGGGCGGGTACTCCTCGCCCAGGCCGTCGAGCGCACGGACGTACCGGCGCGCGGAATACTCCGCCTGACCTTCGACCCTCAGGTCATGACCTGGAACGACGAGTTCACGCCCGCCGGTCGGTTACGGCTCGGCGCCGGGCTCAGCGGCGATTCGGTCGGCGGTCGGTACATCCCCGCCATCGCCAGCATGCAGCAGAATGTCCGGGTCGCGAGCGGGCTCGCCTCGTTCGTGGCGAACCTCGGCCAGGGGCTCTTGAGCGTGCGCCAGGAGCGCCGCTCGTATCCCATCAAAGCCGAGCTGGGCCTCACGAATCGACTGTCGGTGAGTCTGCTGGTGCCGATCGTGCGGCTCGCAACCCGCACGTCGTTCCAGCTGTCGAGCAACGGAGGCAATCTTGGCCTCAACCCCCGGCTCCTGAGTGGGGCCGCCGCGAACGCCGTGTTCCTCGCCCAGTTCGATACCGCGCTCGCGCATTGCGCGCTGAGTCCGTCGTGCGCGGGTCTGAGCACTGCCGGCCAGTGGAGCGCGATCCGTGACGCGCTCCGGGCTGTTGCCATCGCTCCCTTCGTGCCGCGCGACAGCTCGGCGGCCGGCAAGGCCATCGACAGCACCGTCGCGCGCATCCAGCGTGCCCTCGATTCGCTCGGCGTCACGGGATTCGACTCGGCGTTCACGTTCTCACCAGACAGCCTCACGGGCTCCCATGTGGAAGCCGCGATGCTCGACAACACGGGCATCGGCTTTGGGTACGCGGGCTTCCCATTCCGCAGCAGCTGGCGGTACGGCCTGGGTGACGTGGAGCTCGCTGCCAAGTACCGCATCGTGGCGGGTACGCATTACGCCGCCGCGGCGCAGGCGCTCGTGCGGTTGCCGACGGGAGCCCGCGACTCGGCCAACGATTGGCTGCGACAGTCGATCGGCGATCACCAGACGGATCTCGAAGGCCAGCTGACGCAGGAGCTCGTGGCCGGCCCGCTGTGGCTCAACGTCGCGGTCCGCGCCGGACTGCAGCAACCCGGCACACGGATCCAGCGGGTGGCGCCGTGGGATGCGTTACTCGTGCCCGCGACCGCCACGGCGAACCTGCGGTGGGACCCGGGGGACTACGTGGGCATCGACATCGCGCCGCTGATCAATCTCTCGCACGAGTTCGCGGCGGGCTTCACGGCGGGCTACTTCTCCAAAGCACGCGATCACTACAGCTACCAGTCGCCTCAGGACTCGGCGCTTGTCGGTTTGCCGGCAAGTGTGCTCGATGCCGGCACGGCACAGCGCTGGTTGCGTCTCGGGTTTGCGATGACCTATCACGCCCCGATGGTCGAGGGCGGCCTTTCGATCGAGCAGACGGTCAGCGGCGGGGGGATCGTCCCTGCGGCGACGGTGTACCGGATCGTTTTTCGGACGTCGAAGAAGCTTTTCTGACCAGCTCGGCCGCGTGGCCGAGCGCCGATTTCATGTCCGGGTCGCCGAGCATGCGCGCCAGCTCTCGCGTGCGCTCCTCTCCGCCGACGACGCGGACGTCGCTGGTCGCGATCCCGCCGCGGGCCCCCTTCGCGACCACGAGGTGATGGTGGGCGTACGCCGCGATCTGCGGGAGATGGGTGATGACCAGGACCTGCCGGCCCGCTCGTTGGCCACCCGCGATGCTCGCGAGCGCCTCGCCCACCCGGCCGCCGACTTCACCGCCGATCCCTTGATCCACCTCATCGAAGACCAGTGCCGGCACGGCATCGTGCTCGGCGAGGACAACCTTGAGCGCCAGCATGAGCCGCGATAGTTCCCCTCCGGACGCCACCTTCGCGAGCGGGCGGGAGTCGAGCCCCGCGTTCAACTGAACTTCGAAGACCACGTCCTCCGCACCATGGGAGCGGGGGGCGGCGAGCGGTACCGTTCGTGCCGCGAACCGACCGCCGGGCATGCCGAGTGCGGGCAGCAGCTTGTTTACCGCCGCTGCCAGTCGCGTCGCGCCGCGGGCGCGCTTTGCCGTGAGCGCGGCACACGCTCGTGAGAAATCGCCGCCCGCGCGCTCCCGTTGCTCCGCGATGTTCCGCAGATCGAGATCGGCCGTATCGAGGAGCTCGAGCTCTCGTGCGGAGCGGTCGCGCGTCGCCAGCACATCGGGAAGGGTCGGCCCGTACTTCTGGGCGAGCCGGAACAACACGTCCCGCCGTTGCTCGACCGCCGCCAGGCGGCCCGGATCGTTCTCGATGCCAGCGGCGTAGTCCCGGGCGGCCTGCGTCAGCTCCTCCAAGTTCGCAAACGCCCCGTCAAAGAGCGCCTGCCATTTCCCCGTAGACGGGTCGAGGCGCGTGAGGCCCCCGAACAGCTTGGCGGCCCGCGCCAGACTAGCAGTGTCGAGGGCCTGGCCCAGCTCGCGGGACAGACGCCCGAGCTCGTCGGCATGACCAAGACGCTTGGCCTCGACTTCCAACGCCTCGGCTTCCCCGACCTGCGGCGCGGCGCGCTCGATTTCGCTCACCACGTGACGCAGGTAGTCCGCTTTCTGGCGGACTTCCTCACGCTTCGCCGTGAGCTCCGCCTCACGATGCTCCAACTCGTGGAGCCGTTCGTGGGCGTCCCGCACGGCCGCACGCTCCACGGCGGCGTCGGCAAACGCATCCAGGATGTCGCGCTGCGCGTCGGGTCTGAGCAGGGACTGCGTCTCGTGCTGGCCGTGCAGGTCCACCAGCACACTGCCGAGCTGCGCAAGCACGCCCACGGTGGTCGGGCTGCCATTCACCCAGGCGCGGGAACGCCCTTCCGCCGTGATCTCGCGCTTGAGAATCAGCCGCCCGTCCTCGAGGTCCACTCCGAGGCTGGTGAAGGGTGGTGGAGGTCGGTTGAAGATGGTCGAGGTGAACTCGAAAGCGCCCTCGATGACGGTCTTCGCGGCGCCGGGGCGCACGACGTCCGCCGAGGCGCGCTCGCCGAGCAGCAACGCGAGGGCATCCACCAACATCGATTTCCCGGCACCGGTCTCCCCCGTGAGGACGTTGAGACCAGGGGTGAGCGGGAGCGTGACGTCGGCGATGACGGCCAGGTCGCGAACGCGCAGCTCCGTGAGCACTACCGTCGCTCGCGGTCGGAGAGGTCGCCCCAGTTGAGCTTCTTACGCATCCGCGCGAAAAAGCCCTCGGGCCCGAGCCGCACCAGCAGGACCGGCCGCGCGGCGCGCTTCACTACCAACCGTTCACCAGCGCGCATGGTGGTGCCGACCTGGCCGTCGAACGAGACGAGGACGTCCTCGGTCCACGGGGGGATCGGCTCGACCGTGACCGCCGCGTCAGCCGGGACCACGAGCGGGCGCACGGCGAGCGTGTGCGGGCAAATGGCTGCGACGACGATGGCGTCGACGGTCGGAACGACGATCGGGCCTCCGGCGGACAGGGCATACGCGGTCGACCCGGTGGGCGTAGCGATCACGATGCCATCGGCGGAGTACTGGCCGAGCTCGTCGCCGTCTACGGAGACGCGCAGCCGGATGACGCGCGCGACGCCGCCCTTATGTACGACGGCGTCGTTCAACACGACCGGCTCGGCGCGGCTCTTGCCTTCCTTGTTCTCGATGAACGGCGCAAGGGCCAGGCGCGCCTCGGTCGCGTACGCCCGCCGCACCAGCGCATCGAGCGCCCAGTCGAGTGTCTGCGACGTGGCCGTGGTGAGGAAACCCACGCGACCGAGATTGACGCCCAGGATGGGTGTGGGCGCCGGCGCCGAGTCGAGCGTGCGCGCGCCGCGCAGCAGCGTGCCGTCGCCGCCGAGAGTCACGAGACAGTCGAGTGGTGACGCCCGCTCGAGCGCCGGCGGCGCCGGCGCCGGCCACAAGGGGCCGATCTGCTCTTCGGTGAAGAGGGAGACGCCCACGCGCGGCGCCACCTGCGCCAGATGCGCGAGAATCGTCTTGAGATCGCGGTAGCTCGGGTTGCCGACGACCCCGACGTTCATGAGTGGGTGAGCGATTCCTCAGCGGCCAACGCCCGCACCCGTGTCGCGATCCCAGCGCCGGTCAGCCCGACCTCGGCCAGCTGTTGCGCCCGCGGCGCATGCTCATAGGTGCCGTCCGGTACACCCAGCGCCACGACGCGGCATTCCGGCGCCACTCCTTCGACGAGACCGGCGAGATACGCCCCGAACCCGTTGGTCACCGTGCCGTCCTCCACGGTGACGAGCAAACGGTGTGTGCGCAGCAGGGCATCGAGGGTTTCGCGATCGACCGGCTTCAGGAAGCGACAGTTCACGACGGTCACGTCTAGTCCCTCGCGGACCAACTCCTCCGCAGCGGCGAGCGCCGGCTGGCACATGGTCCCGACCGCCAGCAGCGCGCACTCGCGTCCTTTGCGCAGAGTCTCCCACGTGCCGTAACCGATGGGCGCGACCTCGGCCGCATGCGGAGCCTCACCCGGAGCCTTGTCGCGAGGGTAGCGGAGTGAGAACGGTCCGCCCGTGTGCTCCAGCGCGCAGCGGAGCAGTCCGATCAGCTCGGCACCATCCTTCGGCGCGGTCACCGTCATGTGGGGGACGGCGAGGAGGTACGCGATGTCGTACAGCCCCATGTGCGTCTGACCGTCCTCGCCCACCATGCCGGCGCGGTCGAGACAGAAGATGACAGGGAGCTGCTGGATCGCGACGTCGTGAATGATGCTGTCGTAGGCGCGCTGCAGGAACGTGGAGTAGATCGCCACGACGGGGCGGATGCCCTGGGTCGCGAGCCCTGCCGCGAACGTGGTGGCGTGCGCCTCCGCGATCCCGACGTCGAAGAAACGCTCGGGCCATTTCTTCTGGAAGATGCTCGTCCCGGTCCCGGACGGCATCGCCGCGGTGATCGCCACGAGCTTGGGATACTCGCCCGCAAGCTCCGTGAGCGCCTCCCCGAACAGCTTGGTCCACTGTGGTGGCCCGGCCTTCACGGGACGGAGCTCGCCCGTCACCGGATCGTAGGGAGCCCGCGCGTGGTACTTCTCCGTATCCGGCTCGGGGAGCGGGAACCCCTTGCCCTTCTCTGTGATCAGATGGACCACCCGTGGCCCCTTGAGCGTCTTCACGAGCTCGAAGGTCTGCACGAGCTGGGCGACGTTGTGCCCGTCGATCGGGCCGAAGTAGCGGAAGCCGAGCTCCTCGAACAGCATTCCCGGCGACCAGAGATTCTTGATGCTCTCCTCGAGCGTCTTGGCGAAGTCCACGAGCTTCTGACCGCCCACCAGGTGCGAGACCGATTCGATGAGACCCTTCACCCGCTCGCGGATTCGCACGGTGATGGGGCTGGCGATGATGGAGCCCAGGTATCGATTGATGGCGCCGACATTCGGGGCGATCGACATCCCGTTGTCGTTCAGCACCATGATGATGTCACGGCCCGAATGACCGGCGTTGTTCATCGCCTCGTAGGGGAGCCCGCAGGTCAGCGCACCGTCGCCCACGACCGCGACGACCTTGTACTGCTCGCCGAGGAGGTCGCGCGCCATCGCGATGCCGAAGGCAGCCGACAGACCGGTCCCGGCGTGCCCCGCCCCGAACTGATCATGCGGGCTCTCGCTCCGTCGCAGGAAGCCGGACAGCCCCCCGGACTGGCGCAAGGTGGGGAGGCGATCGTTACGGCCGGTCAGAATCTTCCAGGGGTATCCCTGATGCCCCACGTCCCACACGATCTTGTCGCGGGGAGAGTCGAAGCAATAGGCGAGCGCTACCGTGAGCTCCACGACCCCGAGCCCCGCGCCAATGTGGCCTCCGGTCCGCGACACGACATCGATCAACCGGTCGCGGACCTCGTCGGCGAGCGGTTGCAGCTGATCGCGGCCGAGCCGCTTGACGTCGTCCGGTCCCCGGATGGCCTCGAGCAGCGGAGCAAACGGCGCGGT
>Ga0207663_10000163_pt1 | contig 30546 bp, 29 predicted proteins | sample LARL53metaG_FD_184346 | JGI IMG/M metagenome (GOLD analysis project Ga0207663, IMG submission 184346) | Corn, switchgrass and miscanthus rhizosphere microbial communities from Kellogg Biological Station, Michigan, USA - LAR L5-3 metaG... | ecosystem: Host-associated > Plants > Roots >...
GGGGGGGCCGGGGGGGGGGGGGGGGGGAGCCGCACTTCGACGAGCACTTCGTCGGGCTGCTTCGTGAGATAGTTGATGCCGTCGTTGTTGTAGAATCGCGCCGCGGGTACGACGCGCTCACCCGCCGGGCCCGCCAGGAGGTACTCCGCGCCCAGGGCGACCATGACCGGGGCGAGATCCGACGACGTGACCGCCCAACAGCGCGGCGACGAAGGTGCCACCCAGCAGATGTGGCCGTCCTTCTTCATGCAAAAGTCGATCGCCTTTCGCCACTCGTACGTCTGATCGTAGTAGTTGCAGCGCGTATCGAGGCAAAGGTTGCCGCCGAGGGTCCCCATGTTGCGGAGGAGCGGAGTCGAGACAAGAGTGGCGGCCTGTACAACCGCTGGATAACTGCGACGGAACGACGGAAGGACGGAAAGCTCGCTCAATGTGAGGCCTGCACCTAGCACGGTCCCAACCGTCGCCTTGAGTTCCGGGACTCCCATCAGCGAAATCACCGTCTTCGGCTCCTGCTGCCGCCGCTTCATATTCGGATACAGGTCCGTTCCGCCGGCGACATACGTGCCCGCAGGCCCCGCGTCGGACTTCATGCGCAGGGCTTCACTCAGCGTCGTGGGTCGCAGGTAGCGGAATGACGGAAGCCTAAGCATGCCGTCCGACCGTCCGACCGACCGACTGTCCGACCGCCGTCCCATCTCCGCCCTCCCAGGGCGGGGGCACGCGGGTCGGCTCGGGCCACGGGATTTCCGGGAAGCGAGTGGGTCCAAAGCGGGGCTCCTCGCCCTTGTCCTTGCGACGCAGCGCCTTGAACACCTTCTCGGGCGTGATCGGCACCTCGTCGATGCGCACGCCGACGGCGTCGTACACCGCGTTCGCCACCGCCGGCGGCACGGGCAGGAGTGGGCCCTGGCCGCACTCCTTGGCGCCGAACGGCCCATTCGGATCGGGGTCTTCTACGACATAGGTGACCACATCGCACATCTCGAGCGTGGTCGGACTCTTGTACTCGAGCAGACTGGGAATCTTGTGGACGACGTTGCGGTTGCCGCGGTAGGCCATCTCCTCCATGAGCGCTTCGCCCAGTCCCATGTAGACGGATCCCTCGATCTGGCCCATGACGCTCGCGGCATTGATCACGCGCCCGACGTCGTGGGCGATCCAGATCTTCGGGACGCGCACGATGCCGGTGGCCGGATCCACATCGACGAGGGCGACGCACGCGCTGTAGGAGTATGCAGGCGACGGGCCTACACCGGCGCCTCGGTAACGTCCCGCCGAGCGGGGCGGCGTGTACGAGCCTACCGTGCCCACCGTGCCTTCCGCGGCTTCCGCGAGCTGCACCGCCTCCGCGAAGGCGAGCCCGTGGTCGGGTTGCTCGACGTCGAATACACGGCCATCCGCGAAGGCGATGCGCTCCGCGGGCACCTCGAGCTTGCGGGCGATGTGCGGAGCGATGAGATCCCGCGCGCGCTCGGCCGCCTGGATCGCCGCGTTCCCGGTCATGAGTGTGACCCGGCTGGAGTAGCTCCCTAGATCCACGGGCGTGAGGTCGGTGTCGCCGGTGACGATGGCGATGTGCAGCGGGTCGAGGCCCAACACTTCGGCCACGATCATCGCGAGAATGGAATCCGAGCCCTGCCCGATCTCGGTGGAGCCGCAGAACACGGTCACGCCGCCGCCGCGGTCGCACTTGAGCTGCACGCCCGAATGTGGCATGGCGTTCCAATAGATCGGCAGGCCAGCACCGGTGATGTACGAGGAGCACGCCAGGCCGATCCCCTGCCCGTACGGAAGCTTCTTGAACCGACGTTTCCACTCCGAGCCGGCCACCACCTTCTCGATGCAGCGTCCCAGACCCATCGTGCCGACGCGCAGCCAGTTGGCGGTGAGCGAATTGGGCGGCACGAGATGGCGCAGCCGGAGCTCCGCGGGGTCCATTCCCAGCTGTTCGGCGAGCTTATCGAGGTGGACTTCGAGCGCGAATCGCGGCTGTGGCGTCCCGTGCCCGCGCTTCGGCCCGCACGGAGGCTTGTTCGTGAACGCTCTCGCGCCCTGGAACTTGTACCGGGGAATCGGATACGTGACGGTCTGCAAAGCGCCGGTGTAGTACGTGCTCGCGACGCCGTAGGACCCGTAGCCGCCGCCATCGAGCAGCGACTTGAAGTGCATCCCCGTGATGGCGCCGTCCTTCTTCACGCCCGTCTTCACCCACATCAGGGTGGGATGGCGCCCTCGGTGGCAGTAGAACACTTCTTCGCGCGTGAGCGTGATCTTGATCGGCCGGCCGGTGAGTATGGCGAGCTTGGCGACCACGATCTCGTGGCTGAAGGGGTCGCTCTTGCCGCCGAAGCCACCGCCGTTGGGGCAAGCGATCACGCGGATGCGCGCCGCCGGGAGCTCGAGCACCTTCGCCAGCGCCCGATGCACATAGTGTGGCGTTTGGGTCGAGCTCCAGACGGTCAGCCTGCCGCCCGGCGACCAATCCGCGGCGGCCGCGTGCTGCTCCATGGGCAGGTGGGTGTTCCCCTCGAAGAAGAAGAGGTCCTCGCGCACCAGGTCGGCTTCCCGGAATCCCGCGTCGACGTCGCCGAACTCGAGATCGATCAGCTTGTGGATGTTGCCGGCATCGGCGTAGTCGTGGATCGCGGGGTCGGGATGCTCCACGGCGTCGATCGCATCGGGAAACGCGCGGAGCGGCTCGTATTGCACGTCGATCAGGTCGAGCGCCGCAGTGGCGATCTCCTCGGTGGTCGCCGCGACGGCGGCGACGGGGTCGCCTACAAAGCGCACCTTGTCGAGCGCGAGCGCATGCTCGTCCTGGCTGACCGGCAGAATGCCGAACGGAATGGGGAGGTCTTTGGCGGTGAGGACCGCCTTGACCCCCGGCAGCGCTCGGGCCTTGGATGCGTCGATGGCGGTGATGTGGGCGTGGGGATGAGGGCTCCGCAACAGCTTCGCGTACAGCATGCGGGGTAGGAACAGGTCGTCGGCGAAGCGGGTCGCGCCGGTGACTTTCGCGGTCGCGTCGACTTTGCGGAGAGCCGTTCCGACCACCCGGAATTGCATCCGCTTTCCGTCGTTCCGTCGTTCAGTCGTCTTTTTCTTACGGCTGCCCATACAACGTCTCCCGCGCCGGCTCGGCCTTCTCCCCCCGCATGCGTGCGGCGGCCAACTCCACCGCTTCGTAGATCTTGATGTAGCCCGTACAGCGGCAGAGGTTGCCGGCGAGCGCCTCCTTGATCTGGTCGCGCGCGGGGTGCGGGTTTTCGGCCAGGAGCGCGTCGGCCGTCAGGAGAAACGCCGGCGTGCAATACCCACACTGCGCGGCGCCCAGCTCGGCGAACGCCTTCTGCAGTGGATGCAGCACGCCGCCATCGGCCATCCCCTCGACCGTTTTCACGCGCCGCCCCGCGCACGCGAGACCCAGGACGAGGCAGGAGAGCACGGGCGTGCCGTCGACCAGGACGGTGCAGGTGCCGCATTCCCCCAGCTCGCAGCCGTGCTTGGTGCCCGTGAGCCCGAGGTCCTCACGCAGGACCTCGAGCAACGTCTTGTGCGGCGCGAAGGCGACCTCGACGGGCTCGCCGTTCACGTCGAGGGCGATCTTCGCTTTGGCGTCGGGCATGGTTCCGAAACGTAATCTTGATTAGCGGACGAAGGGGCGCCAGCTTTGGGGCCCGAACTCAAGACTCGGAGTACACATGCGAAAGGCGACGGAAGGACGGAATGACGGAAGGTGGATGAGGGAGCTGGCTTTGGTTCTCGCAGCACTTTCCGTCCTTCCGTCCTTCCGTCGCCTTTCCGCTCAAGATTACCGGGCGCAGGCCCTGCGCATCCTCCGCACCGTCCCTCTCATCGACGGGCACAACGACATCCCGGACGCGATCCGAGGTCGCGGCGGGCTCGACTCCGTGGATTTCGCGGTCGACCAGCCGAAGCTCATGTCCGACATTCCCAAGCTCCGCGCCGGGGCAGTGGGCGCCCAGTTCTGGGCCGCGTACGTGCCGGTCACGACGATTCACAGTGGGGAGCACCCGGCGGTGTATGCGCTCGAGCAGATCGATCTCGTGCACCGGCTGTGCCGCAAGTATCCTCAGGCGCTCGCGATGGCGCTGACCGCGGCCGACATCGAGCGGAATTTCAAGGCGGGCAAGGTTTCATGTCTGATCGGGATCGAGGGGGGTCACGCGATCGAGAACTCGCTCGGCGCGCTGCGGATGTTCTACCAGCTCGGCGTGCGGTACATGACCCTCACGCACTGGGAGACGATCGACTGGGCCGACGCCGCGACCGATAGCGCCAAGCACAATGGCTTGACGCCGTTCGGGGAAGACGTGGTGCGGGAGATGAACCGGCTCGGCATGCTGGTCGATCTGTCGCACGTATCCGACGCCACGATGGTGGACGCCATTCGCGTATCGCGCGCCCCGGTGTTCTTCTCCCACTCCTCGGCGCGCGCCCTGTGCAATCACGTGCGCAACGTGCCGGACTCCATCCTCAAGATGGTGAAGGCGAACGGTGGGGTGGTGATGGTGAACTTCAATCCAGGGTTCGTGTCGGAAGCGGTGCGGGTGAACGAGGACAGCATGGCGGCGCGGTCTCGCGCCCTGCGGGCCGCGGGCGTGGATACGGCCACTATCGCGGACTCGGTCAAGGTGTGGACCGCGCGCGGCCCGAAGGCCACGCTGCAGCAGGCGGCGGACCATATCGAGCACATTCGCGACGTGGCCGGCATCGACCACGTCGGCCTGGGCTCGGATTTCGACGGCATCACCGAGGTGCCGGTCGGACTCGAGAATGTGTCGAAATTCCCGGACCTGATCGCGGAGCTGCTGAAGAGGGGATGGAAGGAAGAGGACGTCAGGAAGGTTGCCGGACTAAACGCGCTTCGCGTGCTTCGAGCAGCAGAACGAGTGGCGGTGGAGTTGAGGAAAAGCAAAGGCTAGACGCGTCTCGCCGTTGCAGGTGCTGTTTTCTGCTGTGCTGACCCCTCAAATCCTGTCCTTGTCATTTCCCCCCACACGTGCTGGTATCTCCAGACCGTAAAGAACGCCTTCAACCGCCACCACACGGTTCGCTGGCGATACCCGAAGTTCTCGAGCGTCGCGAACGCCAGGAGACGGAGCAAGTCCCCGAACCGCCGATAGCGACGGAAGCTCGCCTCCTCGAGCACCACGGCCCACAGCGACAGCAGCATGCCGTAGCCCCACGCGACGAGTATGAACAGCAGGGCGAAGCCGACGTTCACACTGCCGAGCGCGAGACCGGCGACCGTGATCACGTACCCCAGCACCTCGATCAACGGGGCCAGGGCCTCGCCGAACGTGTAGAACGGAACGGCGATCAAGCCCACGCGGCCGTACCGCGGATTGAACAGCATGGTCTTGTACGTCCACATCGCCGCCAGGAGGCCGCGATGCCAGCGCTCGCGCTGCTGCGCGAGCACCTTCGAGGATTCCGGCACTTCGGTCCACGCGACGGGGTCCGGAATGAAGGGCATCTCGTAGCGGACGTGCCGCTGCAGCAGGTAGCGGTGTAACCGGACGACGAGATCCAGGTCTTCGACGACGCTCGCCGTGCGGTAGCCGTTGATGGCGAGCACATCCTCTTTGCGGAACAGGCCGAATGCGCCCGAGATGATGAGGTTGCCGCCCAGGCGATTCCAGCCCAGCCGCCCGAAGAGGAACGCCCGCAGGTATTCAACGACCTGGACGCCCGGGAGGAAGCGGCGCGGCACGCGGGCGTCGGTGACGCGACCGTGCTCCACGATGCAGCTGTTCGCCACGCGCACGGTCCCGCCCACGGCGGCGATGTGGCGGCCGAGCAGGAACGGCCGGGTGAGCCGGAGGAGCGCGTCGGGCTCGATCAGCGTATCGGCGTCCACGGCGATGACGAGCGGGAAGCGGCTGGCGTTGATCGCGGCGTTCAAGGAATCCGCCTTCCCGCCGTTCTCCTTGTCGAGCACCACCAGACGTGTGCGGGTGCGCGACCGGTACACGCCGCGGAGCGGGCGCGTCGCGATCCCCTCGGGATAGGTCCGAGGGACCTCGTACAGGTCGAACGCCTCCCGCAGCCGTTCGAAGGTATCGTCTTTGGAGCCGTCGTTGACGACGATCACCTCGAAGCTGCGGTACTCGAGGGTGAGGATCGCGGTGACGCTGGCCTGAATGGTGGCGCGCTCATTGTAGGCAGGCACGAGGATCGAGATGGGCGGCAGCGCGTCGCTCTGCATGATACGCTGGAAATCGTCGTCCTCGGCGAGTCGCGTCTGCTCCCAGATCTCGGGGATCGAGAGAATCAGGAGCAGCGCGTAAAACGAGTTGAGCGCCAGGAAGTACACGAGGATCACGTAGCCGCCGCTCGCGAGGATCTCTCTCACGTGGCGTACTCCGCCAGGGCCTGGGCCGAGAGACCGAGGACCAGGCGCGCCATGTCGCGCGCGCCCTGATCGGGACCGTGCTCGTCCTGCAATAAGACGTCCCGGCCGATGCCTCCGAACCGAGTGAGCGCGAGGCCCGCGCGAATCCGGACCCACCACTCCGGATCGCGGAGAGCGTTTCGCACCAGGGGCAGTGTGGCCCGATCGGTAATCATGCCCAACGACCGTACGACTTGGGCCCGGACGGCCCACGCCTCGTCGCGGACCAGCTTTGTCAGCACCGTGATCGTGGCGGGGTGGGGAAACGCGCCGAGCCCGCGCGCCGCCTGCACGCGGACCTCCGGGTTGGCGTGCCCGGCGAGCGTGGTCAACGACTCCCGCAGCGCGGGCTCATTGAGGCGGGCGGCGAACTCGGTGAGGCGCGGCAAGGCGGGGTCGTCGGTCCGCTCGAGCATTTTGAGCAGGAGCTGCACCACCACGGGTCGCGACCGGCGGAGCATGCCCGCGTAATAGGCGCCGACGGTGGGCGCGAGGCGCGGCAAGCGCTCGAGGGCGGCGGTCGTGAGCGCCGGGCTCTCGAGCCGCTCGAGCGTGGCCACGGCGGCGATGTGCACGGCGGGATTCGCGTCGTGCAACAGTTTGAGAACGCTCGAGGTGTCCTCCGTCGTCGCGGCCACCGCAAAGAAGCGCGCCGCCTCGAGCCGCTTCCACCAGCGCCCGGACGAGGCGTTCGAGCGTACGATCCTGGCCCACCAATGGCCGCGTAGCGCGGCTGCGAGCTGCCGCCAGCGATCACCCGGGACGCGGGCCGACCAGCTCACGAGGGCATCCACGGCGAGCGGGATCGGCAGGCGCGCGAGGTTCACCAGCACGCTCCCCAGGTCCGTCGAGCCGAACGCCCACTTTTGCATGGCCGCGTTCAATCGGAGCACGCGTGGATGGAGCCGGGCGCGCCGCCGCAGCCGGAACCAGCGGTTGAGGATGATAAGAATGATGAGGGCGACGAGGAGCGCCCCCTGCGCGATCGCCACCACCGCGAGAAAGTGGCGACTCGTCACTTTCCCACCCAGCGGCGGACCTTCTCGAGCGCGACGCGCAGGCTGATCGGTTTGACGAGGTAATCCAAGGCCCCCGCCTCGAGCCCGCGTAATTGCTCGCTCTCGTCGCCATGAACAGTCGTGAACACCACGCGATACGCTCCCGGGCGCTCGCGCTGTAGCGTCGCCAAGATCGAATAGCCGTCGAGCGCGGGCAGGTCCACGTCGAGCAGCAACAGCGGATGCGACCGACCGATATCGAGGGCGAGGAGATGATCGAGCGCGTCGCGTCCGTTGCGAAAGGAGGCGAAGTGATAGCCGCGGGAGCGCAAGCCATACTCGAGCAGCTCGGCGAGCGCCGGATCGTCCTCCACGACGATCACATCCGGGACCCCCGTCCCTTCCTCCGCGCCCACTTCGGCTGTCGTGGATGGCATGCGCGACGCCCGGGGACGGTGGTCGCTGCCCCCTGCGGGCGCTTCGAGCCCCAGGCCCTCAGCGAGGCGGCCGATAAACCATTGGGCGACGGAACCGCGGTCGGCGTCCACATCATCGGGCCGGGCCGCCCAGTCTTTCACCGTTGCTTCCATTCCGGCCGCGAGGCGCGAGACTCCCCAGAAGCCGTACGACCCGGCCGACCCGTGGATCTTATGGGTCTCACGTCGCAACGCGTCGAGCGCCTCGCGGTCGTTCCCGGCGGCGGCGAGCCGCTCCGCGAGGTCCGTCAGGAGACCGAGCTGCTCGCGCATGCTCTGGAGATACTCCTCGAGCAGGCCCGGCGGCAGCTCGGGAGGTGACGCCGAATCCGCCATCATGCACCAAGATGTGAGAACCCGGAGCGAAAATGCCATAGCGCCGGGTTATCTTGGCGTGGGTCGCCTATGACCGAAGCCGATACCGTTGGGCTGTGCCGTTCCTGCCGCTGGATGCGCACCGTGGTGAACCGGCGCGGGTCCACGTTCTACCGCTGCGGACGGGCGGACTGGGACGAGCGCTTCCCCCGGTATCCGGCGCTCCCGGTCCTGGAATGCAACGGGTACGAACAGGCAGGTCCGGACACCGGAAAAGGGAGAGGGGGGAGGGAAGAGATTCGCTCCGATTAGCTACCTCTTCCCTCTCCCCTCTCCCCTTTTTCCGAGCGCTTTTTTGAGCACAATGCGTAGTTCTGCTATTGCGCGGCCGGTTCGAACTTCCCACCTTGGGGCCGCGCCCTGACCCGTTTCGCCGAGGACCTTCGTGGCTCAACAGCGTTCGCTGGAGCGCGCCAAGCTGTTCTTCTTCCGCCACTTCGAGCGGATTTTCGTGCTGTTGCTGGTGCTCGCCATGGTCGCGATCCACGACCTGGTCGACCAGAAGTTCGCGTTCTTGAGCTTCTATTATCTGCCGATGATTCTCGCCGGCTTTTACGGTGGTCGGCGGTTCGCCGTCATGGCGGGCGTGTTCGTCGTCGCGCTCGTCCTCTTCTATCAGTATGTGCAGGGACTCGACATGCTCCCTGGTTTCTACGCGGACGCCCTGTTCGCGCTGATGCCGTGGGCGGGGTTCCTCATCCTGACCGGGTACGTGGTCGGTGGCCTGGCGGAGCAACGCGAAGCGCGGCTGGCCGAAGTGAAAAACGCGTACCTCGCCACCCTCGAGCTCCTGACCTACCACATCGAATCCACGGAGCGCCATCAGCAGGGGCATTCGAACCGCGTCGCCGACGTGGCGGCCGCGATCGGCCGGGAGCTCAACCTCCCCGAGGACACGATCGAGAATCTGCGGGTCGCCGCCCTGTTGCACGAGGTCGGCACGCGCGATCAGCGCCTGCTACGGCTGCTCTCGCGATCGGTCAGTGATTCATCGGTGGGCGTGGCGCGCGCCATGCGCGGGGCAGCCGAGATCATCGGCGAGTACGGCCACTATTATGAGATCGTGGGTGAAGACTGGGACATCGAAGCGCTGCCGCTGCCGATGGCGGTGAAGATCTTGGCAGTCGCGGACGCGTTCGAAACCCTGCAGATGGCGACACCCGTCCGCCCGGCGTTTCCCAAGTGGAGCGCGCTCGAGGAAGTCGAGAAGGGAGCGGGGAAGACGTTCGCGAAGGACGCCGTCCGGGCGCTGCGCACGGTATCGGCGCGGCCCGAGGCGACGGCGGACCAGCAGCCCGGATTGCGCGTCGTCTAGTCGCCGGGACCGGGGAGCGCCTTGGGGTCCCGTCGGCCGCTCGCGACGCCCCCCGCGACGCCCGCGCCGAATGCCGCCGCGGTCCACATCGTGACTAAGGGGAGTGCCGCCACCGGGAGGGCGACGACGGCGGCCGCGACGCCCGCGATGAGCGGGGCCACCGGCTTCTGAATCGCATCGACGTAGCGCAGCCGGCGACGCACGAAGTTCCGCGCGCCCACGAACCCGCCTCCCAACGCCGCCACTCCAATCAACAGACCGAGCATTTCGTCTCCTTGTCGCGCGCCCTACGCGCCCGCGCGCCGGGGAGTTTCCCGCCGTGCCAGGCTCTTGGAAATGTGTTCGAGTTCTGTGCGAAAGCCAGTGGACGCGGGGCGAGGAGTCGGGACCGAGGCTAGCTTTGGAGTTGATGATGCCGCGCATCGCCGCCGCGCTGATCGCGCTCGGGCTCCTGTCCACCAGCCCGCTCCCGCTCGCTGCCCAGAACCTGCGGGTGCCCTACCAGATCTTCACCCTGCCCAACGGCCTTCAGGTCATCCTGCACGAGGACCACTCCGTGCCGGTGGTCGCGGTGAACACGTGGTTTCACGTCGGCTCGGCCGACGAGCAGCCCGGGCGCACCGGGTTCGCGCATCTGTTCGAGCACATCATGTTCATGGGCTCCGAGCATGTCCCCACGGGAGAGTTCGACCGCCAGCTCGAGGCCGCGGGCGCGGACAACAACGGCTCGACCACCGAGGATCGCACCAATTACTACGAGGACGGACCGGCCAACGCGCTCGCTCTGATGCTGTATCTGGATTCGGATCGCTTGGGTTTCCTGCTCCCCGAGATCACGCCCGACAAGGTGGACCTGCAGCGGGGCGTCGTGCAAAACGAGCGGCGCCAGAGTTACGAGAACCGGCCATACGGGCTGGCCCAGGAGAACATTCTCCAGCGCCTCTATCCCGCCGACCATCCCTACCACTGGCCGGTGATCGGGTCGATGGCGGACCTTCAGGCGGCCACCATCGAGGACGTGCGGCGGTTCTTCCAGACGTACTACACGCCCAATAACGCGACCTTGGCGATCGCCGGCGACATCACGGCGGGAGACGCGCGACGGCTCGTCGATCGGTACTTCGGCGACATTCCGCGGGGGCCCGCGGTGACGCGCCGGCCGCCGCCCGCGGTTCAGGTTCCGGACGTCGTCAATGCCGTGATCGAAGACCGCGTCCAGGTACCGCGCGTGTACGATGCGTGGCACACGGTCAAGGCCTTCGCTCCAGACGACGCCACACTCGACGTCGTGGCAAACGTGCTGGCGGGCGGCCGCTCATCTCGGTTGTACCGCCGGCTCGTGTACGAGCTGCAGATCGCCACCGACGTGGTGGCGTTCCAGGACGGCAGCCGCATCGATGGGAAGTTCGAGATCTACGCGACCGCGCGCCCGGGTCACGCGCTCGGTGAGCTCCAAACGGTGATCGACGAAGAGTTGAAGAAGCTCGCGGACCAAGGCCCGACCGTGCGCGAGGTGGAGCGCGCGCAAAACAGTTTCGAGGCGCAGTTTCTGTCGCGCATGGAACAGGTGGGAGGCAAGGCGGACCAGCTCAACTTCTACAATTATTTCGTGGGGACCCCGGACTACTTCCAGAAGGACCTGGATCGGTATCACAAGGTGACCCCGGCAGCGGTCCAGGGGGCGGCGCGTCGGTATCTCGCGGATGTCCCCTGTGTGCTCCTCAGCGTCGTGCCAATCGGGAAGCGGGAGTTGGCTGCCCCCGCGGTTATTCATCAGGAGGGAAAGTGAGGTCGGCCGGCGTTGTGGCGTTCATGCTCCTCGGTCGAGCTGCGGTGCCGAGTCTGAGCGCCCAGGTGGATCGCTCCAAGCCGCCGACCCTGCCGCCACCACCCGCTCTCAAGCTTCCAGCGATTCGGACCGCGAAACTCGACAACGGGCTCGAGCTGACCGTCGTCGAAATGCACAAAGTGCCGGTCGTGGACGTGCAAGTCATGGTCGACGCCGGGGCCGCGCGCGATCCCACGGATGCCCCGGGGCTCGCGACGTTCACCGCCGCGATGCTGCAGCAGGGAGCGGGGACGCGGGGGGCGCTCGAAGTCGCGGACGAGGCCGCGTTCCTCGGCGCGGCGCTCAACACCACCGCGTCCTTCGACATGGCGGTGGCATCGGTGCACGTGCCCAAGCGACGGCTCGAGGCGGCCCTCGACCTCCTGGCCGACGTCGTGCTGCGGCCCACGTTTTCCGATTCAGAAGTGAACCGGCAGCGCGAGCTCCGCGGCGCCCAGCTGGCACAGCAGCGCGACGAGCCCGTCGCCGTGGCGAGCGTCGCGTTTCCGGCGATCGTCTTCGGGGCGGCCCATCCGTACGGGCATCCCTTGAACGGTACAGACGCCGCGACGGCGGCGCTCGCGCGCCCGCAGGTGGTCCAGTTCTACCGGACGTATTACCGGCCCACCGGCGCACGCGTCCTGGTCGTGGGCGACATCGGTCTCGCCGAGGCACAGAAGCTCGTGACCACGCGCTTCGGCGCCTGGGACAAGGCCGACGTCCCCGCATTCCCGACGGCTCCCGCCCCCGCCCCCGCCGCCCGGACCGTGTATCTGATCGACAAGCCGGGCGCGGCGCAATCGGTGATCCGGATCGGCCACGTCGGCCCGCCACGCACCACACCCGACTGGTATGCGCTGGAGGTGTTGAACACGATCCTCGGCGGCGCGTTCACGTCCCGGTTGAATCAGAATCTGCGTGAGACACACGGCTACACGTACGGAGCATTCTCGCAGTTTGCCGCGCGGCGTCTGTCGGGGGCGTTCGTCGCGCTCGCGTCGGTGGTGACCGCGAAGACCGATAGCTCGCTCATCGAATTCCTGAAGGAGCTCCGACGGATTCGCGACGAAGCAGTGCCCGCGACGGACCTGAGCAAGGCCAAGGCCTACGTGACCCTCGGATTACCGGGCGACTTCGAGACGACGGGCGGTGCGGCGGCCCGGTTCCGCGATCTGCTCGCGTATGGATTGCCGCTCGACTACTACGACCAGTACATCCAGCGTATCAACGCGGTGACGGCCGACGATGTGCAACGGGTGGCGCACCGCTACATCGATCCCGACCATTTCGACATCGTGGTGGTCGGCGACAAGAGTCAGATCGAGGCGGGTATCAGGGCCTTGAACGAGGGGCCCGTGGTGTATCGCGACGTGTGGGGGCAGGAGATCAAGTAGATCACCAGCGGATCGCGGCGCTCGCCCAGGTGAAGCCGGACCCGAAGGCCGTAAAGAGCAGCAGGTCGCCGCGCGCAATGCGTCCCGCGCACACCGCCTCGTGCAGCGCGATCGGAATCGACGCCGCGGTCGTGTTGCCGTACTTCTCGATGTTGGCGTAGACCTGATCGTCGCGCAGGCCGGTGGCCTTCTGCACCATCTCGATGATGCGCAGGTTCGCCTGGTGAGGAACCAGGAGCGTGATGTCCGCGGGCGTGAGACCGTTGGCCTGGAGGGCGGTCGCCACGGACTGCGGCATCAGCAACGACGCGTACTTGAAGACCTCCTTGCCTTCCATCACCGCCCGATGCTTCCCCTGGCGCAGCAGCTCCTCGCTGACGTAGGGATCGTGCGCCAGTCCGGGCGCGTCCACCCAGAGCTTCTCGGCGTGTCGGCCGTCGGCGAACAGGTGGGTCGAGAGCACACCGCGTTCCGGGTCGTCCGTCGGGCCGAGGATTACGGCACCCGCGCCGTCGCCGAACAGGACTGCCGTGTCGCGCCCGCGCGTCGTCTTGTCGAGCCCGCGAGAGTGAACTTCGGCGCCTATCAGCAGCACGCGCTTGTACTGACCGGTCCGAATCCAGGCGTCGGCCACCGAGAGTCCGTAGATGAACCCCGAGCACTGATTGCGCACGTCGATCGCGGGGATATCGGTGAGCCCGAGCTCGCGCTGGAGGAAGACGCCGTTGCCGGGCTCGAAATGGTCCGGCGTGCACGTGCAGTAGACGATGCAGTCCAGATCGGACGCCTGCATCCCCGCGTTCGCGAGCGCGCGATTCGCCGCTTCGCGCGCTAGGGTCACGCCCGTTTCACCATCGGACACCCAGTACCGGGTCTTGATGCCCGACCGCTGCATGATCCACTCATCGGACGTGTCCATGATGCGCCCGAGGTCGTCGTTGGTGACCACGCGCTCGGGAACGTGGAAACCCGTGGCGATGAACTCGGTGCGCGGCATCGGTCTTCCTTGCGGGAACGGGGGGACGGGAGGAGATTTCGCCCCCGACACGGGGCTTGGCAAGGGAGCCATGGATCTTGCGATCAGTCGTGCGCAGTACGACGCGGTCCGGGGAGCCCGCCACCTTCCTGACGTCCTGAAGAAGGTGTTGGACGGCGCCACGCGATCAGGCGACGGCTACGTCCTTCACCTGACCTACGAAGAGGCGACCGCGCTGAACGAGCTGTGTTCCTGGAACGTACATACGGACGGGTCCGGTGCGGTCACGCGGGAATCCAAGGTCTTCGATGACCTCGTGAAGGTGATCCTGACGCATCCTGATTACTGATGACGGCGACGGAAGGACGGAACGACGGAATGAAACGGCTGCTGATCCTGCTCGCGTGCTTCACCCTTCCCCTTTCCCCCTTCACGGTTCCCGGTCTTGTCGCCCAGAAACGCGCCATCACCGTCGAGAGCTACCTGGCGCTCCCCGTCGTGGGTGACCCACAGCTCTCACCCGACGGAAAGTGGGTGGCCTACACCGTCACCGAGTACTCCCTCAAGGAGAACCGTGGCACGACCCGCATCTGGCTCGCGGACATCGCGGGAGGTGCGTCGCCCAGGCAACTCACCACCGGGCCCGGCTCCGACCGGCAGCCCCGGTGGTCGCCCGATGGGCGGACACTGGCCTTCGTGTCGACGCGGGAGAATGGCGCCCAGCTGTGGGTGCTGCCGGTCGCCGGTGGTGAGGGGCGGCGCCTGTCCAACCTGCCCGATGGTGTCTCCGATCCGCTCTGGCTTCCCGACGGCACGGGCCTGGTGGTGACGAGCGACATCAAGTGGCCTGCCGAGCAGGAGATCGACCGCCGCAACGGCGAGTTCCCCACGGATGCCCGCCTCTGGACCGAGCTCCTGTGGCGCCACTGGGACGACTGGCGTGCCGGCAAGCGGCAGCACCTCTTCACCGTCGCGCTCTCAGACGGCACCGCCAAGGACATCACGCCGCTCGATCACGACGCGCCGACGATCGCGACGGGCGGCGATGGGGACGTGAGCGTGGCGCCCGACGGCAAGGAGATCGCGTTCGCGATGCACGGCGACACCACCGTGGCCGACAACACCAACGTCGACGTCTACGTGACAGGGCCGGATGGCTCCGGGATGCACGCGGTCACGACCAACCGTGGGGCCGACAACACACCGCGCTATTCCCCCGATGGCAAATGGCTCGCGTACCTCTCGATGCAGCGCGCAGGGTTCGAGGCGGATCGGCTGCGACTCATGATACAGCGACGGAATGACGGAAAGACGGAAAGTGGGGCACCGACGGAAGTCACTGCCGGGTGGGCGCTTTCGGTCGGGTCCTACACTTGGTGTCCCGATTCGAAGTGCATCTACGCGGTCGTAGAGGAGCGCGGGGGCGACAACATCTACCGGTTTGACGTTCCATCGTTCCGTCGTTCCGTCGCCGTCTCCTCCGGTGTCAACACAAACGTCAGCGTCGCCCCCGACGACAAGACGCTGGTCTATCTCCACCAGAGCAACACGCAACCGGCGGAAGTGTGGAACACGGGACGGCAGCTATCTCACCACACCGACGCGGGCGTGGGGTCGCTCGACCTTCGCCCGCTCGAGGCGTTCGGCTACGTGGGCGCGCTAGGCGATTCCGTTCACGGCTGGATCCTCAAGCCGCCGGGGTTCGATCCAGCGCGCAAATACCCGCTCGTCTACCTCATCCATGGGGGCCCACAGGGCGCGTGGGACGACAACTGGCACTCGCGTTGGAACTACCAGATGTTCGCGGCGCGCGGCTATGTCGTCGCGGCAGTCAATTTCCACGGGTCGACCGGCTACGGGCAGAAATTCACGGACGCGATCTCGCAGCATTGGGGCGAGTATCCGGTCGACGACCTGATGAAGGGTCTCGACGCCGTCGCCCGGCTCCCGTTCGTGGATTCGACCCGGATGGGCGCCGCGGGGGCCTCCTACGGCGGCTACGCGATCTATTGGCTCGCAGGGCATACGAACCGGTTCAAGGTGCTTGTAGCGCACGACGGCGTGTTCGATCTGACGAGCATGGCCGGCTCGACGGAGGAGCTCTGGTTCCCCTACTGGGAGTTCGGAGGGACGCCGTACGCCAACCGCACGGTCTACGACAAGTGGTCACCGCATAACTTCGTCCGCGGCTGGAAGACCCCGATCCTCATCGTGCACTCGCAGCTCGACTATCGCGTGGATCTGTCGCAGGGGTACGAAGCGTTCACGGCCGCTAAGATGATGGGCGTGCCCGCCAAATTCCTGTTCTTTCCAGACGAGGGACACTTTGTAACGCGGCCCCGCAACCGTCGCCTGTGGTGGGGCACGGTGCTCGACTGGCTGGATCAGTATTTGACGCCCGCTCCCCCCCCACAGACCGGCGCTCGCTGATGGGCGAGCCGTTTCTCAAGACGCTGAATCGCGCCACGATCGCCGCGGTGGTGCTGGGGCTCCTCCTGCTGATGGCGGTGCCCCGTCACGGATCGTTTCTCGGAGACTTCGTCGACGTCTTCACCGTGGCATTGTGCTTCACCTTCCTCGCTCCCTACTTCGACAGGCTGCTGCTCGGGCTCCCGGGCATCGAAGTCGGCTTGGGGCGGCTGGTTCGCGTCGCCGGATGGTTCGCGGGCGGCATGTGGTGCCGCCTGATGGGTGGGTGGCTGTGGATCCGGTACGGGCGCGACCCGAGCGAGCTTCCGGGTCTCCTGTGGGGTGGGGTGGTGCTGGTGATCTACGAGCTGGTGATGAACAACGTCACCCGGCGCCAGGACGCTACGTCGTAAGGCCTGCAACGTAGCGTCGTAGCGTCGCACTCGCGTTATCGCTTCACCCAGACGTTATTCTCCCGCCGCACATCCGGGAAATGCTGGTCAGGATCTACCTCGATCTTGACGACTTCCGCGGGCACCTTGCGCACGTAGGCGTAGTGGTTTCCCTGAAACCAGATTTCGATCGGGAGGCGCGCGTTCTCCGTGGCGCCGCTGGCGTAGGTCAGGCGCAGCTCCACCGGCATCGGAAGGCCGCCCGGGCTCGAGAGAAAGATATGGGCGGTCAGGGTCCCGGTTGAGTCCGCTCGCGTCGCGCTCGAGTCCACCGCCAGATCCACGACGTCGGTTCGGTAAAACCATCCGCGCCAGAACCAGGATAGATCCTCGCCCAGGCCGTCCTCCATGGAGCGGAAGAAGTCCGCGGGCGTGGGGTGCTTGTAGGCCCAGCGGCGGATGTACTCGCGGAACGCGACGTCGAACCGCGTCGTGTCATCGAGGATGTGCTGACGCAGCAGGTAGAGCCCGGTGGCCGGCTTGTTGTATTCGGCCTGGCCGAGGAGGGCGGGGGCGACGCGGTCGGCGGGCAGCATCGACGGCTCGTCCAAGCCGGTCGTGACGAATCGGGCCCATTGCGTCGCATTGCCGCGGTCCGCGGGCGCGGTATCGCGGTAGAACGCGAGCGTCGAATAGATGTTGATGAACGTATTGAACCCTTCGTCCATCCACGCGTACAGCCGCTCGTTGGACCCCACGATCATCGGGAACCATTCGTGGCCGAGCTCGTGCGTGGTCACGCCGAACAAGGCGCGACCTCCGGCGCGACGGCCGCAAAACACGATCATCGGATATTCCATCCCTCCGACCGGGCCTCCGACGTTGATCGCGGTGGGGTAGGGATAGCGGAGCCATTTTTCGGAGTAGTGCTTGATCGAATGCCGGGCATACTCCGTGGAGCGCCCCCAGTCGGCGTTCGCTTCGGGCGGATAGAACGACTGGATGAGCACGCCGTCGTACCCGCTCGCATCCCAGATGAAGCCGGCCGAGGCCGCCCAGGCCACGTCTCGCACATTCTTGGCGCTGAAATGCCATGTGAGCGTAGGCCGCGGCCCGGCGGGGCGCGTGAAGGCTTGTCCGGCCTCGGCTCTGGGAATGATGGCTACGGTGGTGTCCGAGTGCCCCGCTCGAGCGAGCCGCACGCGCTCGCCCGCCGTGAGCACCTCGTTGGGGTTGAGTAAGGTCCCGGTGGCGGCCACGACGAAGCTGCGCGGCACCGTGATCGACACGTCGAAGTCACCGTACTCGAGATAGAACTCACCCTGGCCGAGGTACTGCTCGGTGTTCCAGCCGCGCACGTCGTCGTACACGGCGACCCGCGGATACCACTGCGCGATCTCGTACAGCCAGCCCGCCGCGAGCTGCTCGCGTCCCATGCGGTCGGATCCGTGCTCGGGTACCTCAAACGAGTACGCGAGCTCGAGCTCCGTGCGCCCCCCCCCGGGGGCGAGGGGCCGATCGAGCTCCACGCGCAACATGGTCCCGTTGGTCGTGCTCGTGAGTGGGATGCGGCCGGTGGCCTGCCCCGCGCGCCGCACGACGCGTACATAGTCGATCGTGTACCCTCCTTCGAACCCACGGCCGGCGAACCGCGCGTCGGTGGGGTTCAAGGCCGCCCCGCGGCTGTTTGCCTTGTAGATGTTCTGGTCGACCTGGAGCCAGAGGTATCGCAGGGAGTCCGGGGAGTTGTTGGTGTACCGGATCGTTTCCGAGCCGGTGATGGTGTGCGTGGCGGTGTCGAGGGCGGCGCGGATCGTATAGTCGGCGCGCTGCTGCCAGTAGCGCGGCCCGGGACTCCCTGAGCCCTCGCGGACCATCGTGGGAGTCGGGAGCGCGAGCCGTCGGAACGGCGAGGTGTCGCCTATTTGTGGCGGGAGGCCCGGGTTGGTCTGAGCGGGAGCCGTGGTCGGTTGTTGGAGTGCGACCAGCACGAGTGCGAAGGCCAGCATCTACCTCTCCTCAGAGTTGGGGGTCTAACCGGGGTGCACTTCGAGCCTCCAACAAGTACCCCACAGCCACCCCGCCGACCACCATGGCCAGGCCGACCACGCCGAGGGCTGTGAGTCGCTGATTGAACAGGACCAACGCGAGCAGTGTCCCCACCACGGGCTCGATGGTCGCCGCCACGGCGGCGGGCGCGGCCTCGATCCGTTTTACGGCACCGAAGAACAGGATATTCGCAGCCAGCACGGAGCCGGCGGTGAGCCCCGCAAGGCCTCGCCAGGCGGCGCCGGATGGCGGGGGCGCGGGCGCGTAGCCCGCGAGCGTGAGTCCGACGCCGAGAATCGCGACGCCTCCCAGCGCCTCGAGGAACAACACGCGGACCGCCCCGTAGCGCGGCACGGCGAACCGCGCCATGAGGGTCGTGCAGGCGTAGCTCACTGCGGAGAGCAAACCGCCCGCGATGCCCGCCCCGAGGCCAAGCCGGGCCGCCTCGGCTCCGGCGTTGCTGCCGCCGGTAACGGTGAGGGCGACGCCCGCCATCACCAGAACGGCGAGGAGCACGCGCGTCGGGGTGAGGGCTTCCTTGAGAATCACCCGCGCGAGGACCGCGACCAGGACCGGCGCGGTGTACAGCATCGCGGCGGCGCCCGCCACGCCGGCGCCGGCGATGGCGAATTGGTAGGCGATTTCGAACAGCGCCACGAGGAATCCACCGCCCACGCCCACCAGAAGCCACGCTCGCGCGTCCGCTCGGAACAGCTCGCGCCGGAAGGCCAGACCCCAAAGTGCGAGGCAGGCCGTTCCGAGCAGCACACGCCAGAACCCGATGCTCGTCGCGGGCATGAGGTCGTACAAACCGGTGGACAGCGGGCCGGTGGTCCCCCAGGTGGCGCCGGCTCCCAGGGCCAGGAGATACCCAGTGACGCGACTGGTGCGCGGGGTGGCGGGTGCGGTTGGCGTAGTCATGGGCCGAACGATAGGCGGCTCCGGCACGCCCTGGCTAGGGCGGCACGCCGAGGCGTGGGCCCAGCAAATCAGAAACCGGTGGGGTGGGACGCTATTACTGCAGAACCGCTGCCCGGATCGCCGTCGAGATGGCGTCCACGTCCCCGGGCCGGCCCCACCACTCGAGCGCAAACCGCCCGAAAGCGAGCACGGCGAGTAACGCGCCGAGCAGAGCGAGGCCCACGCGCATGGCGGCTGCGCGCGGCTCGAGTCGCGTGGGCACGAGCGCGACGACGAGGCAGACGATCGCTGGCGCGAGCCACACCGGTAGCAGGGCGCGCGCGAACCAGGTCATGCGAAACCGTCCGTCGAGCACCGTGTGACCGTCCCGTTCACGAAACCGGCCCACGAATGTCGGCCGGAACAGCGCCCGGTACCGGGCCGTGTCCCGGTAGTAGAGAACGACGCTCTCTCCGCGGATCCAGCCGTCGAGCCCGGCCGTATCCCACGGCCGGCGGTCGATCACGGCCTCGAGCCGGGCCCGCGCGTCCGCGGGCGAGCCGCTGCAGGCGAAGGTGGTGGACCTCACACGAGCTCGCCGCGGAGCACCGTCACCGCCTGCCCGCCGAGGATCACGCGGTCCCCCGCGAGTCGCACGCGCACCACCCCGCCGCGCGCAGACGCCTGGTAGGCGGTCATCTCGGTCCGAGCGAGCCGCTCGCTCCAGAACGGCGTCAGCGCGCAGTGCGCCGAGCCGGTGACGGGGTCCTCGGGCACGCCGACGCGGGGCGCGAAAAATCGCGACACGAAGTCGAACCCGGACGTCGTGGCGCGACTGGTCACGACCACGCCGCGGGCCTCGACCCGCTCCAGCGCGAGGAGATCGGGCTTGAGGCCGCGGACGGTGTCCTCCGAGTCCAGCTCGACGAGGTAATCGAACTTGGATCGGCCGACCCAGCGTGAGCCGACGCGGAGCGCTGCAGCCAGACCAGGTGGCGGAGGGGCGGGCGTCGGCGGTGTCGCGGGGAAGTCGAGATCGATCCAGTCGCCGCGACGGTCGGCGGTCAGGAGGCCGCTCTGGGTGTGGAAGCGCGCCTGGCGCCCGGCGGGGAGATGGCCGTCCTCCCACAGGACATGGGCGCTCGCGAGCGTCGCGTGGCCGCACAGCGCCACCTCGTTCGCGGGCGTGAACCAGCGCAGTCGGTAGCCATCGTTCTCCGGATGCAGGAACGCCGTCTCGGCGAGGTTCATCTCGCGGGCCACGTTCTGCATCCACGCTTCGTTCTGGGGCCCGCTCGAGACGCACACGGCCGCGGGGTTTCCGGCGAAGGGGCGATCCGCGAACGCATCCACCTGTACGATCGGCACTCCCATGTTTCTAACTTAGCCTACTTCCCACGCGGGGCGAGAGCGCCTGGAAGAGCAGCCCCAGCGTGATTCAACCGGCGGCGGTCACGATGGGGCTGGCTGACAGCTCGCGGCCCGCAGACCGTCGACCTGGTCCCGTAACAGTCGCAGCGCCCGGCTGCGTGCGAAGTTCCAGTTGCGCCAATCGCCGCTCTCGAGCCTGTCGCGTTGTTTGAGCAACCCCGCTGCGACGGTACACCGCGCGCGCCCGTCCAGGCGCGGGAGTGCCTTCAATAAGAACGGGACTGCATCGGCGCTGAGCGACGCGGCATACCATCCATCGAACGGCCGCTCGGCGGGTGGGCGCGCGAGGTTCGTACGCACGATGAAGGCGTCGGGATTGAGCAGGTGTAGGCCGCCCAGGACCACGAACCCTTGGACCAGCGCCCCGAAGGCGAAACGCCGCCGCTGCCCACGCAGGGTGGTCCACGCGAACCAGGCGAAGACGCTCGCGAGATATAGCATGAAGGCCGTCGCGTACACCCGGACCTCCGACAGGCCGAACGCGCCCACGTAGAGCCGCATGCGCGCGAGTGCGGATGCCATTACAACGGCGAGCAACAGGAGCAGCACGATCGCGAGCTGCCGAAACGTGCGTCGGTGCTCGCGTGAGTCGTTCCGTACCAACCAATCCGCACCGGCGAGCACTGGGAGCACGAGGCCGCTGGCCGTAACGAGCTCAAAGAAGCCACGGCGCGCGTACTCCGCGTAGGTCAAGCCCGTCGCCGTCGCGACCAGATCGGCTCCGCCGAACAGGTAGCGCAGTTGGATGACCACGAACACGAGGAACAGTAGATCGACGAGACCCAGCGCCGTCGCGACCGGAATGATCCCGAGCGTCAGCTTCGAATCGCCAGTCGCCGGCGAGTTTGATGGAGTTGCGCGGAGCATGGCGCCTCGGAGGTACCCCGCGCTGAGACCTGCGAAGATCCCGAACAGCACGATGTGCCCCATTACAGACCCGAAGTCGATGTTGAACAGATCGGCCACGACGTCATGAAACACCGCGTCCGCCGAGCTGAACAGGGCGCCGAACATGATGAGCAGCGGGAACGCGAGCGTGCCCCCGAGGGCGACCGAACGCACCTGCCTCAGCCGTCCCTCGGGCAACTCGCTCCAGGCCACGTCGCGCCCCACCAACGGGAACACACCGAACCATGCGCTCAGGGCGGCATCGAAGCCCGCGCGCGCGTAGTGCCAGACCTCCCGACCGCGCAGGCTCACGCCCTGGATACTCAGGAAGGCGACCGCGAAGACGATCACCAGCCCGATCGCGTCGAATGCTTGGAGCGTCCCGGAGTCGCGGGCCACGAAGTTCGAGCCGATGAGGAGCGCGGCTGCGGCGAGCCACGGAGCGTCGGCGCTGACCGCTATGCGGTGGCGACGCACCAGCCACGCCGCCGCTGTGACGAGCCCGGTGGTGCAGAGCAGGGCATTGAGTCCCCACGGCACCGCCCGCAGCAGCGTGTCGCCCGCGAGTCCTAAGCCCGCGCCCGCGGCGAGGATCTCGAGGCCGAGCCTCGTCCTGCCGCTGATGGCGCTCATCCCGCCGCCGCTTCGGGCAGCCCGCCGAAGCGCCGCTCGCGCGCCTGAAATTCGGCGACCGCTGCGGCGAGCTCGGCTGCCCCGAAGTCGGGCCACATCGTGTCGATGAAGTACAGCTCCGCGTACGCCGATTCCCACAGCAGGAAGTCCGACAGACGCTGCTCACCGCCGGTTCGGATGAGGAGATCGACGTCCGGCAACAGCACCGTGGCGTCGATCGCCCAGCGGGAGGAATAGTCGATCGCGAGTCGGAGGCACAGGCGCGTTCCGCGCGCCGTGGCGCGCTCGGCGGCCTCGATGGTGGTGACGAGCGGGGCGGGCAACCGGTCGCGACGCCCCACGACCTCGAGCCGAACGCCGTTCTCCACGAGGCGCGGCACCTCGGAGCGGAGGTAGCGCGCAAACAGGCGCATCAGCGCGGCCACCTCGGCGGCGGGGCGCTTCCAGTTGTCGGCGGAGAACGCGTACACGGTCAGGGCGGCGACGCCGAGCCCGGGGGCCGCCTCGACCGTCCGGCGGAGCGCTTCGGCGCCGGCGCGGTGTCCGGCGACGCGAGGCAGGCCGCGGCGTCCAGCCCAGCGGCCGTTACCGTCCATCACGATCGCGACGTGCAGAGAAGAGCTTTGCGACATAAAGTCCAACCTCAAAAAAAAGTCTCACCCGTGACGCGTGGCGTGAATCAACGCTTCCATATGGTCCAGGTAGCGCTCCAGTGCACGCCGCCCGGCCGCCGTGAGGCGGTACTCGGTCTTGGGAATCCGTCCCTCGAACGACTTGGTGCACGCGATGTACTGCGCTTCCTCCAGGCGGCGAGCGTGCACGCTCAGGTTCCCGTCCGTCGTCTTGAGCAGCGCCTTCAGCTGGTTGAAGCTCAGCGAGTCGTTCACCGCGAGCGCGCTCACGATGCCGAGACGCACCCGCTCGTGGATGAGGCGGTCGAGCTCAGCCGCGCGCAGGCTGCCACGCTCGCCTCGCAGGGCGGCCTCGGCGGGCTCGGCTTTCCTCGCTGCGGCGTGCTTAGCCACCGTACCTCCGAGCAATGATCGTGCCGAATACGATGTGCAGGCCTCCGAACCCGGCGGCCATCAGCCAGTTGCCCGATGCCATCGGTCCGAAGAGCGCCGCCGCCCCGAACACCATGAAGCAGATCCCCATCACGGGCACGATCCGCACGGAAAACGCCCCCCCGGTCACGAATCCGGCTCCATACAGCGACAGCCACGCGCCCGGGAGCGCCTGAGACTGGCCGGCGCGGTACAGCGCTACGGTGAGGAGACCGCCGACGATCATCGGCGGCAGGAAGCTCAGCCCGAACCGGCGGCCGGGCCCGGAGAGAATCGGGTCGTGGACCGCGTATGCTTTGCGGACCATGGCCGATCCGCCGATCGCGAGCGCGACGACCGCTTCCCCCAACCACGTCGCCAGCCACAGCTCGGGCGTGGTCTGACGCGCTGCGATGAACGCCGCCACGAGCGCGGTGACGCCGACGGCCACCTGTCCCCACCCCGGCACGGCGGTGAAGGACCCCGCGCGCTCCATCGTCTGGCGGATGTAGCGGAGGTTATCGAGCGCGCGATCGTGCAGCGGCTTGGGAGCGACCATGGCGACATCATGCGTCACGGCGGCCGACTTGTCAAGTACTTTGTAATACAAAGTGAACAGCGGGGATAGGTTTGACCCCATGCGCGTCTATATCTCGGTCGACATGGAGGGCGTGGCCGGTGTGGTCCACGAGTCCCAGACCGACCCGGTCACGCCGGCATTCGCGGCCGAGTATGCCCGGTTCCGCCGCCTGATGACGGCGGAGGCGAATGCGGCGGTCGAAGGGGCGCTCGCGGCCGGCGCCACCAGGATTCTCGTGAACGACAGCCATTGGTTCATGCGCAACTTGTTGGCCGAGGAGCTACACCAGGCGGCGGAGCTCGTGTCCGGGGATCCGAAGCCGCGCTCCATGGTGCAGGGGATCGAGGACGGATTCGAGGCGGCGCTGTTCATCGGCTACCACGCCCGCGCCGGCACTCCGAACGCGATCCTCGATCACACGTACGCCGACCGGATTCACGACGTGCGACTCAACGGGAAGGCGGTGGGCGAGCTGGGGCTCAACGCCGCGTTTGCGGGGACGCACCGCGTGCCGGTGGCGCTCGTGAGCGGGGATGCCGCCCTTGCCGCGGAGGCGAAGGACCTCCTCGGGCCGGGCGTCGCGACCGTCGTGGTCAAGCACGCGGTGAGTCGCCATGCGGCGCAGAGCGTGGCGCCGGTGGTCGCCTGCCGGATGATCCGGGAGGAGGTGGCGGGCGCGCTCAAGCGCTCGCACACGCCATTCGTCCCGGCCACGCCAATCGCGCTCGAGGTCGACTTCGCGCTCACGATCCACGCCGACATGGCGGAGCTGTGTCCGGGCGCGACCCGCACGGCCGGTCGTACGGTCAGCTTCACCCACCAGGACTACCGCGAAGTGTTTCGCGCGTGGCGGGCGCTGTTGAATCTGTCGGCGGCTGTGTAGCGCGCTGCGTCAACCGGTCGCCAGTAACACGAGTCCGTAGTCTCCCACAATCCGAAACCCGATCGCGAGATACGCGGCGCGGGCCATCGCGTTGTCGGGGTCCGCGAAGAGCACCGCGCGCTGGACACCCTGCTTGTGCGCCGCGAGGAGCGACCCGGCCACCACCGACCGCGCGTAGCCACGCCCGCGGTGCTCCGGCGGTGTCCAGACGCCGCCGATCTGCACGATCTCCGGAAGCATGGCGTTGAAGACGGAGTAGGAGACAGGAGCGGCGCCCGCGAGGAGTATCCAGTCTGCGCCGCGGTCGTGCTGCAGCTGCACGTCGGCGCGGCTCGCGCGGCGGAGCTCGGAGTTGTCCGCCGCGCCCAGCGCTTCGACCGAGAAGCTCGCGCGCCACCCGGCGAGGAGCTCGAGCTCGCCGGCTTCCGGGTGGCGGCAATGGACCGTGCCGGCCGCGAGGGCCGGCGGAATGACGAGCCGAGCCAGGTCGAGCACGTAGAGCTGGTCGCGGCTGTTCTTGGTCGCGCGCGCCGTCGCCAGGCCAAGCGCCCGTCGCGCCGCCACGACCTGATCCCAGGGACCCGAGAACCCCGTGACGCCCCGCCCCGACCGCCGGACCGCCTCCCGCGCCACGGCCGCCGCCTGTGACGGTGCCTGCACCAGCACCATGCCGTTCCAGCAGTGCGCGGCGACGTCCGTGATCCTCCCCGCGTCCAGCGCGGCGACATAGGTCGCCTGCATCGGCTCGCCCCAGTCCAGGAGTCCGGCGCTGCGCGCGTTGGCACGCAGGAACATCGATGTCTCGGCGTACGCCGCGAGGAACTCCTCGAGGGCAGCTGCGTCCCCCGGGCGGAGCAGGCGCAACTCTGATGTCACTGCGCCTGCGGTGGTCGGCGCAGCTTGAGCACCTTGAGCGACAGGCTGCGCGCCAGGATGCCCAGCCCTCGGGGGTCGCCCGCGCGCCGTGGTACGGCGCGGTAGATGAGGATCACGAGAATCCACGTGATCCAGCTCGAGCGCTCACTCCACGACAGGCTCCGCAGCATGAGCCAGGGCTGGGTGTACGCGGCTGTCCAGGGCTCCCAATCGCCCTGGGCGAGCGCGATCGGCCGTGCGATCACCCGATTGGATCGATAGCCGTGAGCGCTCGGGCTGGAGACGTTCCACACACACGTGACCTGCCCCCAGCCGTGATTGTCACTCGCGCCCACCACCAGGAGGTCGCGCCGCGCGGCGAGCCCCAGGACCTGCGCGCGGGCGTCGGCCGGGAAGGCGAGCGCCTTGGGCGCGCAGTTGACGATCTCGAACCCGTCCACGCCGGCGGCTACGAAGGCATCGAGGTCGCCCCAGTGACTCCGCCAATACTCGGGAAGCGAAGCAATGCCGATAGCTCCGTGCCGGTGCAGCTCGGCGAACAGCCGCAGCATCGACTTCGTGTCGCGACCGAACGCGCCACGATCGATCAGGGTCACGCTCCCGAGGGCGACGATGTGCTGATCGTACACGCTCCACTCCACGCCCGGCAGCAGGGGGATCGGGTCGGTGACGTCCTCGCTGAACAGGATATTGTGGTCGGTGACATACGACGCGCCGAAGCCCTGGGCGGCGTGCCATTCGGCGAGGTCGTGGAACGTCCAGCCGCGCCGGCCGTCGTGGGAGCGCTCGGTGTGGGCGTGATAGTCGATCACGGTGAACGCGGAGTCCGCGACCACGAGCCGCGAGACCGGGCGCGGGAGGAGGACCGCCGCCACGCCGAGCCCCGGGACTATCGCCGCGCCGAGTACGGCCGTGACAATACGGCGCCGGCGCGAGCCGGGTCGCAGCCATCCCCACAGAGCGAGCGCCGGGATCCACACGATCAGCAAGGCGATCGCCCGCCCGACCGTCAGGAAGGTGAGCGTGTCGAGCACGTTCGAGATCGGCGCGAGCGCCGTGTAGGCGGTCGGGCGGACCAAATCCGCATCGAGCGGCGGCGCGCCGGTGGCCGCGTCCACCACGGGAGGGAGCGGCGACGTCGCGGCGAGCAAGATCAGCACGATGAAAGCGAGGGCGATCGGGTGGCGGCGCAGGAGATTCACTCGTACAATCTTGAGTATGAGGGCGACCGACGCCACGGTGGTATGTCTGCTCGCTGGCCTGTTCGCGCTCGCTTGCAGACGATCGGAGCGGGCGGGCACGTCCGCGCCTCCGGCGGATGGGGGGCCGGGGAAGGGGGCGGGGGCGGGGGCGGGGGCGGTGGTGTCGGTTTATATGCCGTCGAGAATGGCCGACCGGCTGATGGGCCGGCTCCAAGCGGTCGCCGCGCAGCATCAATGGGTGCTCTCGGTGCGCACCGACAGTGCGGCGCTCGCGGAAGTGGACCTGATCATCGATGACAGCGCGGGTGCGCCGGTGGGCCGCGTGCGCCCTGGGGCCCGATCTGCGGCCGAGGCGCAGCAGATGGCCGAAGTGCTGCGCCGATGAGCGTGGCCGACTTTGCTGCCATTCCGGACGTCGTCCTGGGTCCGCTCGCGGGCCGACCCGAGGCCGACTGGTACAAGGCCCCACCCGGGAAGTGGTGTCCGGCGCAGATCGTTCATCACCTGGCGATCGGGATCGACGGCAGCGGGCGCACCTTCCAGGACCGGCGCGGCAAGCCGTCGATGAAGCGTCGCCCCCGGACCGCGCTGCAGCTGCTCGGCGATCTGGTGATGTTGAAGATCGGCTGGATCCCGTCGGGGTTCCGCGCGCCCGACGTCACGCGGCCGGCCGAGCGACCGGAGGCGGCCGTGGTCGAGCGCATGCTCCGGGAAGGCGTCACCCGATTCCTCGCCCTCGAGCGCGAGCTGCTGCCGGCCCGAGCGGCGGACCTGTTCGTCAAGCACCCCCGGCTCGGCGACCTCACCTTGCCCGAATGGCTGCGATTCCATGTCCGACATTGCGCCCATCACGCGAAGCAGATCCGGGCGCGCCTCGCGTCGTGAGCGGGAAAGACAAGCGGAAGCTCACGGTACGAGTCCCCAATCCGGACGCGCCCGTGAAAGGCCGTCTCAAGACTCCGTCGCACAAGGTGCACAAATCCGCCAAGCAGTATCAGCGACGGCCGAAGCACCCGCACCGACGGGGCGGGGTCGACGAGGACTAATCCGCGCGCGCCATCGCCAGCGTATTTCCGTTACACACCCGGACCGGTGATCGATGCCTGACTACGACTATCTCATTATCGGTGGAGGCATGACCGCCGATGCCGCGGCACACGGTATCCACGAGGCCGATCCCGCCGGCTCGATCGGCATCATCGGCGCCGACCCGCATCCCCCCTACGACCGACCGCCGCTCTCGAAGGCCCTGTGGAAGGGTGAACCCGAGGAGAAGATCTGGCGCAAGACGAAGGAAACCGGCGCGGCGCTCGAGGTCGGCCGGTGGGTGACGGCGATCGATCCGCGAGGGCACAGCGCGAGCGACGATCGAGGGACCACCTACCGCTTCAAGAAATTGCTGCTCGCCACGGGTGGGACGCCGCGGCGCCTCCCGCTCAAGACCGATCAGATCATCTATTTCCGCACGCTCGATGACTACCGTCGGCTCCACGCCCTCGCGGCGCATGACGTGCGGTTCCTGGTCATGGGCGGAGGGTTCATCGGGAGCGAGGTGGCGGCTGCGCTGCGGATGCAGGGCCGAAACGTCACGATGCTCGTCCCGGAGGCGGGCGTCGGCGCCCGCGTGTTTCCGACGGACCTGTCCGCGTTTCTCGTCGACTACTATCGCCAGAAGGGCGTGACGATGCGGATGGGCGAGGGAATGGCGGGGCTCGAGCCGCGGGCGGGCTCTTGCGTCGTGCGGACGACCACCGGCGGCGAGCTCATCGGTGAAGTCGTCGTCGCCGGACTCGGCATCGTCCCCGGCGTCGAGCTCGCGGAGGAAGCGGCGCTGGACGTGGACAATGGCATCCTGGTGGACGAATTCTGTCGCACGAGCCATCCGGACATCTATGCCGCGGGCGACGTGGCCAACTTCGTGAACCCGGCCTTAGGCACCCGGCTCCGGGTGGAGCACGAGGACAATGCCAACACGATGGGACGCGTCGCCGGTCTGAACATGGCGGGCCGCGCTACACCCTATCACCACCTGCCGTTCTTCTACTCGGATCTGTTCGACCTGGGTTACGAAGCGGTGGGCGACGTCGACGCCAGACTCGAAACCGTTGCCGATTGGAAGCAGCAGTTCCGTGAGGGCGTCGTCTACTATCTCAAATCCGGTCGCGTGCGCGGCGTACTCCTATGGAACACATGGGGGCAGGTAGACAACGCACGGGCATTGATCGCGGAGCCGGGCCCGTTCACCGCGAAGGAGTTGAAGGGGCGGCTCCCCCAGTGAGGGAGCGGGGAGCGGGGAGCAGGGAGCCGTTTACGATTTAGCCGAGAGTCCCACTCCCTGCTCCCAGTTCCCTGCTCTCGCTACAGGCGAAACCCCGCCGCCAGGTTCAGGTGGTTCGCCGTGAACTTGCCGCTCGGGTACGTAGTCTCGAGCCTCCGGAACTCGAAGCCGAATACGAGCGGCCCGGGCGGGCGTACCTCGACGTGCCCCTCGCAGACGAAATTCTTGAGGCGACCCTGTGGGTTGCCGAGGGCGTCCGAGAGGTCCCGATCGTCAGGGTCGTCGAGACCGCATCCACCCCCGAACATGACTTCACGCCTGGACCGCACATTGAGCTGACCCCAGCCTCCCTTGGTTCGGACCGCCGTGCCGGTAGGTCCGAAGTTCTGCCCGATGCCGCCGCCGCCCAGCCCCGCGAGCGACTTCCCCGTGAACGCCTCTCCCAGGATTTCGACCGGGCCGAGCTTGACCCGCGTGTCGGCGGTCAGCGCGCGAGACTGGAAGGGGCTGTCGGCCGCCGCGAGCCACCCGAGGTGCCCACCGATCGCGATCTCGCTCGGGTCGTCGGTCGGTCCCCACGCTAGTCGGACGCGCGCCTGGAGGTACGGACGGCGGCTCCGCTCGGCGGAGTCCGGTTGTGTATTGAAGAGTCCCTGGACCGTACCCGCCGTGGGCGCGAGGACCGCGATCTGCTCGGAGAGGCGAAGTGTGTAGCCCTGCTCGAGCGTGGCGCGGAACTGCGGCAGCCACAGCCACAAGTTCCCGGCACCTGCGAAGTCCGGAAACCCCACCGACGCGAGCGAGCGGGGGCTCCGTTCGGCCACGAGTGGCGACTCCTGCCCGAACAGCAGCTGCGCGTGGTCCCAGGACACGATGCCGACCGCACGCCGCAGGCGAAGCAGCGGAAACGTCCGGCCTCCGGTCGAGGGCTGCTGTCCGCCATAAAAGTCGACGTCCACTTCACCGCTGAACGTCCCGTGCAGCACGTCCGGGTCGGTGACAAAGACGCCGAGGCGCGTCTGGCGGATAGTGCCGCCGGCGGCGCTCGCCGGGGCGAGCGTGTCCACGAACTGCGGCACGTCGACGTTGTTGACGCGCGCGTTGGTGAAGAAACCGTTCACGAGCACCAATCCCGTAAACTCGACCGTTTTCTTCGCCTCGGGTGCCGCAGGAGACGCGGGAGGTGGCGGGGCGGGCGG
>Ga0207663_10000164_pt1 | contig 30165 bp, 30 predicted proteins | sample LARL53metaG_FD_184346 | JGI IMG/M metagenome (GOLD analysis project Ga0207663, IMG submission 184346) | Corn, switchgrass and miscanthus rhizosphere microbial communities from Kellogg Biological Station, Michigan, USA - LAR L5-3 metaG... | ecosystem: Host-associated > Plants > Roots >...
TCGCCGGGCTGATCGCCGTGGTCGTGCCTGGTGGTTCGGCCAGCCTGCTCCCGGTGCTGTCTGCCGCCCGGCTGCCGGTCCCGGTCACGGCGGTGGTACTGGACCAGCCCGAGGCCGTCCGGCTGCTGCCGGGCGACGGGGCCGCCCCGTCCGTGCCCGCCTACGCCTACCCCGAATCGGCAGCCCGGGCGCTGGCCCGGGCCGCCCGCTACGGTACCTGGCGGTCGCGGCCGCCCGGCACGGTGCCGGAGCTCACCGACGTCCGGGCCGAGCCTGCCCGCACGATCGTCGCTTCGTTCCTGGCCCGGATGCCAGGCGGCGGCTGGCTGTCCGCGGAGGAGGCCGACGGCGTGCTGCGCTGCTACGGCCTGCCCATGGTGGAATTCCGCCGGGCCGCCGGTGCCGATGCGGCCGTTGCGGCGGCGGCCGGACTGGGCGGTCACGTGGCGCTCAAGGCCGACGTGCCCGGCCTGCTGCACAAGACCGCGGCCGGCGCCGTCGAACTGGACCTGCACGGCGCCGACGAGGTGAGCGCCGCGATGGGCCGCCTGCAGGCCCGTTTCGCCGGGCGGATGTCCGGGGTGCTGGTCGAGCCCATGATCACCGGCGGCATCGAGACACTGGCCGGCGTCGTCCAGGAGCCGGTGTTCGGCCCGGTGGTGGTGTTCGGGCTCGGCGGCATCAACTCCGGCGCACTCGCCGACCATGCGGCCCGCCTCGCACCGCTCACCGGCACCGACGCCGAGGACCTGATCCGCGCCATCCGCGCGGCGCCGGCGCTGCTGGAGCACGCGCCCGACACCGGGCCGCTGCGCGACATGCTGCTCCGCGTCTCCCGGCTCGCCGACGACCTGCCCCAGGTCGCCGAGCTTGACCTCAACCCGGTGATCGTCCGCGCGGACGGCGTCACCGCCGTGGACGCGCGCATCCGGGTGACCAGCGAGCACCTCGCCGACCCGTTCCTGCGCCGCCTCCCCCAGTGACCGCCGGCACGCCAGCGGGCCCAGGCCAGAACTCGCCGGCGTGACGGGTTGAGGTGTGCGGGTTAGCTGTTCGATGCCGATCCGGTCAGGCCCTGCTGGGCCCGCTCGACGGCTGCCTGCTGACGTGCCGCCGAGGCCGCGTCCCGGTCGGCCGCCGCGGCCTCCCGCTCATCGGCCAGCTCCTGCCATGTCCATGCCGCCTGTTCCCACATCCGGGCCAGCCGTCCGGCATCTTTGTTTCCCGCGGCGGCTTCGACCGGCCCTGGCTGCTGCCGCACGGGCCTCGGCTGCCCTGTCACGGAGGCCGGCGGCGTGCAGCCGGCCTCACATGGCCATGTCACGCTGCAGCGCGGCCTCGTCCCGCGCATACGCCGCATGGTTGCGTCCGGATGCCCGCACGTCCCGGCCCTGCGCCGCGAGATCGCGCAGGCTGGCGGCATCATCCCGGATCTCGGCCTCATGGTCACGCTCATCCGGGGTTCGCCGGACCGGCCGTGACGCCCCCAACTGAGCGCCAGGGTCGCCAGGTGCGTACCTGTGACCCGCCCAGCGTGAGCACAGGGCTATGGGATCTGTCCCGGTGGACGAATCGGACCCAGTTGCAACAGCATGGCGAGGTCGTCGCGGATCGGCCAGCGTTCGGCGATACGCCCGGCCACCAGCCGGTAGGCGAAGGCCGTATCCCTGACGTAGGTACCAGCAAGTCACGCACGGCAGTCATAGTCACTCGACGGTCGGGGCGCCGGCGCAGCAGGTTGAACGCCTCGCCCGGTCCGCACCGTTGCTGGGCCATCAACGTAGTTCTGTGGCTTGCCCGGCCACGGGACGTGCACGCCGGGGACCAAGGTCCCTTGACTCGATTGCGGCTGGACATAGCTTGATAGCCGTGGACGTGGTCGATCCCGAAGACCTGTCCTCGGGGCACCACGTCCAGTCGCAGTACCTGGGAGGTGAGTCCCATGGATGGGAACCCCGAAGCCGAAGAGCCAGAAGAGCGGGCCGCCGCGACCGGGCGTCTATCGGAGTTCAGTCACGAGCACCGGTGCCAGGACCGCCCTGACTCGCCGAGAGAGCCATACGAACCGGCGCAGGCCGAAGCCGGCCTGCTGCCCAGCCAGGTGCCGGGGCACCGGTGGGACGGCTGGCGCCGCCTGACCGGCGATGAGGGCTACTATGCCGCCTGCTCCTGCGGATGGCGCAGCACCGAGACCGGCTGCGTGAGCCCGATGCTGCGCCAGGTGCACGAGCACCTGGACGCGGTCCGGGCGGTCCGCGGCTGGCGCCCGGCACCGGGGACAGCGCGGGCACCGGACCGGGCCGGGCCCGGGAACGACGCCAGCGAGCACGACCTGCGGCAGCAGCGCGCACGTGACCTGTACGCGACGGTAGAGAACCAGCAGCGACGCCTGGCCCAGACGCTGGAGCACTCGACCGGCCTGCTGGCGGCCAGCGAGGACCAGGCCGATCGCCTCGCGGCCGCGCTCCAGCACGCCGCGGCCAGGGCCGCACCAGAGCGGGTAAAGACCGAAGCCTCGGCGCGGCGCGCCGAGGCGCTGCGGCGCCGGGCCGACCTCGCCAAGGAGGCACGCAACCACATCGCCGCCGCCGCCGCGACTCTGACTGCGATAGCAGAGGAGATCGCCGTGCTCAGCCAGGACCGGGAAGCCGGCCATGAACAAGCAGTTGACTGGATCTACGGGGAACGCCTGCTGCAGGCGACCGCGGCCCAGGAGCGGCTGCGCCCGGGCCGGCGGTGAACAGCCAGCGGGGAACCCGGCGGGGCGGGACCTTGGGCACCGCCGGAAGTGAGCTAGGTCTCTTCCCGGCGGGGGCGTGCCCGGCCAAGCTGGCGCCGTGAACGCGAGATTCCGCCCGTCAGCGGCCAGCAAGGCCGGCGGGACGACCGCGCTCGTCTGCCCGGCGCATCCGGCCCTGCTGTCCGGTCCGGGTGACCAGGCCTGCTGCTGCGTGGCCAGGGCGGTGGTCCGGGTGGTCATGCCGCCCGCCCCGGGTCGGCCCCGCGAGACCGAGTTGCTGCTGTGCGGTCATCACTACCGCGTCTCGCAGGCGGCCCTGGCCGCGGCGGCCGCTCGCGTGGAGGAACTTCCCGTCAGCCGCGGCGACGCGGGCGCCTGGTTCCACGGAGACCAGGATCGTCCGGCGAAGGTGACGGCCTCCCCGGCTGGGTGACTCAGGCATCCGGGTCGTGCGCCTGGTGGAAGGCGTTCGCGCGGCCCAGGGAGAGGCTGGCGAGCAGTCCGAGGGCGAGGAAGGCGGCAGCGGTGAACGCGGTCAGGCGGGTCGCCTGGGAGAACGCCTGTTTCGCCATGGCCGCGGCCGCTGCGGTGCGCGGGCTGGCGGCCAGCTGGCCGATCGCTGCTCCGGCGCTCTGCTTGATCCCGGCCACCAGGGCGGAGCGCTGCCCGGCCGGCAGCCCGGGGATGCCAGCCAGCTGCTGGGAGAAGCGGGTGCCGAACGCGCTGAACAGCACCGTGCCCAAGATGGCGATGCCGAACGCCGAGCCGACCTGCCGGCTGGTGCTCTGGGTGCCCGATGCCTGGCCGCTGTTGGCTACCGGCACGTCGGCGAGCACCACCCCGGTCAGCTGGGCCGTGGCCAGCCCGACCCCGAGCCCGTACACGAACAGCGGCGGCACGGTGGCCCACTACGCGGTCGCGGGGCCGGCGACCACGCCGATCCCGGCCACGCCGGCGATCTCCAGGACGATGCCCAGCCGCACCGTGAACACCGGTCCCTTTTTCCTGGCCAGCTGCGCGCCGAAGCCGCTCGCCGCGAAACTGCCGATGGCCAGCGGCAGCAGCGCGATTCCGGTCCGGAACGCGCTGTAGCCGCGGACGTTCTCAAACCACAGCGGCAGCGCGAACAGCAGGCCGAACTCCCCCCGGCTGACGATCGCCGCCGCGATGTTGCCGTTGCGGAACGACGGGATGGCGAACAGCTTCAGGTCGAGCAGCACGGGCCGGCCCGCCGCGTTGCGGCGCAGCTCGACGGCGGCAAAGGCCGCCAGGCAGATGACACCCGCGGCGAAGGCCACCGGGACCGGCGACACGGGCCACCCCAGCCCAGTCCGGCGACGCTCACCAGGCCCGTCCGCGTCCACCAGCCGTAGCTGCGGCCCTGGATGAGGCCGAAGACGATGCCGCCGAACCCGAGCACCGACAGCAAGGCCCCCACCAGGTCATTGCCGCGAGCCGCCGGCAGCTCCCCGGACTCCGGCACGAGCAGGAGGGTCCCCGCCACGACGGCAATACCGAGCGGGATGTTGATGCCGAAGGCCCACCGCCACGAATACGAGGTCGTCAGCCAGCCGCCCAGCAGCGGGCCGAGCGCCGCCGTGCCGCCGATCGTGGAGCCCCACACCGCGAACGCGATGGCCCGGTCGCGGCCCCGGAACCCGGCGTTGAGCAGCGACAGTGAGGTAGGCAGCATCATCGCGGCCGCAATACCCTGCAGCACCCGGCTGCCGATCAGCTCCGGCCCGGACCGGGCGAGCGCGGCCAGCACGCTGGCGGCCGCGAAGGCGGCCGCCCCGGTGACGAACAGCAGCCGCCGGCCATAGCGGTCGGCGAGCCGGCCCCACACCAGCAGCAGCGCGGCGAAGACCAGGGTGTAGACCTCCTGCACCCACTGCGCGTCGCTGGAGGTGATCCCGAGATCCTTGATGATCTGCGGCACGGCCACGTTGACGATCGTCGCGTCCACGATGATCATCGCCACGCCGAGCGCGATGAAGAACAATCCCAGCCAGCGGCGGCGCGATTCCGGTCCAGCCGCCGCCACGGGAGCCGCCTGAGCAGTCACAGACCCTCCCGAACCCGTTGCCCGGCATACCGGGCAGCCGCGCCGCCGCGCGACCGGGGCCTGCCCTGGCTAGGGTAGCGGGACACCCGCACGCTCTCCCCGTCGGTGGTCGCGATGGTGCCCTGGAATGGGTACTGCCGCCTCGGGGCTGCATTCGCCGGCCTGATCCCGGCGATGCACCGGCAGCTCGTCCTCCAGGCCGGTAATGCGGATGATCTTCAGCAGCTGCGGCGGCGGCGCCACCAGGTGCAACGAGGACCCGGCCTGTCCGGCGTGCCTGCTCATCCGCGCGAGCACTCCCAGGCCGCGAGCGTCGCAGAAGCTCAGGCCGCCTATGTCCAGCAGGATCCGCCCGCCGCGGGCGTCGATGACGTCGCGCACGTACCCGTAGGCAGGGTCCGCCGACGCGTAATCGAGCTCGCCGGCGAACGTGACGGTGGCCTGTCCGGTCTGGCTGATCAGGCAGCTCAGGGTGAGCATGCCCGCCAGCCGGACAGTGCCTGGCGGCTGTCCGGCCGCGCTGGCGGCGGTGCCGTTGGCGTTGTGGCCCATCGGTGTCCCCCCGGGGGTCATGCGGGTGCGGCGGATGCCGCGCCTGCTGACCGCCAGGTTCTGCCTGTCCCGCGGCCCGGTACAGGGCCTAACGCCGGCCCGTGCGCGACCCTTGGTCCCGAGCCGGACATATACCCCGAAATCAGCACGATGCGGTGCGCTCGATGAACACCTGCTGGGCTGCGCGCCGGGCCTCGCCGGGGGCCGGGTGCCGGCGGATGTACTCGCCGTCGGGCTGCATGTCCCAGGCCGAGCAGTTGTCCTCCTCGTAGGTGCGCAGGATGGTGTCCAGCTCGTCCTGGATGACCGGATCGCGGACGGGGGTGACGACCTCCATCCGCCGGGACAGGTTGCGTGTCATCAGGTCAGCCGAGCCGATGAAGAACTCGGGCGCGCCGCCGTTCTCGAACCGGTAGATCCGGCTGTGCTCGAGGAACCGGCCGAGGATGCTGAAGACCCGGATCGTCGGCGACAGCCCCGGGACTCCGGGCCGCAGGCAGCACAGGCCGCGGACGTTGAGGACGACGGGGACCCCGGCCAGGCTGGCCTGGTAGAGCTCCCGGATCATCTGGGTGTCCTGGAGCTGGTTCATCTTGGCCCGGATGCCGCAGGGGCGGCCCGCACGGGCGTGCTCGGCCTCACGCCGGATCAGGGTGGTGAACCGCTCGCGCAGGTCGTGCGGCGCCACCAGGAGCTGGCCCGGGGCCGGTACCGCGATGCCGGCGGTCAGCTCGTTGAAGACCGCCGCCGCGTGCGCGGCCAGCTCGGGATCCGCGCTGAGCAGGCCCAGGTCCTCGTACAGCCGGGCCGTTCCCTCGTGGTAGTTTCCCGTGCCGACGTGGACGTACCGGCGGATGCCGTCCGGTTCCTGGCGCACCACCAGCGCCAGCTTGACGTGCGTCTTGACCCGCTCCACGCCGTAGGCGACGTGCGCTCCGGCCTGCTCGAGTTCCTGGCCCCAGCTGATGTTGGGCGCCTCGTCGAAGCGCGCGGTGATCTCGACCAGGACCGCGACCTGCTTGCCGCGGCGGGCCGCCTCCTTGAGCGCGGCGACGATCGGGGAATGGCGGCCGGTGCGGTAGATCGTGAGCTTGATCGCCAGGACGGCGGGGTCCGTCGCGGCGCTCTGCAAGAACCGCAGGATGGAAGTGTTGAAGCTGTGGTACGGCAGGTGCACCAGGATGTCCCCGCGACGGATCTCGTCGAAGATCGCGGACGGGCCGGCCTGGTCCAGGTGCCGCAGCCGCGGATGGGTCACCGGCTCGTGCGGGGGGTCACGCTGCTCGCGATGGCCGTCCACGGGCAGCTCCATGAGGTCGCCGAGGCTCAGCAGCCCGGGAACCTCGATGACGTCGGCAGGATCGGCGTCGAGCTGGGCCGCGAGCCAGCCCTGGAGTTCGGCCGGCATGCTCGCGCTGACCTCCAGGCGTACCACCCCCGCGTACTTGCGGGCGGTCAGCTCGGCCGTGACCATCCCGATGATGGCGCCAGGCGAGAGGTCGGCGTCCTGGTCGGTGACCTGGTCGGCCCACGGATCATCCTTCGCTCCCCTGGTGACCCTGAAGAAGAAGCAGTCCGCCTCCACTGCCCGCGGGAACAGCGCGTTCAGGTTGCCGGCGATCACCTGCTCCAGCGGCACCCAGCCCGCCTGGCCCGGCAGCGGCACCCATCGCGGCCGGCTGGCCGGCACCTTGATCCGCACGAAACGGCGCTTCCGCTGCCCCGGTTCGGCGATCATCACCGCCAGGTTCAGGCCGAGGTTGCTGATGAACGGGAACGGATGGGCCGCGTCCGCCGCCAGCGGGGTGAGGATCGGCTCCACCGCGTCCGCGAAATACCGGGCGAGGAACTCCCGCTGGGACGGATCGAGATCCCCGGTATCCAGGATCGGAACCCCTAGGTCGGACAGGGCCGGGCGCAGTTCCTTCTCCACGAGCACGGCGACCGACTCCTGCTGCGACCGCAGTTCCGCGCGGCAGGCCTCGAGCACCTCGGCCGGGGCCAGCCCATCAGGCCCGCGTTTATGCGCGCCCGCCCGGACCTGCTTGAACAGGCCGCCGATCCGCTTCATCGCGAACTCGTCGCAGATCATGCCCATGATCCCGGCGAACTTGACCCGCTCGAGGAGGGGCTGCTCCCGGTCCTCGGCCAGGGCCAGCACCCGGCGGGCGAAACTGAGCCAGCTCAGCTCCCGGTTGATAAAGGCCGCCGGCGACTCTGGCATGGCCGGTACGGGCCCTGACATCTGTACGCACCTCGACACGACCGCCTCCGCCCGTCAGTGGCCCGTGGTCCGGTCGCCTCGCGCGACCGTGAAGCGGGGCAGAGCCTGCTCCATCGTGGCGGCCTGGCAGGCCTGGCGCTGGTGCATCAGGCCGTAGGTGAAGGTGTCCTCCCCGCCCGCCCGGACCTTTGCGGCCAGATCGAGCAGCACCGCCCGGGCGACGACGCTGTCGTGGTGGTCGCCCAGCAGCTGCTGCAGCTCCTTGACCTGGGCGGCCTGGCGGCCGGCCACCCGGCCGAGCGCGGGCACTGCCGCCTCGGCGGCGTACCGGGCCCGCTTGGCAGCCTTGCGGGCCTCGTGGATCGCCGCGTCACGGTCCTCAGCGGCGGGCACGGCGGCCAGGGCGCGCCGCAGCCGCCGGGCTGAACGCCGGACCGGCTTCGCCAGCACCTTGCCTGCCTTGCGGGTTGCCAGCGGTGTCAGCGGCGGGTCAGCCAGCAGCGCATCCAGGTCACCGAGCAGGCGCAGGTACCGCTGCCCGTCGAGCGCAGCCAGCGCGGCCGTGCCCGCCGGGGCGAGCTCGGCGGTGAAATGGGCGGTGATGCGGGCCTGCACCGGCCCGGCGACCAGGGCCGGGGGGATGGCGGCGAGGTCGGCGGTGAGCCGGGCCAGCATGACCTCGCCGTCGCGGGCCGCCCCGAGCGCGGCCGCGAGCCACTTCAGCTCCGCGCACAGCGGCCGGGTCGCCTCCCGGTCGATGATGGTGCCGAAGGCCTGCAGCGCGCTGCGGGCCCGGCGGGTAGCCACCCGCATCTGGTGCACGGCGTCCGGCGCATCACAGCGGACCAGCGGGTCATACCGCCAGAGCGCCGCCACCTGGTCGCGCACGTAGCCGAGCACCACCTCACCCGCAGGCGAGCTCCTGGTCAGCGGCGATGCGGCCGTCGGCGCGGCGGCGGGTAGCCGGGCACCGACCCGCCCCAGATCCACGGTGTCGTAATAGTCGGCGTCCAGCGGCTGCTCGCCCTGCCGCGAAACGGCGGCCATGTCCATCGCCCCTCATGGTCCGCAGCCGTCCGGCCGACGGGCTTCGCGGCTGCACACAATCCTCCTACCTGGCAGGCTTCCACGTGATGGTGAACCCGGTAGGGTCGCACGTCCTCTCGTGGCGGGACATCCATCCTTCTCAAAGGTTTCTCCCGGTCGCAGGCACTTCCCCAAGGGCAACCGGCAGCTCGAGGTACCGCACGTACTCCCGGTATGCGGCCAGAGGCGGTGGTCAGGTGTCTGGCCACTGCGTCAATGAGGTCGCGCAGCTTCCCGGTGGTCTCTGGCCGAGGCCGAAGGTCCCGGTGCGGGTGCCCGATTGGCTGTAGCGCAGGGCTGGAGCCAGGGCGAGAGTCGGAGCATGGGCTCGGCAGTTAGCACGCATGGCGCCCTGGCGGGTCAGCCATGACCGGCTCGGGTGACTACTACGAGGTGCTCGGCGTCCCGCGTGATGCCGGTACCGAGACGATCAAGGCCGCGTTCCGTCGGCTGGCCCGCCGCTACCACCCCGACATCAGCACCGACCCGGACGCGGAGCAGCGGTTCAAGGAGATCGCCGAAGCCTATAGCGTGCTATCCGATCCGGCCAGGCGAGCGAGCTATGACGCGCAAGGGCCGGCCGGCCTGGCCGGGGCCACCGCAGAAGACCTGTGGGGCGGCATCGACTTCACCGACATCTTCGGATCCGGCGCGACCGCATTCGGCGGCTTGTTCGAGCGGCTGTTCGGCCCGGCCACGGCAGTCCCTCCGCGCGGCCAGGACGTGCACTTGGACCTGGTCATTTCCCTGGATGAGGTGCTGACCGGCGGGAACCACGCGGTCACGATCCGCCGCCCGGGCCCGTGCCCGTATTGCGCGGGCAGCGGATCTGAGCCCGGCACCGCTCTGCGTCGCTGCCCCGGCTGCGGGGGAACTGGCCAGCGCGATATGACCAGCCGCCGCGGCCCGCTGCTGGTCCGCCAGGTGACCACGTGCCCGCAGTGCGGAGGCCGGGGACGCGTCACCGACCGGCCCTGCCCGGCCTGTGCGGCCAGCGGAACGGCCGTACGCGAGGAGACGGTCACCATCGGCATCCCGCCCGGCATCCCGGAGGGAGCCATGCTGCAACTGGCCGGGCGCGGAATGCCGGGCCCGGTGCCCGGCGCCCCGCCGGGCGACGCCTACGTGAGCGTCCGTACGCGCGCTGACTGCCGGTTTACCCGGGTCGGCGCCGATCTGCGGCACAACCTGCGCGTTCAGGCACCGGACGCCGCGCTCGGAGTCACCATGGCCGTGCCGGTACCCGGGGGGCAGGCGCGAGTCCGGGTGCCACCGGGAACCCAGCCCGGCAGCGTGCTGCGGGTCGCAGGCAAGGGCTTGCCGCGCTATGGCGGGCACGGCCGCGGCAGCCTGGACCTCACCGTGGTCCTCGACATCCCGCAGCACCTCAGCGCACGGCAGCGCCAGCTCTACGAGCAGCTGCGGGCCGAAGATGCCGGCACCGGGAGCACGGCGGGCCGATCCCGCGGGCCGGACGCTCCCCGATCCGGCCGCAGGATCACGGCCGGCCCGGTCGGATGGCACGCTGCAGGCCGCGACCTGCTCATCTTCGCCTCGGTCCTGCTGCTGGTCACCGGCATCGCTAACCTCGCCGGCGGCATCGCCGCGATCAGCGGCGCACAGATCCTCATCGCCGGCGCCCGCTCCGTGTCCGGCGGCTTGCGCGCCTGGGGCTGGGTCATGGCCATCGTGGGCGCCGTGCAGCTGGTGGCGGCCGCGAGGATCTGGGCGGCCAGGCCGATGCGGTCATCTTCCACGACACCGCCATGAAGCCATTTTGCTGCCAGCAGCCGGGTCAGCCGCGGCCGTCATGGCGGTGGCTGCCCGCGATCCAGCGCCGCAGCATCAGCAGGCCCAGCGGGACAGCCACCCACAAGAACCACGGGCCGCCGCTCGCCCCGCCGAGCAGCCAGATCACGAGGGCGACGACGCTGATCGTGAGCCAGAACCGCCAGGCTGCCCGCCACGCCAGGACCGATCTGCCCGCCGGGACCTGTACCGGTCCCGGAGCGCGCCGCTCCGGGAGCCGGGTGAGATCGGTTCCCGGCAGGTCCGCCATCAGGCGATCCAGCTCGCTCAGGGTCGTCGCCGCGTAGACCTCGTCTAGGCGCTCCTGGAACTCCTCAAGGGTCAGCCGGCCCGCTGCGTAATGCTCGCCCAGGGCGGCCGCGGTCCGGCTCCGATCCTCATCGGAGGCCCGGATCCCCGGATAACCGCTCATCGTCATCCTCTCCGCCTGATCACAGGGTGGCCCCGTCGGCGCTGACCGGTCAGAGGCATAGGTCCCCGTCACGTCCGGCGGAAGGCCCTGGCGACTTGGCCTCAAGCACCTGGCCGGGCGACGCGAGCGACACTGCCTGCTCCCTCCGGACCAAAGGGCTGTCGGCGGTCCATGCCGCGGCGCTGCCACCGGACGGGACGGACAAGCTCGCCCTGTGGTGGCGGCACGCCCGAGCTGGTCACCATACCCGCCAGCGCGACCTTTGCCGCATCAAATGGCTGGTAGGAGCGCGATCGCCTCACCCCTGCGGGGTGAGGCGCGATCATGATGCTGGTGCGCATCCTTTCCGGGAGCGTGATGTCAGGCGGCTGCCATCGAGGTCCTCGACCTGCTCCCGGCCCACCGGCGGACCGAGCTCACCGAGAAGCTGCGCCTGCCGGCGACCGAGCTCCAGCGGTGGGACCACATCTCCCGCCGCATGTTCGTTCCCTTCCACGCGGGCGGCATCATCAGCCAGTTCGAGGGATACGACGACCTGAAGGAACTCGACTGGGAGGACTACTACGCCCGGTACGGCGATATCAGCCGCCTGGACCGGATCCTCGAAGCCGAGAACGACTCCCCGAACCGGTACAAGGTCTCCAAGCAGGCCGACGTGCTGATGCTGTTCTACCTGCTGTCCGCCGATGAACTCGCCGGGCTTTTCCGCCACCTCGGCTACGCCTGGGATCCGCGCAGCATCCCGGATGCGGTTGACTACTACCTGGCCCGCACGTCCAACGGCTCGACCCTCAGCGCCATGGTGCACGCGTGGGTGCTGGCGCGGGCCAACCGGGACCGGGCAGTCGAGCTGTTCGTCGAGGCGCTGCGCAGCGACGTCGCCGACGTCCAGGGCGGCACCACCGCCGAGGGCATCCATCTCGCGGCGATGGCCGGCACCGTCGACGTGCTGCTGCGGTGCTTCGCCGGCGTGGAACTGCGCAGCGACGTCCTGTGGCTGAATCCGTTCTGGCCCAAGAGCCTCGGCACGCTCGAATTCTCCGTCTTCTACCGCGACCACGTGATCACCTTGAGCATCGCCGACCACACGGTGCGGGTCAGCAGCGGCCCGGGGAACTTCCCCCCGGTCCGCGTCGGCTACCGGGGCCAGCAGCGCGACCTTGCTCCCGGGCAGAGCCTGGCCTTCCCGCTGTGACCACCATCCGGGCGCCGAAATGGCTCTAGCCCGGGACTTCTGCCCTGTCTGGGCTGCGCCAGGACGAGCAGCCCGGCAGCGTGCTGCGCGTCGCAGGCAAGGGCCTGCCGCGCTATGGCGGGCACGGCCGCGGCAGCTTGAACCTCACCGTGATCCCCGACATCCCACGGCAGCTCAGCCCGCGGCAGCGGCAGCTCTACGAGCAGCTCCGGGCCGAGGATGCCGGGATAAGAAACACGGCGGGCGGATCGCCTGAGCCGGACGCTCCCCGATCCGGCGGAAGGATGACGGCCAGCACGGACGGGCGGCACGCCGCAGGCCGCAGGCCGATTGCCCTCACGCTGGCCCTGCTGCTGGTCACCGCCATCTTCAACCTGGCCGGCGGCATCGCCGCGATCGCCGGCTCGCACCTGCTCCTCACCAGCGCCCACTTGGTGCCCGGCAGCCTGCGCGCCTGGGGCTGGACCATGACCATCATCGGCGCCGTGCAGCTGCTGGCGGCGGCCGGGGTCTGGGCGGGCAGCCAGCTGGCCCGACGGTTCGCCGTGGCAGCGGCCGGGCTCACCGCCGTCGGCCAGATGCTCTTGATCCCCGCCTGCCCGCTCTGGTCCCTGCTGATCATCGCGGTGGAGGCGGTGGCGCTGTGGGGGCTGCGCGCCTACGGCGGCCGCGAGAACCTGGGTGCCGCCTAGCACCGGGGTGTCAGCACGGTCGTCTTCGACCCGGGTGGCCCATGCCGTGAAACTGTTCCGCTGACAGCAGCGGATTCAGCGGCGGCCGTCATGGCGGGGCCCGCCCGCCATCCAGCGCCGCAGCATCAGCAGACCCAGCGGGATAGCCACCCACAAGAACCACGGGCCGCCAGCGCCGCCGAGCAGCCAGTACGTCCTGGAGGTCCCCACCGGCGCGCAGCCGCCGCTCTGCCTCCCTAGACAGGAGTAGATGGTGGGCAGGTCATACTCTCGGGAATCAATTCCGCAGCTGGGACCACCGGGCTGGCCCAGGACGGGCAAGTAAACGCGGCCGGTGGCCAGCGACGAGCACCAGGACCATGACGGAGGGGTCCTGGCGGGTGGGGTCCCTCCGCGCCTTCTGTCATCTTCTCGTCCGGGCTTAGCCGGGCAGGTGGGCGTAGTCCTTCCAGGTGTAGCCGGAGCCGCCCCACGGGGAGGGAGCGGTGCTGCCGCGCAACTGCGCGCCGGTGCCGTTCGGGCTGACATACAGGCCGGTGGCGGCATTTTTCAGTGTGCCGTTCGGCTGCGGGATGAACTGCTGCCACGGGCCGGTGTTGGAGCCGCGCAGCACCAGGCCGTCCTTCAGCCCGGTGCCCGCCGCGTCGTAGCCGGGTTCGGACACGGACAGGCCGGTCGCCACGCCGTTGGGCGCGTAGTCGAACCGGTACGCACCCGGGACCGTCCCGGGGAGCCGGATGAAGTGAGTGGCCGGGTCGGCCTTGGCCGCGGTCCAGCCGACGATGACGGCGTTCACCGCCTGCCGCTGGCCGAACACGTCGAACCCGTTGCCGAACGGGTTTACCTCATCGCCCAGGGTGCCGGGCGTACGCGCCGTGGTCCGGCCGAGCAGGTCCACGAAGGTGTACCCGTGGCTGCTGAAGTACTGGATGATCGCCGGCAAGGCCGCCACGGTGGCCGGGTTGCCGGCCGGCTGGTTGTGCATGAGCACGACCGGGTGGGTCAGCACGCCTCCCTGCCGCTCGGCCAGGCTGATGATCCGGTTCACCCAGTACGCTGACGAGGAGCCGTTCGCCTTCCAGTCCTCGGTGTCCACCGACCAGGTCCAGAACGTCATCTGGCGCTGCTGGGCCTGGCTCAGCGTGGCGGCGTTGTAATTGCCGCCCGGTGGCCGGAACCCGCAGGGCTGGACGCCGGTCAGGCTGACCTGCTCGGCAGTGGCCCGATCCATCTCGGTGCCCTGCGCCGAGGCCGGCAGGGTTGTCATGTTCTGGTGGTCCCAGGTGTGGTTATCCAGGACATAGCCCATGGTTGCTTCCTGCTGGACCAGGGCGGCCCGGGCCGCCATGTTCTGGCCGAGGTTGAAGAACGTGGCCACGACGCCGTACCTGGCCAGGATCGACAAGATGCTGGCGGTGCTAGCCCCCGGACCGTCATCGAAGGTAAGGGCGACGGTCTTGCCGCTGCCCGGCGCTGCGCTCTTCGCCCCGTACGGCGCGGCGGGGCAGCTGGTCGAGATCTGCGGCGCGGTGACCGGCGGCGGCGCGGCGACCTTGCCGTTGGGCATCAGGGCGGGCGGGCCCGCCGGGCCCTCGCTTCCCGGCGGCGGCGCGGTGGCGGCGGCCGCCGGGAGCACCGTGAACGCTCCGGTTATGCCCAGAGCGATGGCCGCGGCGAAAAGCCGCATCGAAAAGGCAGACATGGGGTCTCCCGACCGGCCCCGGCCGGGCGTTAACGCGGCGAGAGCCTGATGAAGCTGAACCACCAAGTCCAATCCAGCAAGCGGGCCGATATGCCACTAGGGCCGTGCGGCCTGCCTGCCAGAGACCTATGGCAGGCCTTGAGTCCCGCTGGCGCTCGTCCTGTTCGCACGGCAGGCAGGATTCCTTCGTCCCCAGATGACCAGCGCAGAATGGCCCAGCCGCCACAGACTCGGCGAGCGCGGCCGCCGGGGTGGCGCGGTAGAGCTTCAGCACGGCGCACTTGGCGGCCCAGGATCGGGACGCGCGTCGTAGCTGCGATCGATCTGCTCGCGGGTCAGCCGCGGAATCTCGCGCCCGAGCAGCAGCCAGAACGCCGGGCGGCTGGCGGTGGACTGGAAGACCTCGCCCAGCTCAGGCGTCCTTCAGATGCAGGCATAGGGGCTTCTAGGGGAACCCCGAGGGTCCAAAGGCCCGGCAAAGCTCCCGCCGGACCCGGCAGGGTTCGCTGGCGGCGACGAAGGTCCCATGCTGCGAGGCAGGAGGGCTCTTGTAAGTCGTGCTGATATGGGCTGGAAAGTGGTTAGAGGTGGTGCCTGGCCGGGTTTGCGGAGGTGCGTCATGAACGTGAATGAGGATTGGCTGGTGAGTTTGTCTGTCGCCGAGAGCGACGGGCAGACCCGTGCCGAGGCCCGGCTGGCCATGCCGGGTGGCGAGCAGCTGGCCGGCCACGGCCAGGCACGGCGTAATCCTGCTGACCGGGAGGTGGCGCGGATCGGGGTGCAGCTCGCCGCCGCCCGCGCGCTGACAGACCTGGCCGGGCAGCTTCTGCACGCGGCGGCCGCCGCCATCGAGGACAGTACTCACGAGCGGGCCCGCCTGTACCTGTGACAGAGGAGGCGTCGCATGTGCGAGGGAGGCCCATCGTGCCGGGCGGGCTGCTGACAGATCTGTATGAACTCAACATGGCGGCCAGCTACCTGCGCCGCTCGATGACCGGGCAAGCGACGTTCAGCTTGTTCATCCGCACGCTGCCGCCCGGCCGCGGCTTCCTGGTCGCCGCCGGGCTGGCGGACTGCCTGCGGTTCCTGGAGGATTTCTCGTTCACCGCCGATGACCTGAGCTACCTGCGCCTGGCCCAGGAATACCCGGAGAAGACGCTGCGGCAGTTGGCGCGCCTGCGGTTCACCGGCGACGTGCGGGCGATCCCCGAGGGGCGGGTGGTGTTCGCCGGGGAGCCGCTGCTCGAAGTGACCGCCCCGATCGCCGAAGCGCAGCTGGCCGAGACGGTGCTGCTCAACCACGTGACGTTCCAGACCGCGGTGGCGGCCAAGGCGGCCCGCTGCGTGCTGGCCGCGCGCGGCGCGCAACTGGTCGACTTCTCCTTCCGCCGCACCCAGGGCATCGACGCGGCCCTCGCGGTGGCCCGCGCCTCGGCCATCGCCGGGTTCGCGGCCACCAGCAACACGGCCGCGGCGCACCGCTACGGGCTGGCCGCCGCCGGCACCATGGCGCACTCCTACATCGAGGCGTTCGGCGACGAGCAGGCCGCGTTCGCCGCGTTCGCCGGGGACTTCCCCGCCATGACCACCTTCCTGGCCGACACCTACGACACCGGCCGCGGCGTGCGGAACGCGATCGAGGTGACCCGGTGCCTGCGGCTGCCCGGCCCGGTCGGGGTGCGGCTGGACTCCGGTGACCTGGCCGCGCTGGCCCGGATGGCCCGCGCGATGCTGGATGAGGCCGGGCTGGCCGACGCCAAGATCGTCGCCAGCGGCAGCCTGGACGAGTACGCGATCGCCGCCCTGGTCGCGGCGGGCGCGCCGATCGACGCGTACGGGGTGGGCACCAAGATGGGCGTCAGCGCCGACGCGCCGTACCTGGACAGCGCCTACAAGCTGGCTGCCTACGACGGACGGCCGGTGATGAAGCTGTCCGCGGGCAAGACCAGCCCCCCGGGCGCCAAGCAGGTCTACCGCGGCCCGGACGGCGACCTGCTCACCCTGCAAGACGAGCCGCCGCCACCCGGCTGCCAGCCCCTCCTCGTCCCGGTCATGCGCCAAGGCCGGCCAGTCAGCGCGCCGGAACCGCTGGCCGCCGCGCAGCAGCGGTGCCGCGCCGACCTGGCCGGCCTGCCGCCTGCAGTCCGGGCACTGCGAGACCCGGTACCGGTACCAGTCCAGATCAGCGACCGCCTCAAGATCCTCCAGGACCAGGTCACCCGCGACCTCAGACGGCAGGCCGGCATTCAGCGCGGCCCGCTGGCCAGCTGACAGTCACGTTTGCCCAGGGGGCTCAGCCGGGGAGCAGCACCGGCCGGTCCGGGCGCCAGGGGCGCTCGGGGCGGTGCGGCCGGATGGCCTCCATAGCCTGCCGCATCATCGCACCGGGCGGCTCACCTGAAGTCACCTGGCTGGGCTGGCTGGTGTCGATGGTAACGGCGTCGGGCCAGGGCGCCGCTGCGGCGGCCATCTGCCGGGCGATGCCCGCGTCGGCGTCAGAGGCATCGCAGGCGTGGGCCGTCCTGGCCGCTAGCCGCTGCGCGGTTACCTCCGCTGTCGCGGTGCACCGCAGCTGGACCAGGTCGGCGTGCGCGGCCGCGGCGGCTGCGGTCGCGGCGGCCCGCTGGGCGGGTGAGATGAAGGAGGCGTCCACGATCACCGATTCGCCGAGTCCAAGCAGCCGCCCGGCCCGGCCGAGCAGCTCGGCGTAGACCCGCTCAGTCCAGGCGGCAGTGTAGATCCCGGTGCCCCACGGTGCCGGGCAGTCCTGCTCCGCCGGGACGCCGGCCAGCTCCTTGCGGATCCGGTCGCTGCTGAGCACGGTGAAACCGAGCCGATCGGCCAGCGCCCCGGCCAGCGTGGTCTTGCCGGTGCCCGGCAGGCCGCCGGCCAGCACGAGCGTGACCGCACCGGCCCGCAGATGACGCAGCGTCATCCCGGCCAGCTGCCAGGCCTGCGCCGCCGCCCGCACGTCACCCTGGCGGCCCCGCAGGCAGGCCACCATGGCGCGGACGAAGGCCCGGTAGGCCACGTAGTGGTGCCGCAGCGAGGCCGGCGCCGGGTCGCCGGAGTACTCCGCGTACCAGCTGGTGAACCGGCGGGCCAGCTCGGGGGCGCCGAGCCGCTCCAGGTCCATCGCCAGGAAGCACACGTCGTCCAGCCCGTCGAGCCAGCGCAGCTCGTCATCGAACTCCAGGCAGTCCAGGATCCGCACCCCGTCCTCGAGGCAGAAGATGTCGTCCGCGAGCAGGTCGCCATGGCCGTCCACGACGCGCCCGGCCCGGATCCGCTCGGCGAACAGCGGCGCGCGCCCGGCGGTGAACCGGCCGGCGAGCCGTTCGATCTCCCCCAGGCCCGCCTCCTCCAGCAGGTGCCCGCAGCCGGCCCGGGCCCGCCCGATATTGGCCTGCCAGCGCGCCTGGAGCGCCTCCTGGCCGCCCGCGGCGGCGATCTGCGGGCCGCGCGGCGCGGCGGCATGCCAGGCGGCGAGCACCCGGGCCACCTGGCGCAGCGCCCGGTCCACCGGCGCGTGCGCCGTCACCAGCGTGGACAGCCGGCGCGCGGCCGGCATCCGGCGCATCACCACCAGATGGTCACAGACCCGGCCGCGGGGGTCGCGGATCTCGGCCACCCCCAGGTAGACATCGGGCGCGAACCTGCGGTTCAGCTCGGTCTCGCGCCGGCACGCCGCCGCGCGGGCCCGCTGAGAAGTGAAGTCAAGGAAGCCGAGCGCAACCTGCTTCTTCAGCTTGTACGCGCGGTCTCCGGCGAAGAACACCACCGCCGAATGGGTCTCGGCGACCGCCGCGAACGGCTCGCCAGCACCCGCATCCGTCCCGCCGTCTGCGGGCGGCGCTGGCGTCAGCCGGGCCGTCCCGGTCATCGCTCACCCGGTCCCGGCGGCCGCAGCACCGTGCAGGCCTGCCCTCCCGGGCAGCAGGCCATCGCCCGGCCATGGGCCAGCGCCAGCCGCACCAGCCCGCTCTCCAGGTCCCGCACGTCCAGCCCCGACACCGCGGCCAGCCCGGCCAGGCCCGGCAGTCTCGCGCACGCGGCCGTCAGGCCGAGGTGCCGGGCGGCGGCCGCGGCGCGCTCGTCCAGCGGCGGGCGGGCTCCGGGCCACGTCCCGCGCAGCTCGCGCAGGGCTGCGCGCAGGTCCGGGTAGGCCGTGAAGCGCCGGCCGATCACGGCGGCCTGGCCGTCGTACCGGTCGCGGATCACCTCGCACAGCTGCAGCAGCCGCTCGGCGGTGCGGATGTCATAGCGGGCGTAGCCGCCCGCGTCTAGCATTTCGATCAGGGCGGCGGACGGGACGTGGCGGAACTGCCCGATCCGGGTCAGCCCGGCCGCCGCCAGCACGCCGAAGGCTCGTTCCGCGGCCCGCGCAGGGATCCGGGCGCCGAACAGGGTAGCGGCCACGAACCACCGCTCGACCTGCGTATCCCCGGCGTCCACATCGATGCCGACCTCAGCCGAGTACCGGCCGCCAAGCACCGCCACCGCACGGCGCGCCAGGTCGGCCTCGCCCGGCAGGCCCTCGCTGCCTCCGGCACGCCCGCCGTGGCGGGCGGGTCCAGCATGCTTGCCGACTCCTGTGCTCATACCCTGACCATCGCCGGAACCGGCAGTGGGCACAGCAGCCGATCGGGCACCCATGTGAGGACTTTCGTCCCGGTCACGAGCGCCGGTCAGCCTTTGATGACGCCGAGCGGGACGAGCCGGGCCACCTTGCGGCACAGCCCGGCGCCCTCGGCGGCCTCGACCACCTCGGTGACGTCCTTGTACGCTTCCGGGGCCTCTTCGGCCAGGCCCCGGGCGGAGGCGCCGCGCTCAAAGCGGCCGAAGACGCAGGCTGCTTCCCCGCGAGGCTCGCGCCTCGTCAGACCTGGCATGGTTCTCAGCTCCCAGCCAGGCAATATCGCGGCCCGGCGCGCTGTCAGGACCTTGGTCCCCGAGCCCGGACCATGGTCCCTGGCGGCACCGGTCCGGCGGCCGGATGCTAGGTAGGAGGTGTTGTTATGATGTTTGCCGACCGTGATGACGCAGGGCGCCGGCTGGCTGCCCGGCTGGAGCACCTGCGGGACGCGCCTGTCGTCGTCCTGGGCCTGCCGCGCGGCGGCGTCCCGGTCGCGTTCCAGGTGGCGAAGGCGCTCGGCGCGCCGCTGGACGTCATCATCGTGCGCAAGATCGGCGTGCCGTTCCAGCCCGAACTCGGCATGGGCGCGGTCGGGGAGGACGGGACGCGGGTCCTTAGCCCCATGGTCATCCGCGAGTGCGGGGTGTCGCCGGAGGAACTGGCGGTCGTCCAGGCGCGGGAACAGGCCGCGGTGACCGCGCGGGCTGCGCGCTACCGGGCCGTTCGGCCCCGCGAGCCGCTGGAAGGGCGGGTGGCCATCGTGGTCGATGACGGCATCGCCACCGGGTCAACCGCCCGGGCCGCCTGCCAGATCGCCCGGGCGCACGGCGCGGCCCGGGTCGTGCTCGCCGTGCCCGTCGCGCCGCCGGGCTGGCGAGCGAGAATAGGCGCCGACGCCGACGAGCTGGTCAGCGTGGCCACGCCGCGAGGGTTCTTCGCCATCGGCCAGTATTACGCCAGCTTCCCGCAGGTCGGCGACGAGGAGGTCCTCGCCTGCCTGCAGCGGGCCGCGGCCCCGCCGTCCCCGGCTCGGGCCGGTCCCGGATGCGCTGCCGGTGCCGCCGACCCTCCGGCCCGCGGCGAGGAAGCGCCCCGCGCGGGCACCGTCCAGCTCGCTGGCTACCTGACCGTGCCGGAAGGCGCACCGGAGATCGTGGTGTTCGTCCACGGCAGCGGCAGCAGCCGGCACAGTCCCCGCAACCGGCATGTCGCCGGGGTGCTGAACGAGGCCGGCCTGGGCACGCTGCTGTTCGACCTGCTTACCCCCGAGGAGGAACTCGACCGGGCCAACGTCTTCGACATCGGCCTGCTCGCCGGGCGCCTGGCCCAGGTGACCGGATGGCTGCGCGGCCAGCCGCACGCGGCGCATGCCGCCATCGGGTACTTCGGCGCCAGCACCGGCGCCGCGGCGGCGCTGTGCGCGGCGGCCGAGCCAGGCGCCGGCATCGCGGCCGTGGTGTCCCGCGGCGGCCGCCCCGACCTGGCCCGCCCCCGGCTCGCCGCCGTGACCGCGCCGGTGCTGCTCATCGTCGGCGGCCGCGACGAGGTGGTGCTGGACCTGAACCGCCGGGCACAGGCGGAGTTGCGGTGCGAGAATGACCTGGCCGTGGTGCCCGGCGCCGCCCACCTGTTCGAGGAACCTGGCACCCTCGATGCCGCCGCCGGGCTGGCCCGGGACTGGTTCCTCCGCCATCTCCCGTCCAGCGATCGCATCCGCGAGGATTTATGGCCCTACCGGGCAGGACTTATGCCGTCGCGTGGTATCCGCACGGGGCGATGCCCGAAAGCACGGATGAGTTTCCCGCGAAGAGATTCCGGCGGTGCCGAGACAAGCGCGGAGGAAGGTGCCGGCATGAGCCTTCGGGTATGCCTGGTGGAGCCGCGTCCGCCAGATCATCACGTCTATGATCGCGTGCTGCTGCCGCGGCTGGGGCTGCCGCTGATCGCGACGATGCTGGCGCAGGCCGGCGTGCCGGTGGTCCTTGGCGGGCCGCACGTGACCTTCTGCGCCGACAAGGCACTGGAGCATGGCCGTTACGGGCCCGCGGCGAATGGCAGCGCACGACGCTCGAACTGGTCGCCGCCTTGGAGGGGGAAGCGCCGCTCGGCCAGGTGGCCAGCCTGCCATGGCGGGATCCCGATGGCCGTCTGCATCATAACCAGCCTCTCTACTCGTGGCCGGCCATCATCTCTTTCGGGGTCATGGCCGTGACCCGCCAGCTGCCCGGATTGGCACGCCTTGCCGCCCTGGCCGCCGGGCCGACCCGTCCATGACCGCAGCGAGGCAGGCGCCACTTCCAGGCGGCCGCGGTCTGCCCCTGGCCTGGAATCGGCGGTATGCGACCTTGCCACCTGGGCAGAGGCGACGTTGGTACCAACGCCCCTAGCCTCGCGGGACCTTCGGTCCCGCTGCGGGCACGGCACGGTGATGCACTGAATCTGTGCACACGTATATGGTCTCGCTTGACATCGCCCCAGCGCTGACGCTCCCGGCCCGGTGCACTGACTGCGGTTCGCCGGACCTGCCGCCTATCCCCGGCAGGGACACGGCGACGTTCATGTGCGCATCATGCAGGCAGCGCTGGCAGGCCGGCCTCGGCTGGGCCCAGCGGACCGGCCGACGGACCCTGCTGCCGCAGGGAGCCTCGCCATGCGTATCGGCCTGATCGCGCCACCGTGGATCCCGGTCCCGCCTCCCGCCTACGGCGGCACCGAGGCGGTCATCGACAATCTCGCTCGCGGCCTGGCCGCGCTCGGTCATGACGTGTGGCTGTTCACCGTCGGTGAGTCCGTCTGCCCGGTGCGGCGGCAGTGGCTGTTCCAGTCGCCGGCCGAGCCGATGGGAGACCGTGCCCTAGAGCGTGCGCATGTCCTGGCCGCCTACGAGGCGCTGGCCGGGGCGGACGTCATCCACGACCACACCGATCTGGGCCCGCGGCTGGCCAGATCATTCGGGATTGCCCGGCCGCCGGTGGTGACCACCGTCCACGGTCCGGCCACTCCAGCGAACCGCCGCCTGTTCTCCGAGGTCGCCCGGCACGCGTGGATCGTGGCGGTGTCGCACGCCCAGGCCGCCGCCCTCGGCGGCATCCCGGTGGCAGCAGTCATCCATCATGGCATCGACCTCGATGTCTACAAGCCCGGCCCCAGGACCGGCGGGTACCTGCTGTTCGTCGGCCGCATGTCCCCGGACAAGGGCGTCCATCACGCGGTGCGGGTCGCCCGGCTGGCCCGGTGGCCGCTGGTCATCTCGGCGAAGATCCGCGGGCCTGCCGAACGCGCCTACTTCGACCAGCAGGTCCGGCCATTGCTCGGGTCCGGCGGCGACATGCCCGTCGAGCAGCCGCTCGCGGTACGGCTGGAACTGATGCGCTATGCCGCCGCCCTGGTCAACCCGATCGCCTGGCCCGAACCCTTTGGCCTGGTGATGGCCGAGGCGCTAGCAGCGGCCACACCGGTGCTGGCATTTCCCTACGGCGCGGCACACGAGATCGTCGAGCATGGCCGGACCGGATACCTGTGCCGCGGCGACGAGGAGATGGCTGCTGACGTCGTCCGCGTCCGCCAGATCAGCCGCTGGCGGTGCCGCGCCGCCGCCGAGCGGCGGTTTTCCCTGGCCCGGATGGCCGCGCGCTACGAACGGCTATACCGGGCCATCCTGGAACGCCCGGCCCGGCCGACGCCGAGGGCGACGGAAAACCGGCCGCCGCGCCGGGATCCCGGGTACCAGGGCATAGCCATGCGCTCTCACCCGTGCGGTCCGGTGCTGATGATGATCTGCACCCCGGGGCCTCGCGGTCGTCTCGGCGGGTGGGCCGGCACCCGACATGGCGGATGCCACCTGGGCACTGGCCGCCGGGCTCGGGCGGCCACGCCGGCATCGATACCTACGCCTCGATCTCGGAGGGAACGCCGATCGCCACGGTCGCCGCGGGCTGCGCGGGCGCTTCCTGGCCGCCCTAGCGGCGGACGGCATCGAGGCGGCCATGGTGGGTGAGGTCGTCGACCCCTTCCTGGGCACGATGCTCATCACGCCGCAAGGCGAGCAGCCGCTCAGGCGTCCCGGCGTCGATCCGTTCTGGTCAGCGTTCAGCCGGTGGGCCGGCGAAGCGGCACCTCTCAGTAGCCGCCGCTACTTTACGCGCACCCGGGCTGAGGCCTACGGCCGCTGATACCGCCGCCCGTTCTTCCTGATGATCTTTTGGAACGGGGGCGTATCAGGCCCCGGCCGCGGCGTCGATCAGGTCCTGCCGCATCCCGGGGACCCGGGACTGCGGGAAGGCCATGCCGACGATGCCAGGGAGTATGTCCGGCTGGCCGAACGGACCAGCGGACCGGTCCTGCGGCCGGACGGCACGATCACGCTACACGTCGATGGTGATCCCGCATGACCACCGGCCTGACGGGCCGGGCCCGCAGCGCAGGTCGTGCAGCGACGCCGCCTTCGGCACCGCCCCGGTGATCTCCGCCTCGCCCACGTCGGCCAGCTGCAGGGACAGGACGATCGCGCCGTCCGGCGCCGGCCGGACATCCACGGCGGCCGGGATCTCGCCGTCGGCATCCAGCCGGTAGATCACCTCATCGATGACCGCCACCAGCAGATCCGCGTCCGAACCCGCGATGAAGCGCCGCTCGGCCGTATGCCGGGGCCGGACGCCGCCGAGGGCCGCGAAGCTATCCACCAGTCCCCGCACCGCCTCGGCCAGGCATGCCTCCCGCGTCGGCGCCCATGCCTCGATCCGCAAGTCAGCGGTATGCGGGACGGCCCGGTGTCCCTGGGCATCACCAGCCGCAAGCCGTTCGGAGAGCCGGGCCAGCTCTTCGTCCACCTCTGCGCGGATGCTGATCTGGTCCAGCTGCGCCTGGAGCTGCTCATCGCTCAGCAGCGGCGTCAGCACCTCACCGGGCCGGCGTGCCCGTGCCTGCAGGTCAACCTGCTCATCCTCGGCGCGGCGGGCAGCCGTGTCGGCCTCAGCCACGTCACCGGACATCCCGGCGAAGGCTTCGGCGATGCTGGCCTGCGCCCGCGCCGCGGTGTAGCCGGCCTTGATCGCTTCCTTCCGCAGGGCGAACGCCTCGATCTTCTCGGCCAGGCGCCGCCCGGCGTCGGAGATCTTCTGCTCCTCGGCGCGCAGCGCATCCTGCTGCTCCCGGAGCCGGGACGCCTGAGCCACGATCGCGGCGCGGCGGGTCAGCGCCTGCCTGGCCAGGTCTTCCCGCCCGGCCTGCGCCGCCTGTTCCGCCTGCTCGGCCAGCCGGCCGGCGGCCTGCCGCAGGCCGGCTTCCCGCGATTGCGCCCGCTTGCGGCTGGCCGCGATCTCCGCCGCGCCGCGGCGCACCTCGGCCAGCAGTTCCTGCAGCTGGACGTAGGAGTAGTCGACCAGCTCACCGGGATCGGCGGCGCGGTCGAGCACGGCGTTCAGCTTGGCCTCGTACAGCTCCGCGATCCGGCGCGCGATGCTCATCGCACACCTCCATCCGCCGGTGACCCCGGCCGCTTGTCACGATCCCTGACCGGGGAGGCAGAGCACAATGGGCTTTGGTCCCCGGTCAGCCAGGAGAGTGTCATGAGCGGCGAGATGAGATCTCCCAGTATCCTCGCGGTCAGCTGGGGACGCATGGAGGTCGAGGGGATCGGCGCGGGCAAGGACTTCAAGCTCTACCCCGGCGGCGGCCGGGAATGGGACTGGAACGAGACCGGGACCAGGCATGAGCCCGGCATCCAGCCCGCCGACATCGAAGAGCTCCTGGCCCACGGCGCCACGGCCGTCGTGCTGTCCCTGGGCATGAACCGGCGGCTCCAGGTCGACCCCCGCACCCTTGATTACCTGGCCGAGCGGTCCATCGCGGCGCACGTGGCCGAGACACGCGAGGCGGTGAAGATCTACAACGACCTGGCAGGATCCGTACCGGTCGCCGGGCTGTTCCACACGACCTGCTGACGCTCAGTACACGCGGCCGCAGGACCCGTTCCTGCGTCGGCTCCGCTGTACAGGCCAGGGCCGCTGTCAGTAGCCGCCCAGGTCCGCGGTGAAGGGAATCCGCGTGTCATCGATCGCATAGCTGAGCTGGCACCGCACGCCGATGACCCCGTCGACGGCGCGGACGGCCGGCGCCACGCTCGCAAGCATGCTCTTGCGTTCCACTTCCCCGGCCACGGTCACCAGGCCGCCGGTGACATCCACCCGGACCAGAGCGGGATTGGTGCCCAGGTACCCAGCCAGGACATCGCGGATGATCTCGGCGCGGATCTCGCGGTCCGGCCGCAGGAACACCCCGAGCACGTCACGCGGGCCGACTATGCCGGCCAGCGCCCCGTTTTCGTCGACGACCGGAAGGCCGCTGACGTTATGGCGGCTCAGCAGCCGCGCCGCTTCCGCCACCGTCGCATCCGGCCGCACCGTCACCGGATGCCTGGTCATCACGTCCCCGGCCGTGTCCCCGGCGGCCTTGGCCCGCAGCACCCGCCGGTGACGCACTGCCGGGCGAGAGCCCGGGTCGTGCTGGAACTCCGCCTTGGCCAGCAGATCGGCCTCGGACACCACCCCGACCACCGCCCCGTGGCGGCCGAGCACAGGCAGCGCGCCGATTCCGCGCCCGGCCACCATCCGCGCCAGATCCTTGAACCTCGTCGACGTCGTGACCGTGACGGCACGAGTCATCACATCCCGCACCTTGCGGTGCTTCATCTCGCATCCCCTTCCGCTGGCTCCCGAGAAGGCCGCCGGGCCGCAGCGGGCCGGCATCACTCAACGTCCAGGAGCCCAGGCATCTCCAATATGACGCTATGCCGGGCTGAGAAGCCCGGCGTCGGCATAGGTCCCGGCCCGCCAAGGCCGAAGGTCCCAGCGGACGGCTTATCTCACCCGGCTTCGCCGCATGGGACCAGTCCCGCAGCGGCCGGTCGGGCACCTAAGCGAGGACTTCGCCCCGGTTTCCGGCTCGGTCGGCCCCAGGTGGCTGGTGCTGACCGGGACTTCGGCTTGCGTCTATGGCTAGCGCAGTTTCCTGAGGTACGGGTCCTGCGGCGCGTACGGTGCCGCCTTGACCCGCGCGTCCACGACGAAGACCCCGTCCGGGCGGGCGATGACCGGGTTGAGGTCGAGGTCGGTGATCTCGGGCAGGTCGTCGGCGAGCCGGGAGACCCGGAGCAGCAGCCCGCGCAGCGCCTTCAGGTCGGCCGGCGGGCTGCCGCGGTGGCCGAGCAGCAGCGGCGCCGCCTTGATCGACCGGATCAGCGTGTCCGCGTCGAGGTCGGTCAGCGGCGTCAGCCGTGCCGCGTGGTCGGCGAGCACCTCGGTGGCCACCCCGCCGAGCCCGAACACCACCAGCGGCCCGAACAGGTGGTCATCGGCCACGCCCACGATTACCTCGGTGCCGTCGCCGATCATCGGCTGCACGAGAACGGCGTGCAGCTTGCGCCCGAACAAGCTGGCCAGCCGCTGGTAGGCGGCACGTACATCGGCTTCGGTCCGCAGGTCGAGTTCGACCCCGCCCGCGTCGGTCTTGTGCACCAGCCCCGGCACGTCAGCCTTGAGCACCACCGGGACCCCGCCGCCCGCCGCGAAGGCGGCGACGGCGTCGTCCTCGCCGTGGACCGGGACCAGCTCGGCCAGCGGTATCCCGTAGCAGTGCAGCAGCGCCGCGGTCATATCCGGAGGAAGCCAGCCCCCGTGGCCGTCGGAGCCGAGGAACCCGCGCACCAGTGCACGCGCCTCCTCGGTCTTGATGTCGGCGAACTCGGGCACCACGCCGCTCGGCGCCGACCGCCACGCCCCGTACCTGGCGGCATGGGCGACGGCGGCCGCGGCCGCGGCCGGAGAGTTGTAGGCCGGTATCCGGATCCCGTCCGCCTGGCCATCCCCCTTCGCCGGGCCAGGCAGTAGCCGTACCGTTTCTGCCTGGTCGAGCAGCACGGCGGCCAGCGGGACCCGGATGTCGGCCTGCTGGATGGCCGCGACCAGGTCGCCGGTCGCGCCAGTGGGCAGCACGAGGGCGATCATGGCGCTGACTTCCTCGTCGGCCGCCGCGAGCTCCAGGCATTCCCGGAACTGGGCGGCGGTGACCGCGGCGGTGGTGTCGACCGGGCCGCCGGCCGCTCCGCCCTCGGGGATCAGCGCGCGCAGCCGGCGGCGGATCTGCCCGTGGGGACGGTGTACGGCCAGGCCGAGGTCGGTGCAGGCGTCGGCCGCGAGCACCCCCGCGCCGCCGATATTGGACACGATCGCGACCGTGCCACCGGCCGGGACAGGCTGGTTCGCCAGCAGCGCGGCGGTCCCGGTCAGGTCGCCGAAGTCAGGCGTCACGATGATGCCGGCCTGCCGGAACAGGGCCTCCCTGGTGACCAGCGGCGTCGCTACCGCCCCGGTATGCGAGGCGGCCGCCCGCTGCCCGGCCTCGGAGCGGCCGGCCTCCACGGTGAGCACCGGTATGCTCGCGGCCACCCTGCGGGCCGTCCTGGCGAACTTGCGGGGGTTGCCGAACGACTCGATGTACAGCACGGCGAGCCTGGTAACGCCGTCCCGCTCCCACCACATCAGCAGGTCGTTGCTGGATACGTCGAGCTTGTCGCCCACCGACGCGAACGAGGAGATGCCGATGCCCAGCCGGGACAGCTGATCGGCGACGGCGAAGCCCAGGCCGCCGGACTGCATGACCAGGCCGGCCACGCCCGCCCGCGGGTGGGCGGCCGCGAACGTGGCATCCAGGCCGATGCCTGGTACCGCGACGCCGAAGCAGTTCGGGCCGATCAGCCGCATGCCGTGCCGCCGGCAGGTCGCGAGCAGGGCGGCGCGGGCGGCGGCGTCCAGCCCGGAGGTGACCACCACCACGGCGCGCACGCCGCGCCGCCCGCACTGCTCGGCGGTGTCGAGGACGGCCCCGGCGGGCACGGCGATCACCGCCAGGTCGACATGCTCGGGCAGGTCAGCGGCCGAGGCTAGGCAGGGCTCGCCGTCGATCTGCCTGGCATGCGGGTTGACCGCGTACCGCCTTCCCGCGTATCCCGCGTCGCGGATGTTGTCCCAGATCGCCCGGCCGACCGTCCCCGGCCGCCGGCTGGCGCCGATCACCGCGACCGACTCGGGTGCGAACACGTGCCGCAGGCTGGCGACGTCCGCGTGGCGCTCCCGTTCGGCCACCGCGTTCAGGTAGCCGTTCAGGTCGGTGCCCGCGCCGTCCGCGGGCAGCGGGATGATCATGTCGACGACCCCGCCCTCGGCGTGACGGTGCACCGGCAGGCCGGCGTCGGTGAATACCCGCAGCATGGCCGTGTTCTCCGCCAGCGTCATCCCGGTGAACATGGCGATCTGGTGATTCCTGGCATAGGAGACCAGGTGCTCGAGCAGCAAGGTCGCGACGCCCTTGTGGTGCATGTGGTCAGCGACGGCGAACGCCACCTCCACCCTGTGGCCCGGCCCCTCGATCGTCTCATAGCTGGTGCAGCCGACCACCTCGCCATCCGCCAGCGCGAGCAGCGCCGCCCGGCCCGGTCGTGGCTCCCGGCAGATCCGCCGCGCCTCGGTCTCGGCCGCCGTCCGGCTGAGGCTGAAGAACCGGAAGTAGGCGTTCTCCGGCGACATCGCCTCGTGCATGGCCTTGACCGCGGCGAAGTCCGCAGGGCCGGCCGGGCGGATCTCCACCGTGCTCCCGTCCGCCAGCAGGGCATACACCGGCCAGGTTTGCTGCACCGTGCTCATGTCATTGCTCCTTCGCCCTACAGCGCGCATCCGGGTCGATGACGATCTCGTTCGGCACGTACCAGCCTGGCCGCGGCGCCGTCTCGCAGGGATAGGGGCAAAGGTCCGTTCCGGTCAGGTGGAAGTCACGGATGTGGCAGATGACTACGCCCACAGTGAAGCCGGCATCCAGGATGCGGAACCTCCTGATGCTGTCCGCCCTAGAAACAGCCAGTGCGTTCGGACGGTACGTCACCGTCCGGCGACTTCGGCGTGCTGGCGGTCGTCTTCCAGGAGCGCGGCCTTGGCCGCGCCGGCCCGGCCCGGCAATGGCAGCACGCGCGCGCCCGCGGCATCCAGGGCTTCGCGGGAGACCCGGTAATGGTGGCCGCACAACAGCAGGTCCACCGAATGGGGCCGCCCGGTCACGGGCGGCATGACGACCCGCACCACGGGATGGGCCGGGCAGCAGCATGCCCTGTCCTCCCGGCACGCGGGCGAATCCGCCAGGACCGGGTCCGGTGGCGGGCCGCCGGATTCCGGCATGCTCCCGCCGGCACCTTTATGCGGGAACCTCGGCTTCATGACTCAAGCACCTCCAGACGGAGCCCTCCCGCCGGGCCACAGCGCCCGCCACACAGGGACTGGATGTCTGACGTTTACAGGTGCAGGTGCGCCCGTTCGTGGGTGATGTCCCCGGTGCCGGCCGCGGCCGCGTGCAGGATCTGCCCGGCCGCGGCGTGCGCGCGACCGCCGGTCTCGGTGATGTCCAGGCTCACCGCCCAGTGATCATTGATGCTCATGGCCTGCACCTCCGCTCGAGTTGGCCCACACCCTGCCTTGATCCTCAAAGCAGGGCATCAGCGGCTCACAGAGTCCTCCCTACTGCCTGAGGCGGACCAAAGGCCCTAGCGGCCGGGTTACCCGGCGCATTGCCTGGCGAACAGGAGGTGAGAACTATGCCAGGTCTGATGAAGCGGGAGCCTCGCAGGGAAGCAGCCGATATCCCCGGCCGGTTCGACCGCATGCTCGATGAGTGGACGCGGATGATTCCGTTCCGTCCAGTGCCGTTCCCGCACTGGTGGGGCGTTGAGGATCTGATCCGGGTGGAGGAGTTCCGGGAGGACGGGGTGCTGGTCATCCGGGCCGATCTCCCCGGCATCGACCCGGAAACCGACGTCGAGCTGACCGTCTCGCACGGGGTGCTGCGCATCGAGGCCGAACGCCGTGAGGAAGAGAAGAAGGAGGGCAAGGGCTACGTGCGCCAGGAACTGCGCTACGGGTCGCTGTCCCGGTCCCTGCCGCTGCCGGAAGGCGTGACCGAGGCCGACATCGCCGCGACCTACAAGGACGGGGTGCTGGAGGTCCGCGTCCC
>Ga0207663_10000165_pt1 | contig 29860 bp, 59 predicted proteins | sample LARL53metaG_FD_184346 | JGI IMG/M metagenome (GOLD analysis project Ga0207663, IMG submission 184346) | Corn, switchgrass and miscanthus rhizosphere microbial communities from Kellogg Biological Station, Michigan, USA - LAR L5-3 metaG... | ecosystem: Host-associated > Plants > Roots >...
TACCGAATGCGAGTTCAACGAAATCCATGCAGTCATGTCCGAGCTGAAGCTTGGCGGCGGCGTGTACTTCGACGGTTCGCTTTGGGAGGACATGTCGTATCAGTTCGTCCTAGGCGAAGGCGGAGCGTATGTCGAAATCATTATTGGCTCAGGCGAATGAAAACCACCCTCCTATCCCTCGCAAAAGTAGCCGCCATCGTCCTATGCGCCGACCTGTTCGTGTGGATGTTCGGCGTGGTGGTTAAGGGCTTGGCTGGGTAATCAATTTCAATAACGCCGGGATTCCAGCAGGGAGCTTGTATGCGAACCGAAACCTATCAGTTGTCAGGCGAAACCTATGACCAGTTTGTCACTCGCCAGCGGAGGCTTGGTAAAGCTGGCCTCAACACAAGCTATGCGCCATCCACTACCGATGACGGAAGTAGCCTGCTGAATACGATCATCGCTGCCGAAATCATCGGATCGGCGTTCGACACATCAGCCAGTTTCGATAGCTCGTCGTCTTGCGACGCATCATCGTCCAGTGACTTCAGCGGAGGTGGCGGCGATTTTGGCGGCGGCGGATCGTCCGGCGACTTCTGAAACACACGCGAACTGCAGCGCACCTCCTCGTGTATCCGGGCCACGAACTGCAGCACCGGAGCAGCGGCACTCTCTGCGGAATGGATTCCAAGAGTGCACCCCGCATTGGAGTAACCGATGACGCTGAACTATTTCGATTGGTTTCAACGCATCGTAGAAAGTTTGTGTAGTGACTGCATCCGGCATGAGGCACCAACCACGCATTGCGGAGTGATGCAGTACGACGAACAAGCGGGCGGTCGGCCCGCACAAACGGACTACGGTTAACGATGCGCGGCACGGTCAGGTTGGTGATCGGGTCGCGCTAAACAAAACGGCACGCCGCTTGGCCTGAACAGGCGGCACACCAAAGCAGCTAGTCGGCGGGCAGGCCGATCCGTAGAGACGAAAAGCTGGCTGCTTTTGTGTTCGTGGGAATGCGCAGGCTGATGCGCGCTTACGCGGGTGGTCTATGACGCGTTAACGACCTGAGCCGGAATTTCAGCACCGGCCCCACGAACAACCTATTAACCCCAAGCGAGCCGGCGCTTTATCCGGCAAGGACACGATATGAGCAACATCGCACGAGTTGAGCAGAAGCAGGAATTGGCGGCAGCCACCGAGAACACGGCAATGGTGTCGATGTTCGAGCGCATGGCGTCTGATCCGAACGTGGACGTGGACAAGCTGGAACGCCTTATGCAGATGCGCGAGCGGGCGGTAGAGCGCCAAGCAAAGGCCGATTTTGATGCTGCGATGGCTGACATGCAGCCCGAGCTTCCGACCATCGGCGAGCGCGGCAACGCAGCGGGGCGCTACACCTATGCGCTATGGGAGGACATCAACGCGGCGATCAAGCCGGTGCTGATGCGGCATGGTTTCGCTCTGACCTTTCGAACCGATTTTACGGGCGGAATCAGCATCACGGGCGTGTTGTCGCACCGCGCTGGACACCGCGAGGAAACGAGCATCACGCTTCCCGCTGATCCATCCGGCAACAAGAACGCCGTCCAGGCTGTCGCCTCAAGCGTCAGCTACGGTAAGCGGTACACGGCTGGCGCACTGCTGAACCTCACCAGTCACGGTGAGGACGATGACGCCTATCGCGCAGCCGTCGAGACGGTTAGTGACGCTCAGGAAATCCAGATCAACGACATGCTGGAAGCGACCGGCAGCGATAAGGCCAAGTTTCTGAAGTGGCTTAAGGTCGAGAAGGTCAGCGATATTCCAGCAAAGTCGTTCGATTCGGTCATGACAACGCTCAAGGCTAAGGAGCGCGCCAAGTGATCGACGCGCCGGAAATATTCGACTGCGAACAGGGCACGGCGGAATGGTTCGCCGCGCGTCTCGGCATCCCGACCGCCTCCAACTTCTCCGCCGTGCTGGCGAAGGGCGAAGGCAAGACGCGCCGCGCCTATCTGCTGAAGCTGGCCGGTGAGGCGATCACTGGCGAGTGCGCCGAGAGCTTCGGCAACGTGCATACCGAGCGCGGGCATGCGATGGAGCCGGATGCTCGCAACCTGTACGCCTTCGCGCATGACGTTGAGCCGCAGCTTGTCGGCTTCATGCGGCGCGGTCGCGCCGGGGCGAGTCCTGACAGCCTCGTGGGCGATAACGGACTGCTGGAAATCAAGACCAAGCTCCCGCATCTGCAGCTCGACGTTCTGGACCGGGGAAAGCTGCCGAGCGAACACGTCGCCCAGGTGCAAGGGCAGCTCTGGATATCGGGCCGCGACTGGTGCGATTTCGTTTCGTACTGGCCCCTCCTCCCCTTGTTCTGCGTGCGTGTCGAGCGTGACGAGAAGTACATCGAAGCCCTTTCCCAAGCTGTCGCTGATTTCGTCGGCGAGCTTGATACCTACATCGAACGTTTCGGAGTGAAAGCAGCATGAGTGATCTCAACACCTTCACCTGTACCGGGCGACTTGGCGCAGATGCCGAAACGAAATACACCGGAAGCGGCACGGCAATCTGGTCTGCGCGCATCGCTGTTGGATACGGCTTCGGCGACAACAAGGGCACGAACTGGATCACGGTCAAGATGTTCGGCAAGCGCGCCGAAGGTCTTGCGAAACTCGACCTGGCCAAGGGTGCGCAGATTGCCGTCAGCGGCGAGCTTCGTGTAATCGAGTACGACCGCAAGGATGGCACGAAGGGAACGTCTGTTGAGGTCAACGCGACGGATGTGCACCTGATCGGAAGCAAGCCGAACAGCGAAGGCCAGTCAGACCGCGCCAGGACGCAGCCGGCAGATCGTCCGGGACAGCCTGCGCATGCCGATGCGAGCAATGGCGATCCGTTCGGGGATGAAATTCCGTTCCAGCCTATCCCACTCCGCCAGCTCTGGTAATCGCAGCCTGACCACCACGAAGAGGATTGAGGGATGAGAGAGCAAACGGGAAACGAACGAACGCTTGTTGAGCAACTTGAGCGCATTCGCCTTGAACTTCTCGAATACATCCGCGCAGAGGAAGTGATGATCGCAGCCGGCATTGTGTCGAAAGACAAGGTTGAGAAGGCGCACGACATCGTGAGGAACCTCAAATGACCGCCCTTCGCGAACTGGCCGAGCGGCAGCTGGCCGTCCGCACTGACTACTCCGCCGACGAACTTCTTCAAATCCTCGACGCCGAGGGCGATGGCGGGGCGGTGGACGGATGGATTGAAGGCTATCCGAACCATGTATATGCGAGTGAGTGGTTTATCGCGGAGACGGTCTATAACGACCGCGTGGTTCTTCAGGCACTGTCTGAGGAAAACAGCTACGACTTTACGACCGCAGACCATACGTACATGAGGAAAGAAAACATCAAGCGCTGGATGCAGTTTCCTGATAGCGAATTCATACCGTCAACTCGCTCCCATCCGGTGCGATCTGTCGTGGTGAGTGATGACGAGAGGGATGCGGAGAGGTATCGGTGGCTGCGCGCAAATGCCATCGACCTGATCGAAGAGGACCGTGGAAACGGTTCGAGCTATCCATATGGCGATGACCTGGACGCCGCCATCGACGCCGCCATCAAGTCGCAAGGAGAATCCAATGTCTGAGTATTCGGTGGAACGGTTGCAAGCTATCGCGGATGAATGCGACTCACTGGATTTCAACTACAACCCGCAGGCGAGAGACGCGATCCGAGCCTACGCATCACTCCTTGAGCAGATCGAGCTGGCGCGGGAGGGTGGTTGGCAAGAGACGTTCATCGAACTGCTCGAAGACTATGCAGCAGCTCGCGCAGAAACCGCCATATGGAACATAACGCAGGCAGTGCAACCGGAGTGTGGCATCAGGATGCCTCGCCCACGACTCGCCAAGCTGATGGCTCACGTTGACCTACTCGCCGTCGCCCACCTGTTGCCGAGTGGCGAGCGCGAAGGGGTGGATGAGAGTGCAGTTCGAGAGGTGCTAGACCTCATGCAAAGCACCGCAGAAGAAAGCGTGTCTGCGTACTACGTGGCTGATCAAGATGACATTGAGCTATGGACCGGCAAGCTCGAAGTCGCCCTAGCTCAGCCAGCACAGGCGGCGCAGGTGGATGATGCGTGGCGCGACGCTGCAGCTGACATTCTCGGCAAGTCATCCAATATGTATCGGATGCTGTGTCAGCAAGCATCGGAATACGCACGCAAGACACCCACTGCCGAGCCAGTGGCGCAGGGTGAGGCGGTGAAGGTAGTTCTCGATGACGTGCCTACCGTTGGATGGATCGGCATATTGGTTCGGGATAGCGATGAGGAGGATTGCGACACCCGCTATTTCTACGGCCCGGAAATATCCGATTGGGATTTGCGATGCGAGAAGGGGTTCCATTGGGAGGTCAAGGCGCTGATCGGTCGCGACAAAGCAAAGACCGCTATTTCGGAGCATTTCATTGATGAATATGACGAAGCACGAGCGAGCGCTACATCAGCTGGTAATGGCCGCGATGTTCGCACTAGCGATGCTGCTGAAATAGCCGCCCAGCCCGCATCCCCGGAACAGCCTGCGTCAGAGAACTTTGACCGTGCGAGGGAAACTCCACGTCGTCAGCAAGCCGTTGAAATGCTGCTTGAGCTGGGATGGACGTACAACGTCGAGCGCGGATGGGAAGAGCCTGCGGGTCGGCAGGGGGAGGCGGTGGCGTGTCGCTATCGCTTCGGCGACGGCAACGGGGGATGGCTTGGCTGGCATTACACGGACTCGTCAACGAAAAAGACGATTCCCGGCGATGTCGTGCAGGTCGAACCACTCTACACCCACCCCGCAGCACCGGCCGGCATGCCTGTAGCGTGGCAACAGAAGCGGCGACCGGAGGATTATCCGGACGAGTGGCGAGAGTGCGGCAAGGAAACCTTCGATGTCATCAATCGAACGAAGGATTCGCCGTGGGTAGCGCGCGAGTTGTTTGAGTGCCCCGCCGCGCCCGTGGGCGTGCCGGATGGGATGCGTTGGGCTCAAGGCCTGATCGAGCAACTTCCGCCAACTCACGACGGGCGCAACTCGTGGCTGCTGAATCACGGCACCGGCGACGAGTCTGACTGGCTGCGCGCCGAGCACGCGCGTTACAACGAGGCATGTCGTAACTGGCGCCAGGGGCAACCAAGCCCGGAGCGTCGCCAATACGCCGCCCCGTCCGCGCCGCAGGTGGTGGAGTGATGGCGATGACGCTTGAGGAAGCCTTCGCGGCGATCAACCACGCAATCGAAGTGATCTGCGAATACAGCCCTACCGGCGTTCGCAGCGATGCAGCGGCGAAGCTGGCACAGGCCAAGGCGACGATCACGACCCACCTCACCCAGCCCGCGCAGGCGGTGGATGTTGGGGCGCTTCGGAATGTGGCTGCGGAGCTTAAAAGCATTCATCCCTTGGATGCTCAGTACGATTGGTGCCATGGCTTGTCCGGCGAGATAACCCGCGCCATCGCCGCCCCGCCCTCCAACTCACCCACCACTGGCGCAATTGGGGAGAATGGGAAGTGAAAAGAATCCGCGTAGATATCGAGACGCCAACAGGCGGCCCTTACGTCGAGTTTTTCGATGTCGATGACGATGCATCAGACGAAGATATTGCTGCAGAAGCTGCCGACGTATTCGGGAACTATTGCAACTACGGATGGAGCGAAGCTGATCCCGAGGACCCTGACGATGATTGCTAAACAGACAACCATGCCGTCACAAGTCGCTGAGGCATTGGCGCGTCTTGAGTGGCTTGCAATAAGCAAAAACACGCATGACGCCATCAACACCCTCCGCGCCGAACTCCACCGCCTGACCGAAATCGCCGATGGTGTCGAGCCACTGGTTATCGGGCTTGGGGAGGTGACGACGCAGTTGGAGAGGGCGAATGCGTTGCTGCGGGAGGCGCACCCCTTCGTTCCAGTTACCCATTCAAGCACTGGGCGCCCGCAGCTGCATTCTCGCATCCAATCCCACCTGCTAGGAGCCGGCGATGAAGCTTAAATGCGCAATGTCAGATGCAACGGGCAAATGGCTGCCGGCAGTGACGTGGGGCGAGAGTCTCGGAGGCGGGTTGAATCACGATGCGGCGGCGGCCCATGCGCTGATGCAGGCGATTGAGGAATGGCTTGGCGTATCGACAAACGACGAGTGCGCCGGGAACGTTGTCACATGGGTAAAGCTTCGCGCCGACGAAATCATGGCCGAATGGGGCTTCGATAGCGGGGAGGACCTGTAATGGACGATCTTCGCAATGATCTGGCGAAGGCACGCGATGCGTTGATGGAGTCGCTTGAAGGCCAATCTTGCTCATCTGGACAGGCCCAAGGTAAGTATCTGATGAACCGGCTTAAGCGTGCATTCATTGCCGGATGGCATGCCAAGGAATCGCCACCGCCAAGCACACCGGAGAAGGCAGAGTGAATACCCTCTACGGCTTCGACTTCGAACACCAGCGCGTTACCCGCCTGTGGTCGCACAAGGGCGCGTCCTGCTTGAGGGTTCTGAACATGGTCACAGGCCAATACGTAGACGTACAGACTTCAGCGGAAGGCCGCAAGAATTTCGTCAACGTCGGAGCGCTGGACAAGGATGCGCTGAAACGAGAATTGGAGCAGCCAGAGTGACTGCCTATCCCGAAGGCACAATCCGCATCGAGATTCGCGGCATCTACGATGGTTGGTCAGTCGCTAGGCTGCCGAGCGGCGATCTGGTCAACCGTTGGCCTGTCGATGACAGCAGGCATGCGCCGACGCAGCAGTGGATCGATGAGCAGGAGCGGCCAGAGTGAGCCAGAATCAAGCTGCCCTGGATGCGTCCCGAGATTCACTGCTGCGCCGTCGTGACGTAGAGAAACGCGTGGGCCTGGGTCGCTCCGCCATCTACGCGAGGATGGCTCGAGGATCATTCCCTAAGCCGGTGCACGACACCGAGACAGAAACCGTATGGTGGCTCGAGTCAGAGGTTGACACTTGGGTGCGGGAGCGCGTCGAAGCCAGTCGCAAGCAGGCTGCATGACATGGGTAGGATGGCGGGTTGGGATACTGTAGGCAAGAAAAAAGCCGCTATTTCAGCGGCTTAGCTCATAACTTGGCGGAGAGAGAGGCCGCTGCAGGTAGTCCTGAACGTTCCGCGATATTCCGCTAACCGCGCCACTGAGCCATTCTCGAATCCACACCATTCCACCGGATTCCGCTACGATCCACCCTCAAAGCATGGGTTGGAGCATGGGTTGGCCAGACCGATCAATCGACTGAGCGCACGGCAGGTTGCGACTGCACCGGAAGGTTACCACGCGGACGGCGGCGGGCTGTACCTGCAAGTAAGCTCGAGCGGCACGCGGTCGTGGGTGCTTCGTTACCAGTTGCGCGGCAGGCGGCGAGAGATGGGGATGGGTCCGGTCGCGCTGGTAAGCCTTCAGGAAGCGCGGCAGGCGGCGCTCAAGCACCGCAAGGACATACTGGCAGGGGGTGACCCGCTCGAGGCCCGCAGAGAGGCACAGTCGAGGCCCGGAGGCATAACCTGGGGCGAGTGCAAGGCCGCGTTCATTGCCGCCAACCGTGCGGGCTGGAAGAACGAGGCGCAGGCCGGACAGTGGGAGCAATCGCTCGAGTCTTACGGCCCGAAAGATGCGGCCCCTGTTGCCGGGATCGACACAGCGGCGGTCATGGATTGCCTACTGCCCATCTGGACGGACAAGACCGAGACGGCGACTCGAGTCCGTGGCCGAATTGAGCGGATCTTGGATTGGGCTCGAGTGTCGGGCTACCGGGAGGGAGAGAACCCTGCGCGCTGGCGCGGCCATCTGGATAAGCTCCTACCCAAGCCGTCCAAGGTGAAGAAGGTTCGCCACTATGCAGCCATGCCATACGTTGACGTGCCTGCCCATATGCGAGCGCTGGCCTTGCGTAAGGGCTTCTCTGCTCGAGCGCTGCGCTTCACAATCCTTACGGCAGCCCGTACCGAGGAAACCACGGGCGCGTCGTGGGCCGAGTTCGATCTGGCGGCAGGGCTATGGACAGTCCCGGCCTCGAGAATGAAAGCTGGCCGTGAGCATACGGTTCCGCTGGTTCCCGCCGCGCTCGAGCTGTTGCGTGATCTGCCTCGAGACAAGCCGCCCTTCGCCCTGTCCGAGAACGCCATGCTCTACATGGTGCAACGGCACATGAAGCTGCCGTTCACCGTCCACGGCTTCCGCTCGAGCTTCAGCGATTGGGCGCATGAGACAACCAGCTCCCCCGGCGAAGTGATCGAGATGGCCCTCGCCCACACGATTAAGAACAAGGCCGAAGCTGCATACCGTCGTGGCGCCCTGCTCGAGAAGCGCCGCCAGCTCATGCAGGCATGGGCCGATTACCTCGCCGCCTGAGACTCCCCCGCGATATCCTTTCCCCATGTCCGACGAACCACCCTGGCATGTCGTTTGGGAGGCGCGATTCTACGGCTGCGAGAATCGCTGGGGCGCTAGGCTGCCGTCACGCGGGAACGCCATGTTCGCCACGGTCGGACTGCACCTGGACGGCGTGCGATACACCTGCTGCCTGTCGCCGAAAGGCACAGAGGGGCCGCATACGTGGTTCTACGCGCACAGCCCTGAGAAGGCCCGGCGCATGATCGAGAAGTGGGCGCGGTATCACTGGGAGAGTGTGGAGGCTCCTAGACGGCACTGGGAAGGCCGGTCAGCGGTTCGCTAATTAGCGCTGTCATCGTCGGTACGTATAAGCGTGATACGGTGTTCGCAATGGAATAGGGGAACGCCATGTGGATCAGGCTTGGACGAGTCGTTGATGTCGTACTAGGAGTTTTGCTGGTTTCAATAGTTGTCGTGATTTTATTTTCGCTACTCCTCCTGCCGTACGCTGCATCGATGTGACGAGGCTTACACGACGACACCTGCAACAAGGTTGCCCGTCACGTCAGACGAGGTCATCGACGCGTTGGCGAAACTCGTACCGAAGTTGTTGCCTCTGACGAAACACTTTTGGCCGTATGAAATAGTGGCTATATCGCCAATGTTCCCAGTCGCGGTGAACTTTGTGAGGGTATTCGCCACCCCCGTGTTTCCGAAGCGATAGTCGTACTGACACGCGCCCGCCATGTTCCCCGTAACGGAAATGTACGAGCCGCCGAACACGTAGATGCCGATCTGATTCGATTGCGAAATTGTGTTGTTCGCGATGGTCATGTTCTGCGCGTATTCGGTGGCGATGCCGTGTGTCTGATTCGCGCCGTTGAATGCCAGCAAGTGATTGTTTGCGATGGTGACGTTCGAACACGCCTGACCAGTGGTGCCAATCAGCCATATCCCACGACTGTCAGTTGGGTTTACGGTGCCAATAGCCGTGATAGTGTTGTCGCAAATATATATGTCGTTGTTCAGTCGTCCAGTGGGGTTCTGAAGGAAGATAACCGCACAGGCCATCGTGTCGAACTTGCAATGGGTGACTTTCACGTCGGACCACGTAAGACCCTTGACGGCGCTACTCCAAACGCCTTTGAAGTAACATTTATCGACGACGATGCTGTTGTGGTTGATCGACGTTGTGGCAGTGTGCGTGCCCACTCCACTCCCCACGTTGGAAAACGTGCAGTGGAGGACACGAATGGTCTGGCAAATGGTGTTGTCGTAAGGACCGAACCACGGAAAGCCGGCTGAGTCGATCATCGAATCGATCTGGATCGCCTCATTGTTGCCTGCATATGTCGTGACGTTGCCGCCTGAGAAATAACCGTTTTCAACTGTTGCGTTGTAGCAGCCGTTAAGCTCGATGTGATGCCAGTTGTTGATGTTGTTGATCGTCACGTCGCGAATAGTGACATTCGTGCAATGGCCAAACGCAAGCACCGTGCAGTCACCGGTGCCGGTTGTGGAATCCCACGTGCCGCCAAGCATAGTGATGTTTGAGCTGGCGTTATAGCCGCCCGTGACGCCGTCTGCTTTGTTGCGGAGTAGATTATTTGCTGTTCCGCTGCGATTGAAGGTGCAGCCGTGGGCGTTGATCTTTGTGTTTGACGATACTGCCAACGCCGAACCAAGGAGATACGTTCCGGGCCTTATCGTCAGCGACCTTCCCGCCGCCGCATCCAAAGCTTTTTGCAATGCTGCGGATGCATCCGTGGCGCCAGTACGATCAGGGGCGAACCATGCGGAGTTAACTTCATCTTCGAATACGTCGCTCAGCGTGCGTTGCACGGCACCGGTAAAGCTGGCCTTGTAACGGATGAGCGAAGCGCCGATATCCGTCGCTAGAGAGTCAAGGAAACTCTTGACTGTGCCTGCAAGGTAGCCAATCAATGATGCGCCGCCACCAGCATCCGTGCTGGCGAGGTCGGACATATCCGCACCCGCTGATATGTTGTCCCGCGTCCAAATGGTTGATCCCAGCGAATCCTTCAGGACATAGCGATATTGCGCCGCCTACAGATATAAAATGGCCTCGCCACGCGCGTCTAGCACGATAGGGTTAGTATTGGCTACCGTCCCTGCCTTGTCGGTATAGGTGGCAAGCGGAGTCGTTGTTCCGGTGGCGTAGGTGTAGAGGCTATAGCCCGCCGCAGGGATGCCCGCATTGGTGAAGAACTGCTGTTTTGCTGACGGAGAGAGCGAAGCCATGAATTACCCCAAGAAGGTCAGGATGTTGTTTGCGATGCTGGCTGGCATGGCTTTGGCTGCACCAGCCTACGCCGCAAGCGCTTTTTGGACCGGACAGCAGGAACAGGTGCAGACGGTTACCGGAAAGTTTGTCTGGCGGTGTCAGTACAACTACAACGGGCAGATGATTTATCGGCTGTTTGAGACTTCGTGCCCGTCAAGCATCGAGATTGAGTGAACTAACTATGCCGAAATGGTCTTGGCCTTTTGTGTTTATTGCCGCCTTTTGGCTTGGCTTGTGGCTGCTAAAGGTCGTCGCCTCGACTGGCTCGCAAATGATCGGTAAAATCCTGCTTCCGCTAGAAATTCGAGTCCTATCGTGGCTTCAGGACCGAGCCACGTCTAGGACGCTAGGCATTGACATTGACGTTATCCGGTTCCGCCGCAAGGTGGATTTCCCGCTTAACGACCGGACTAAATGACGCTCTGAGCTGTTGGATCGGCTGACAACTGAAGCAGGCGGGCTATCTGGCTCTTTGGCACCTTCCCTAGCAGTTGCTCCACGAGCGCCGGGTTTTGCATCAGTTTCTGGATGCTTCGCGCCGTCTTGATACTTCCAAGACCACCCATGATGGCAGTTGGCAGGCCGACGACAGAACCCGCCAACAGACCGGCCCCAAGCTTCCCGCTTGTCTTGATGCCATCGAATATCTGATTCCGAACGGCAGTGCCCGAGTCCTTAGCCTCGCCCATGAACTGCTTGCCGATGTTGGCAAGGTCGCCAAGGTCTCCACGGCGACCATACGCCATCGCCGATTTCCCGGCCTTATTGGCTGCGACACGACCAAGCAGACCTTGCGGGCTTACATTGCCTTGTACGCTATCTTTTGCGACTAGCGGCTCAATGGTTTTCAGGTTGGCATATTGCTGGTTCGCCGCCCTCATCTGAGCCGCGTCATCCGGCCCGGCTGAGTCGTTGAACGCCTGCCGAAGAACGCCACGAAGTTGTTTGGCATAATTACCCTTCTCGCCGCCATTGGCGGAAATCTGGCCCAATTGCGAGTCAAGCGACTTGAAAGCCAGCCCCGGCAGGATTCCATTGGGCGCCTGCTCCTTAAGTCGCTCAAGGGCGCTATTGACTGCCTTGACTGAGTCATCATTACCATACTGCTTGGCGTTCTATAGAACATCGTCAAGCTTCTGCTATACCTATGGTGTGACCTTCGTTTGCACGCGCTGAGCAAGGTCGTCGTAAGACTGCCCGATACGCTGTTTGGCCCGCTCCATCACGTCCGACGTTAGCTTGGTGGAGTCCTCGCCAATGGTCTTGGATACAGCCCGATTGAAGGCCTGCCGCTGCTGATCCTGGAACGCGCCCGACCCACTAAACGGCACTTGCGAGGACACTGAATCGATGTGCTTCCCAATCTATGACGGTGACACTTGCGACGCTTTAAGCGGGATGCCGTTGTCCATGGCGATTTGAGCCAGCCGAGAGGTTTCCTAGCTCGGCTTAGCCATGAGCCTAGAGGCGCCATTCAAGACAGCCTCACGGCTTGCCCCTGCAATCGCTGGCGACATGCCGCCAGCAAGACCCAAGCCAATCTATGCGGCAGGCCCATAACCGGCCTCTCGCGCCACCTCGGATGCACCTACGCCGCCCACCGTTGCCGCCGCTTGCTGTCCAAGGTTGCTCGTTAGTGCCGTTCCAACGCCGCGCGCTGCGGCGTTCGTAGAGTTGGCTGCAGCCGATCCGATGCCGGCACCCGTAAGCAGACCGCCAATTCCGCGATCAATCCCGCTTACAACGCGCTCGGTGGCGTTCTCTGGCTGCGGATTAGGGATGCCGATGGAGTTCAAATTGGCGTCGATCTGCTGCTCACCGGGATTGATGCGCGAGTCCGATCCGACCGCCTTCGCAATGGCGTTGTAGGCGGGCATGACCGTGGCGTCATGGATTGCGGCGGGGATGCCTGCCGCGCCTTGAAGAACATTGCGGCCAGTCATAATCGCCGCTCGCGCCAAGTCCTCCCCACCGCTCCTTTCTGGCGCCTGCTCAGGCTTCTCGCTCAACCCGACAAGGCGCGTCAGCCCCGCCTTGCGGTAGAAGTCCTGCGGCGGCATGTTGGCGTAATACTTCTTCCGAATCGCAGCCGCAAGTTTCCCGTCAGGCACATCCTGGTACTGCGGATATTTCTGGCGGAAGTCGTCAAGTACCGTCATTTTTTCACCTTGCTTGGCTTCTGGCTTGACATATTCCTGCGCCTGCTGTTCGTGAAGCGACTAGGCGTAGGCGTCCGCGCTGTCCGTGTTGTCGAATGTGCCTAGGTTTTCGCCGGTCTGCTGGTAGTGCTTGATCGCCTCATCGTTCGATACAACGCGATTTCCGATGACTGTCGGAATCAGCACCTCACCGCCGTCCGTGCCGATGGATATAGAGCGAACAGTGCTTATCGACCCATCCGCGTTATGCACGACAGGGCGACGGCTCAGGTCGAGGTTCCCCGCCGCTCGCATTCCTCTCGGATTGACCTGCGCGAGATAGACGGGTCCCTTCACTTCAGAAGCCCGAGTGGGTCGGAATCATCGGATGGTGCTGCTTGCGATGCTCCACCCATAGCGCCCGTCGCCTCGTCGTGCATCTGCTGCATGGCGCTGAGAATCTTCCCGCGTTGCGCGTGTACGGCCTGCTGCTGGCCGGCAATATCCTGATTTAGCACATCGGCGACGGCGCTGAACTGCTTATCCGACAGTTCGCGGCGGATCAGCTTGCGAGCCTCTTCGGCGGTGCTGATCGGTGTACCGCCTGCGCCGGTCTGCCCGGACATGATGCGGGCATAGTCCACCGACGCCGTGGTGATTGCTGCATCGAAAGCGGCAACGTCAGGATCACCCAGCGCAGCCTTTCCGCCAAGCAGCCACTTGTTGACGACAGGCGAGCCGGAGCGGTCCAGCTTCTTCGACAAGTTCAGCGCCACGCCCAGGTTGTTCTTGAACGCCTGCTCCGACTTTTCCATCATGTCGGACTGCTTCTGAAGGTTCGTCAGTGAGCCTTGGAGCGCCTTGTTACGGCCCGGCACGGTCTGCAGTTCAGCCGGCGACATGCCGGCCTGCTTCGCGATAGCGGCGGATCGGTTCATGACCGCCGTGCGCTGCGCTACGCCTTCCTTGCCACGTCCGACTGCTGGAAGCTTGCCCGTTCCAACGTAGGCCCACGCGGCGTTGTCGATGGCATCCGTGCTAAGCCCCTGCCCTGAGCCGGCAGCATCAGCCGGGCCTCCTGGAATGGGCTCCAAAGCGGATCGGTCAGTGTTCCACCGGTAGCCGCTCGGCGCCTTGCCAAGTCCACCGTTTGCACCGCTACCGGTCACGACGGCGCGCGGGTGCATTTTCTGCCACGTCGCCATAAGCGCCGGATCGCTCTGCACGGCCTTGAGCGTTGCGATGGCTTCGGGTTCCTTGGGCTCGGCTGCAGGCGCAGTGTAAACCGGCTTCATGGTCTGCGGATCGAGGTAGCTATGTCCCGGCGCAGCGTCGATCAGGTCTTTCCTATCACGCGGGTCAAGCGAGTCCGCAATCTGCTTCATGTGCGGAAGCATCGACGGATCAAGGTCAGGCGGCAGGTTCGGCCCGAGGACCTTGGCGGCTTCCGGATAGATCGTCTTGTACAGTCCTGCCGCGCCCTACATATCGCCAGACTCGGCTAGGGCGGACACCATATGGGCGTACTTGCCGATGCGGGCCATGCCCTCGTCTTTCGCTGTCATGGCGTCTTGCTGTTGCTGCTGTCCGAGTTTCTGCACCTGCATGCCAGCATTCGGATCTACACCGTAAATCTTGGATAGCGCCGCCTGGTCCCCCCCTAGGGCTGGCTGCGCATACTGCGCCAGGGTTTTCCGGCGAGTGTTGTCACGCCCGTCCTTCGCTCCCTACTGGAACGCCTCATACATATCAGGCATCAACAGTTGTCCGATCTGGCCCATCAGTAGCCACTCCCGCCATACATGTTGCCGGCAGCTTTAGTCATGCTATTGGCGTAGTTCGACCATGCGTTAGCCGAGCCGTAGATGCCTTGTGCCCTTGCGTCACCGGCCGCCATCGTGTTTTGTCCGATTTGGTTAGCGACGTTCGCGCCAAGTTGCCCCGTGGTATTGGTCGAGGTCTGCGCCATGCCACTGAGAGACGCAAGGCGGTTCATGTAAGGCGTATAGCCCTGCTGGTCTGCATAGTCGTTGCCGAACTTGGTCAGCGCCTTGAGCGTGGCACCAGAGTTAAGACCGCCACGAGCCGCCGCGCTGGCCTGCACCGTCTTGGCGCCCTCATCCAAGCCGAACTGATAACCCGGCGTGTTGCGGAACATGGAAAACGCGTCCTGCTACGCCTACGCGGGCGTCTGCGCACTAACAGCTGCGGGCTTGGCGGTTTCATAGCCAACCGATCCAGTAGACGCAGGCCTGTAGATGGCGGATATGGCGGACTGAATCGCTGCTGGATTCGAGGTAGTGCCGTATCCCTGGTGATACCTGTCCATCTGATTTCCCAATACCTGATTCCATGCCGCCGCATAGGCAGGATCAGAGCTATACAGGTCGGCATTAGGGGCCGGGATGCCACCAGACATGTCCACCAAGTTCTGGCTTGTCGATTGCCCGTTATAAGTTCCTGGCGCCGTCTAACCGTACTGCGGCTGACTTCCGCCGATACCAAGCATGTCCATGTATTGGTTCAGGCCGACTAGCCCTGCTTGGCGGAATGGCGCCTGATCCTAGCGCGACTGGTTGAACATGGAGAGCTGCGTAGCGTTTGCGTCACCCGCTGCGCCAGCCTGCGTTTTTGCGGCGTCTTTGGCGGCTTTTGACTACTGACTTGCCGAGTAGGCGCCCACTACGGCTGCTGCTGCGATTCCCCAAGGCATTATCGGTTGTCCTGTTTCGAAAAGACGTGTTGACGGATAGCCATCATTTGCAGCGCCATATCGCTGCACTCTTCCAAGGTCATCTTGCGATGCTCTTTCGTTCCGGCGCCGGGGTGAACCTGCATCGAGCAGATCGACGCGAAGTACATGTCAAAGGCAATGTGTTCGTCAGCGGGTAGCATCAGGCACTTCTCCGAATGCATATAATCAAGGTGATTCGATCTTCGTCGGAGTCATTCCGAACCCAATGCAGGCGGCTATTGTCGAACGTGTAAAGGTCGCCGGGCTCGGGGCTGATATGCGCATCTTCAAAACAGAACGCTTGATCCTTGTTGCCCTTGATCTGCACGGCGAATTTCTCGTAATAGCCAGCATGCCAGCCGGTGTCTATGTGCGGCTTCACCTCACCACCGGGAGGGATGCGGGTAATCAGCACGCCACCAAGTTGCCTACCGCCAACCATACGCATTACGCGCCGGGCGAGTGACCATGCGCGCGGAATCTTGCCGACTACCGGATACCAGACGGATGTATGCGCATCATTGAACGCAACGCGGTCACCCTTGAAATTTGCCCAATCGTTGTAGCGCACCCAAATGTCATCGACAGCCTTGTGCGGCGTTTCATAGGCCGTAGTGCGCTGCGTGTGCGTGTTCCATACCTCGGGATGGTCATCCAGTTGCCGGACGAGTCCGCTAACGCCCAGTCCTGATGCTATTAACCGGATGGACTCGTTATGCGTCAGTGGCTCACAAGTTGGGATTGTCATTCAACTGTTTCTGCTTGTAGCTGGGCAAGTCAGTTAGCTGGCTAGACCCTGCGAGGTTGTTCGTCTTAGCCACTTCCGTTTGCGTATTCACTACGCCGGTAATGGCGGATACCTGCACGCCCATATCGGTCACGCCGGACTGCACATCCACGAGGTAGGCGTTCACCTGGTCCTGCTTGACGGATACTTCCGGCAATGACTGGGCGCTGATGCCGCCCAGCCTGCGCGTGATTTCCTACAGGAACAGATACCACGGGCGAGCCATCGTGCCGTTATCGTTCAACACCTTGACGTTGGCCGCTGGAATCCAGTTAACGTCCTTTGGCTTGGCAGTAGACCCAATCCACGGCACGCGACCGGCAACGGAAATGACTCCGATTACCGTGATGCAGGTGGACGAGCGAAGCTTGAACGGCTCGGAGACTGAAAGAAGCCCAACGACCGTTTTACAGGTTGCCGTTGCCATTAGTTCGGAAGGCCGAGCGTCCAGCTTGAAATTGTATGCGTGCCACCGCCCGCGTAAACCTCTTCGGTGATGGTCGATACCACGCAGCCTGATCCGCCAGCGGTCGTGAAGTTGATGGCCGATCCGCCCGAGGTAGCCGCCACCTGGAATGTATTCGCCGTGGCGCTCACCACGTAATACACCGTTCCCTCAGTAAGGCCGGCCGGGACCGTATCGCCATAGATGACGACCTTGTTCGTGTTGACGTAGCCATGACCCGGGCAGGTGAATGTGTACGTTGTGGCGTCGGCTATGTATTCCTTTGGGCTTCCCGCGTTCGGCGAGTAGCCAAGGTAGGTTGCGCCGTTCCACAGTCCAAGCCAGCGCACTGTTGCGCCCGTGGGAATGTTGAAGCTAGTGGCGGACGACAGGGCGCGCTAGGCGCCTGACGAAGCAGCGAAGGTCACGGCCACCTTGGCATATGTGCCGCCCGTGATTTCATTTGCGCCCGTGCCGCCCGGGAAGCCCGTGTGCGCACTGATCTATGTGATCGTCAGCGCATTGAGCATGCTGTCTTTAGCGGTCGTGGTAAGGCTCATTTGCTGCTCGCTGTAGCGTCAAGATTGGCACCGTACACGGCGATCTTTACGGGTTCGGTTGTGCGGATGCGGTAGACGCGTCGGCGGGACAGGCCGAGCCTGCGCGCTACGCCACGGTTGCGGTACTGCCCGATCTGACCTATCCGAACCTCGCGGCTATTGCTGAAGTTGCGGCAGCCATCATCTGACCAGTCCAGCAGCCACAACGGATCGGCGCCGGGAGTGGGCGGCGTGATGCCATCCAGACCCACGCCCATCTCGGCCATGATTTCCAGCCTATTGTGCCTGAGCCATTTGTTTTCGTTCTCGATAACAGCCCATGCACGCTCGCGACTTATGATCGCGCCGTTGTCGGTGTAGACATCCAAATCCAGTGCATACAGATTGCCGTTAGCGTAATCGCCAAGCATGTGGGACGAGTCCAGGAACATATAGGCATTCCCTCGGTGCTGTTCCTGCGCACCCGTGGCCGGGTTGCGGTACGTCAGCTATGTCCATCGCTTGGCGGAGGCGTCGAACGCCCATGTTGCATAGCCAGGAAACGTCAACACGTAGAACGTATGCCCGTTCTGCTGGTAGCAGTAGCCCCATGCCGTGGAAATGTCGCCATAGCCCGCAATGGCGTTCTCAAGTGCATGTGTAGAGATGCGGGACGGACTGTAACCCTCGGCCATGTAGACCATGCCCACGCCGCTATCGTTCTGACTCAGCCAGAACACCGTGGAATCGGACTTGGCGGGCGAGTATTTCGCCGCGCAGCCGTATTCCATGATCGCGGTACGCACGAACACTAGATCGGCATCACCCGATGTCTGTGCAATCTCGGTGGTCTGCGTGTTGAACAGCCACAGTTCGCGATGGTCGGACAGCGTGGCAACAATCGGGTCGGGATTGGCTTCGGAACTGGCGAAGTTCAGTGCGTCCAGGCTCTGCGCGTCGCCGATGTTTGTCCAGCCGTAAGTCCCATCCGTGTTGGGGAAGATGATGTAGCTGTCTTGATACGTTCCCTGCGCCGTTGTAGGAGCGCCCGACACGGCGCCATAGCCAAGCGTTGAGAACGTCAGCACATGCCAGCCTTGCGAATGCATGACGGCAAGCTGCGTATCGTTGTGGACGAGGCAGACGCGCCCCGCTCCCGGAACCGTACCTATAAGAGTAGCCATGCCCGCAGGGTTGACCTGATACAGCGAATTACCGGATACCACCCAGCCGGAGCCGTTGGCCGTATGCGCCGCCCTGATCGGTCCTGTGCCGATGGTGGACAGCAGGCGAAGGCCCGGGGAGCCGTAGAACATGCCCTCTTCCGCCGAACCGGGAGGGGCGCCCTCGAAGTACAGGTTGACCAGTGTCTAGCCGGCCAGCGGGAGTGAGCGTGACTGGTAAGCGGCGCCGAGAAACTCCGTCTGCATTATCGCGCCCGTGCCGTCATGCGTGAGCCACTGTGCGCGCGGTTACGCTCGATAGCCATCGCGGCGCCAAGACGGCCCTTGTACTGCGCTTTCCACAGCGGCAGACGTCCATCCTCGCCAATGAATGGCGCGGACTCGGCAAGGGCGGCATACAGCCACAGGTCCGGGTAACGGTTGAACGCAGCGTTCAACGTGCCCAGCGATACATCGGCGAACTGCTTGTAATAGCGCCCAGCCACCACGGCGCCATCGGTCAGCGACGGAAAGAACGTCAGGCTCCGTCCCTGTTGCGAGTATTGGCGAGCCGAACCGCTGCCGCCGATCTTCTGAAGGCGCAACAGCCCTTCCTCGGCAACATAATCCATCGGGTATTCACCCGCGATCTGCACGCGTTTCAGCTCAAGGCAGTCAGCCGGAAGCGGGGAGGCATTGCTCGCCACGGTCAGCGCAAGGGCCGTTTCCATGTCGCCGCAGCGTAGCCCAGGGAGAAGCTCGCCAGTTGGCCCCATCATGCCGTTATAGACCGCCTGATCGCCCAGCGAGATAAGCAGATTCAACGTGGACTGGCTCAGCGCGCCGCTGTTCGTATCGTCGCCATCGATCATCTTCAGTACGGCGGTGCGGAAATCGGTATAGGTCGAGAACTGCATTAGACGCGGCCCCGGTGAATGCGGAAGGCAGATAGGGCTGGGTCGTTCATCATGCGGCGGGCATGCTCAGGGTTGCGCATAAACTCCGGATACGACACGCCGTTTTCGTTCATGTACTGCTGCACGATGATGGCCGGGACCGTCATCAGCGCCCGCATTTCGCTGTCTCCGGTATCGCCAGCGCTCTAACGCGCCTTGCAATGTTCGGCGACGGCGCGGAGGTCGTCCATGCTGGCTTCGTAGATATGCGCCTCGTGCAAGGCGTCTATCTGTTCAATCCGTGCGCGCATGTCGTCCTCCGAAAGAAAGAGGGGCCGCTATACCAGCCGGCCCCAAGGTTCATCAGCTCAGGTCAAGGATCGACGCGAGCGGCTTTTCATCACGCACCACCAGAGTCACTTCGGTGCGAATCTGCCACTGCTTGGCGTCGCCCGTGGTCGCCAACTGCTCCGACTCGAACGGACGCAGCTGACCAAGGGCAAGCTTATCGGCGTCGATCAGATAGGCCGATGCCGTCAGGCCCACGCCACCAGCCGCCATCACGCGGTCAGGCACCACCTTCGTATTGCCGAAGTCATGGCCGTAGAAGGTGAAGGCCGTATTCAGTACCAGATTCCCATCCTTGTCAGACGGAACCTGCTGCTGGCGCGTGACGTTGCCGGTCAGCGCCGAGACCTTCTGCTTCTGCGCGGGCGAGACCAGCAAGACGCTACCGCTGCCGCCGTTGGTATACGCCGCCAGCACCGCCGCCTTGACCAACACGTCAGAGATAGCGCGAGCCGTACCAACCACGGGGGCGGTATTGGTCACTGGGTTCGGGGCAACGCCAGCGCCCGCGCCAACCGATGCGTTCGTGGCGATGAAGCCGTACAGGCCACGCATCTGTCCGGCCACGCTGCCGGTGCCCGTGACAGATGCGCCGTTGCCGATGGCAGCCGCTTCGATATCGCGGCGAAGTTCCACCATCTTCTTCGCTTTCAGGCGGTTGATTTCGGATGAACGTCCATACTTCTTCACCGTCTCGGCGGTGTTGGACACGCTCAGGGTGTCCTGGAAAATCTGCGTGCGGTTGTTCAGCGGGCCGGGCTGGGTCTGCGCGGCGTAGGCAGCATCGGCGCCTTCAATCGCCGCATTCGACGCGCTCGGCGCGCGGTAGCTATCGCGGGTCCACTCGTGGAACACGTTCGACACCTTGATACGGTCGATCATGCTGACAAGCGGGGTGTCCTACGGGTTGAAGTTGTAGATGCGGTCCTCGACATCCTCCGCAACGCGGACGACAGCGGGAGTGATCAGGGTGTTTGCGGTCATGGTTGTTCCTTAAAGCAAGTTACCAAGGGATTGAAGCGACTGCTTGGCATCGAAGCGCTTAATCGCCTCCTGCTTGTTCACAGCCGCCCTGTTGGGCTGGTTTGCCGCCGATGGCTTAGCCACCTTGGGCAGTTGTGCAACGGGCTTGAGCGTGGCCGTTTTGGCCTGCAACTCGTCGTAGGCTTTTGCCTTCGCGGCAATCTCCCACAAACCCTTCTGCACATAACCGATATCGGCGGTCTTGGGGCTGATGCCAGCCTTGCCAAGATACGCGGCCAATTCATCGATCGTCTTCTCACCAAAACCCGGCAGGGTGTCCTTCAGCGCCTTTTCGGTTGCATCGGCCTGTTCTTGAATCCACGCTTGGCGTTGCCGCTGCGCTTCCTGCTGAACATTCGCGATGGCCTCGTGCGCCCTCTGTAACTGGCCCTTGCGTGTTTCGTACTGCTCCTTCTGTGCGATGTACAGCCCCACGTCCTGTGAGGCCAGTTCGACAGGCGGCGGGGCGCCTATCTGTGACTCGGTGAACTGAGCGAAGGCGTTCAACCGGTCAAGGGTGGCGGTCAGCGCCTTTTCGTTGTGCTGGCGGTACTCGTCGGCCTGAGCCTGCAACGCCTCGACGTGCTTGCGTTCCTCCGCGACAGCCATCGTTTTCTGCGAGTAGTCGAATCCCTTCTAGGCAAGCTCGATCACCTCGGACTTCTTCAGCGGCACATCCTTGCCATCGTGTTTAAGCACAATGGTGGCATCGTCGCCTTCGTCGTCTTTGGCCTCGCCCTCGCCCTCTTCGCCCTCTTCCTATTCGACTTCCTCGCCTTCCGGCAATTCCTCCTCTTCCGATTCCTCGCCCTCGACTTCCTCAGACTTGTCAATAAATCCGCCAAGATCCGAGAGCGACGTTGCGCTATCGGCTGGCTGCATTGCTGCGTCACCTGCCATGTTGTGTGCCTCTGTGGTTGGACTTAACGCTGAAACACGCCCTTGAGCCGTTCAGCGCGGGATTGCTCGGCCTGTATGGCCTTCTGCTGCATCTTTCCGGTAATCATCGTCTGTTCCAGCACGTCACCTAGCCGCTTATGGCACTGGATCATGCGCCACAGGTGGTCACGCTTCGCCTCGTCGGCCTCGATCTGCCAGCGCGTCAGAATCTCATCGCGAATCTGCGCCATCGTCTCGACGTAGACTCGGTTCGACAACACGTCGGCGGCAAGTTGGCCGCGTTCCAATTCTTCTTGGGGGGTCATTCGCCGCCTTCCTGTTCACTGGCCTCGTTCTGGCCCATCGCAGCCTTCAGTTCATCCAACTGCTGCTGCAAGCTGGCAATCTGCTGGTTCTGCTGCGCGTCGATATCCTTGTGCGCCATGCTGTGCGCCGTCTCGACGCCGGCCATGTGCGTTTCGCGCTCCTTGCGGTCCTGGTCTTGCTGCTTGAGGCTGATATTCGCCACCGTTTCGGCGTGCTTGTCCTGCGCCTCTCGTGCCTTCTGCATCAATTCCATCTGCTTCAGCGACGCGTCCTGCTGCTGCTGGGCACTCTGTTGCTTGAGCTGGCCGTTCTCCTGACTCAATTGCTCAAGCTGTTGCTTGGCCTATTCCATCTGCTGCTGTTGCTGTTGCTGCATCTGCTGGAAGGCTTGCGGGTTAGGCGGCATGCCTGACGGCTCCGGGCTCACGAAGCGTTCCGGCTCCTTGAACTCCGCCGCCTGCACGTACAACTTGACCGTCTCGGCAATCTGCGCGGGCGTGATGACGCCAAACTGTGCAGCCTGCATCTGGACCTGCATCAAGCCCATGACGCGCGCTGCAAGCTGTTCCTTGCTGCCTGTCCCGAGTCCGACCTTGATCGTGGTGTTGAATTGGTCCTTCCACTCGGACGGATTCACGGCGACCCATGATCCGTTTACCTGCATCATCTCGGCCTTGTCCTGGAACTGGACAGCGAGTTTCAGCATCTTGCTAAACAACCCCTTCATGCCTACCGCGAACATGCGAGCCATCAGCTCCATGCGCATATCGGCCTTCTGCGTGATGATGCTGACGCCGGTCGCCGTCTTGTTCAGCGAGTCCGAATCCATGCCCTGCGAGTAGCGTGTGAAGCCGGTACGGTTCTCCTTCCAGCCTTCCAGCCATTCGTTGAACTCGTAGGCAGGCGCGCCGAGGGCGGGCTACACAATGGGCTGAATCGCGGTATTCGCCGGGCCGTGACCGCGCACCGCGCCACCAGGCCTATTCTCCAACCAGTCGTCCATGTTCACGCCAGCATCCAGATTGATGTATGTCCGCTGATTGACCGACAGCGTCATGTTGTCTTGGATGGAGCGAATTACGTTTGTGCGCAGCTTCTGCGGCTGTAACGCCATATCTGCGGGGCAGTCCCCGAAGAACGCATGCGGGCGCGGAATCGGGCATATCCACACGAACGGATGCCCGTCGCACTTCTCCCACTCAACAAGCTTCTGCTCGATCATGTGGCAGCACAGCCATTCGGCGATGCCGTCGCCGTCCGCATCGAGCTTGATGTAGACCTCGCTGCACTGGTACAGCTTGTGGCTTTCGTGCGGCTCTACAGCCGTGTAATCGGCATTCAGGCCAAGTTGGGCCAGTGTCTCGCTGTCGTACCGCGAATCGTTGCCAGACTAGCCTATGTCGGACAGGTCGTAGCCTTCTTCCTCAAGCTCAAACTTACGGCGCGGGTAGACGTGGGCAATCATCGCCGGCTCGTCGCCCCAGCGCGCATTAGCATCCACCCGGACTTCATGCGGCGCACAGGCGGCAACCTTCACCGCCATCCGCTTGTCTTCTTTCTTGAGCGTTAGCGTGAGGGTGTCTGGACCGTCCTGCTACGCCTCCCCGTCAGGCTCCCAGCCCTCCTGCTGCAGCATTGCCACCTGTTCCCGTGTGATGCCCTGGAACGTGGATTGAATATCTTCGAACTCTTCCTCCGCCCACACCTTGACGAAGCCAACCTTCTGAATCAGCGCGTCCTTGAACCAGTCGTACATGACGCCTACACCGTCGTTCTTGGTGTAGAACAGGTAATTCGCGTAGGCCGTGGCGAGCTATGCCACAGGCTCAGAGCCGGGGCGACGCGCCTGAAACTCCACCGCCTCATCGTCCGTCACAAACGGCTTCATGATCTGCGGAAGCATCGCCTCGACGGTATCGGCCACGTCCGTTGCAACGAAGTCGCTGCGGTCATCAATCTCAGGCGGCGCAAGCTCGCCCGTAGGCTCGGCGTTGTAATACTCCAAGTTACGCAGACGCAGCTAGGCAATCTCAGTGCCCGGACCACCCATGCTGTTGTCCAGCGCGTTGCGGCAGGCAAGCTCGATGACGTCATCCGTCATCTTCTCGTGCTTGATTGACGCCTTGTTGGACGTATATGCCATTAGCGGGTAAGCCTGTGATATTGGATCGGGCGCATATCTTCGTTAACCATTCTTGGCGCCACGCTGGCTAGATAGCGGTACATGTCGGCACCGTGGCTCCACTCGTCGTGGACCGGTGCGCCGGGTTCTCCGGTTGAAACGGGAACGCCGCGCTTGTAGCGCTTCAGGCATTGAATCAGGCGCTCACACTTGCCCTTATCGATGTAGAGCTGCCCGAACGCCATACGCGCTGCCTTGATGCCCGTCTCGACCGGCTGGATCGGCACAATGCCGACGGCCCAACCCAGTTCGCGCATGATCTGCTCGGCACTCTTGCCTGTCTTGTAATCGCCGTGTGCGCCGTCGTGAGGAAGCCAGAGACGGCCCCAGTTGAGATTCTTCTGTTTCAGCTCGGCGGAACACCAGTCGAGCGTCTTGTGGTCTACCTCGATGTATTCGATCAGGCGCAGCGATGAGATATGCCGCTGGGCAAGCCCGATCGCCATCTTGTCGTTCCAACCCAAGTCGAAGATGACATGCACCTTCAAGGCGGGGTCATACGGGAACAGGCCAATACGCCCCTCTTCCTGCGCCTTGGCTATCTCATCGGCGTAGATCGCGCCGGTTACGGCAGGCTTGCAGCGGCCCTCCCAGATGTTGCCGTAGTCCGCCGCGGGCATCGTCGCCTTGGCGTGCAACCGTTCCTGTTCCAGCACATCGGGGAACCATGGGTTGTCGCCGTAGTTGATCTGCACCACCACCGAATCAGGCGGCGGGTTCTCGATGAACCGGACATAGGTTTCGTCCGTGTCCAGCTCGGGGTTGAGCGTGATCGTGATGCGTGAGCCCGGCTTGCGGATCGTCGGTATCAGAATGTCCCATGAGCGCTTGCTTACCGCTTGGGCCTCTTCAACCCATACGTCATCGACACCCTCAAACGACTTAATCGACTCGGCGGTTTGGTCGCTCAGGCCCGAGAACAGGAACTCCGTACCGTTGGCGCCCTTGATGATGTTCTGCTGCACCTCGTAGAACGCGCCCAATCCCATCTTCTGAATCTAGTCGCTAAGCAGTTTGTGCACGGAATCGCGGATGGACTTCTGCACCTCGCGGGTGCACAGGAAGCGCCGCTTCGACTGCGCGCCACGGATTAGGTAGGACCGGGCCACACCCCATGACTTGGCCCCACCTCGGCCACCGTGCAGCACCGTATAGCGCTGATCGCCGAACAAGCATTGCAGCTTGGCGGGGAACTCGATGGCGTTAGTCTGACTTGACAAAGGTCACCGTCAGGCCGGTAAGCGTGCCGGAATGCTCCGTCTGCTGCTTGTCCGTGTAGTCGTCGCGGAATCGGCAGCTAACCTGCTTGGCCCACAACGAGGCGTTGAAGCCTGGAGTTGTCAGCCCGTCTTGGCCCTTATTCTCGAACCACGCTTGGGACAAGTCCCTTGCTCGCGTGATTGCGTGTAAAAACTCGGGATGCTCGTCCGCCCAGTTGTAGAGAGTCTTGCGGGCCACATCCAGCTCAGCGGCAATCTAGCAATGGCTCTTGCCCTGCCGGCCAAGCTCAATGACGGTTTCGCAGTATTCCTCCCGGTAGTCGGTTGGCCTTCCCATGTCTCGTTCCCCGGGCTGCTTACGCGTCACCCTTCAATTGATTCGCTTACTCGCCGGCTCATCCAGCGATTTAGCCGCAGCTCGGAGCAATGCGGCCATGAACGTCCTGTCACCGTTCGGGCAGATGATGCTTACCTCAGTCCCACGTGTCCTGACCACCATTGCCATGACGCCCTGCTTCACATAGCAGCGGATCAGATCAGCAGCCGCTTGATCGGTCAGTTCGTCGTCAGTCACTAGGGCCACCTCTGCCTGAGTCCGCGAAAGGTGGATTCAGTCATCGTGTTCGGTATTGGCTGGGGGCGTAGGACTCGAACCTACACAGGACGGGTTAGAGCCGTCTGCACTACCACTTGTGCTAGCCCCCGAAAAGATTGCATCCCAATGGCTGGCGAAGGTCTGCGCGTCCACGCTATAGGGGCGCGGGGCTGATCCCTTACCCATTCACTTCAGGACTACGGCAATGGCCCATTCGCTATCTTCCTCAAAGCCAAGCTTTCGCTGTGTCGCTTTGGCGTCCTCAAGGGAATACTCGTAATACGCCCGAGTGGCCGGCTCATGCGTGACGCTGAATACGATGTATGACAAGTCGCTCATTCGCTCATTCCTTCAATAGTCGGATTCGGCACAGTCACCCCAACCTTGGGCGCTGTCGTCTTGATCTTGTAAGCCAGCCAGCTATAGGCGCAGACGATGGCTAGGAGGGTCAGGAGGGCGATTACGATCATGGCTGCTTCCACCCGCATATCGTCTTGCCGGTTTCGTCGTGATCGAGGATCTGTTTGGCCGTGCCGTCCGTAAGCTGGTCATCTACGCTGGGATTGATAGGCTTGACCCACTCACAGCCGTTACTTGGCTTTGTCTCGTGTCCAGGCGCGCAACCTGCCAGCAGCGGAATCAGGATCAGCATCCCCAATACGCTGAATAGGCGCGTCAGGTAGCTTCTGTGTTTCCTGCTCAACATGGCTGCGAACCTCGGTGCGCTTGGTTACGGCCTTTTGATCCTTGGCGGCTTGCTTGGATTGCTTGACGGCTTGGCGCTGGACCTCGCCGTGGTGGCCTTGGTACATGCCGCCGAAGTAGAGGGTTGCTGCCAGCAGGATCACAGCCAGTGGCTTCCACCAACGCAGCAGGAAGGTCATCGCGTCACCTCTGCCCACTGCTCGGCACTGAACCTAAGCGGGAAGCTCCCGGCCATCGTCAGTTCGCCGCCTTCCTCGCGTAGCGTGTACAAGAAGCTCACCACCGCGATAACGTTGCCGTGGCTGTCGAAAATGGCGGAGCCGCTGTCACCGAACCAGATACGCATATCCCACATATCCACTAGCTGGCCGCGTATGTAGCCCATGCCTGCGTAGTGGCCGGATCGGAACATGTCCGTCAGGTCACCGGGATTGCCAAACATGAAAACGGGCTCAGCTAATCCCCATTGAGGCGCCACATGCGCCCAATGCTTGAACGTGCGGTCTACAACGATGATCGTGTGATCGTTCCCGTCGTCCAGTCGCCGCACTATCTGCACCGGCTGGCGCCATAGCGATAGCGTCTCGCCGAAGCCGAAACAGTGCGTCGCGCTCAACAGCGCATGCGGCCCAACTATCGTTCCGCTGCAACCCCCTTCCGATAGCTCAAGGCTTACCGTGTTCTCGTGTGCCCTATCTACGACACTCGCGCAGCTCGCCAGCCCTACACATAGCAGGGCGGCGAGGATGCGCATGGGATCAGAATCCGGTCTTGTCTTTCATGGCGTGGTGTCCAGTGGTTGTTCGTTCGTCATACCGGCCTTAGGCACAGTTCTCTTTCCCGCTGGCGGCGTATCACCAAGCCCTTGAGCTTCTGGCCTCCGGCGTAAACCCATTTCAGCAACTCATTGCAGGCGTCCGTCAGGTCGCCGCTATTGGCCTTGCGTTGCAGCGTCGAGCCGCAGACCACGCTTGGCCCGATGTTGTAGGCGGCATCCGCGAAGGCTGCCGTCTGGTTGTCGTTCAGCGGCACCACAATGCAGCGCCGGACGATCTGGACTGCCTTGGCAATCTCACCAGCTACCAGGGCCGAACACTCGGCGGGCGTCCGTACATCGCCCATCTGCACGCCAGCGGTTACGCCGGAGCAGATTGTTGGAATGCCTACAGGATCGCGGTAGGCGTGCGTCCTGAAGCCCTCAGAGGCGCTCACCAGCCCTAGGACGGCAGCGAGCAGGCCGGGGCCTACCGCTAGCCCTAGGCGCTTAGGCGCCGGCATCTTTCGGATAGTCCGCGTCGTGCCTGTGCCGCAACCAGCGAGCCAGACGGTAAACCTGCTGCGCGATCAGGCCTAACGTGTAGACCAGCGCGGCAAGCTGCACGATATCGGGCAGGGATACGCCAAAAACGGTCAAGGCAGCCGCCCCGATGGATGGCGAGGCTTTCGCTAGTTCTGTCTGCACGTCTTGCGGAATCTGCATTGGCGTTCCTGTAGATGGCCGCCAACGCGGGCCGGTGGATTATTTGATGGGCTTCACCGTACCGGTATTCATCGACTTGTCGATCTGCCGAAACGGCGCGCCCAATTCGTGCTGAACCGTGATAACGCCCGTGGTCTTGTCGATGTGCACCAGCTCAACGCCGTTCGTTTCAGCCCATGCCTCGACACCAGATGGGAAGATGTAGAGGCCACCCTTGCCGCTGGGCGAGTCCCATTCGTAGACTTCGGAACGCGAGTCGCCATTAACCACAAACTCGATTTCAGGCTTTGCGCTGTCCTCGGGTTCGTCGGTCATGGCTGCCTCGTTGAATAGGTTTGCGATGGCCGGTGGTGAGGTCCCGGCTTGTGGCTCAACGGGTTGGGTGACTGACAACCACTGCAGCCCGCCATCTGTCTCAGTAGGCGGCGAAGGCCCGCTTGTTAGCGCATCACCACTGCGCATTCATCGCAAATTGGCGGAAGGTTGAGGAGTCGAACCCCTGCGGTTTCCCGCACCACGGTTTTCAAGACCGCTCGCCAGCCAACCTAGCGGAACCTTCCAGATATGGCGGAAACTGTAGGGATCGAACCTACGCAGCCTTTCGGCTGTATGGCTTAGCAAGCCACTGCCTTACCGCTCGGCCAAGCTTCCAAATTCATGCCGGGATTACGCCCTCCGACTGGCGATGTTCGTCTCGCGACGATCCCGTCCCTAGTTCCGGCCTATAGGCTAACGACACCTTCAGGGGCATCACGGTTGGCTAGGATTTACCTGTTAATTGGGGATACGGACCGATCGTGCCCGCTATCCGCACCAGGGAACCGGCCTCGCTCAGGTAACCGGAGCATGTGAGGTCGCCACGGCAGCTAACCGTGTCCTGATGTGGCCCCAAAGGTGAATCGCCGCCCCGTTCGAGCTTGCCGGCCTTGCGAGGCTTCGGGAGATTTCGGTAGAGGCCGGGCGGCAAAGGTCAGGCTGCGTCGGAGTCTTTCGCTGGGGCTACGATGTAGCAGCCCGGACGCACAGGCTCAGAATTTGCGGCCTCTCTCACTCCTATCGTTACCGGAGAAATGCCGATTCCTACAGTTGGGCCAAAATAATTTACGCGGCTCTCATCGCGGCACACGCGGGAATACTGGTAATGCAGTTCGGAGCGGTACACCTCGAAGCCGTCCAGCATCAGCACTGCAATCTCACCGCGAAACTTCCGGTACTGCGAATCGTCCTTACCAAGGCGCTCGGCTGTTGCATAGGCGTTCTCGGTGTAGTGCCCCTGGATCACAAACTCCAATGCGTCTAGGCCCGCCTGCGCGATCCATGCTCCGCTTCGGCCCCTTGGGGCTACCACAGCATGCCCGTTGACCTTGCGCGCCCGTGAGTACAGCCGCGCGGCGCTTATGGCCCATGCCGCAAGCTTCCGATCAAACACCGCGTCTCCGCGAACGATCCGGCTATACAGCTCCCATCCGGGATAGGCGGAGTCAAACAACCGGGCCGCTCGATTGGCTGCGTCTACGCAGGTATCGGACAGTTCTACTCGCGCGAATCGCTGGTCGGTAGTGACAACCTTGACGGGCTGGTCGTCCTGAGGGATGGCTACGGCGTTCATGCTGCACCCCGGGCCAAGCTAAACCGCTGTTCGGCATTCTCGTAATGTTCGCGAAGGTATCGGGCGACGCTCATGCCCTCGTACTTGCGGCATAGGTAGTCGAGGGTTAGGGGCATCTCGCAGAATGTGCCGTCACGGACC
>Ga0207663_10000166_pt1 | contig 29800 bp, 17 predicted proteins | sample LARL53metaG_FD_184346 | JGI IMG/M metagenome (GOLD analysis project Ga0207663, IMG submission 184346) | Corn, switchgrass and miscanthus rhizosphere microbial communities from Kellogg Biological Station, Michigan, USA - LAR L5-3 metaG... | ecosystem: Host-associated > Plants > Roots >...
TTATTTTGATCACCATCGGGATCGGAATCGCGGATGCCCAGGAACAAACGGACCGTCCGATGCGGCCTTCAATACGAGTGATCGATGAGGCAACAGTCACGGTCAAACCGGATCAGGCTGAGATAAGCATCGGCGTCATCACGCAAGCCGCGACAGCTCAGGCAGCAGCCGCGCAAAATGCGCAGAAGCAAGACTCAGTGATCTCGGAACTTCGAAAACTGTTGGGTGCTGGAGCCGATATCAAGACCATAAGCTATTCGCTGAATCCTAACTATCGCTATCCCAAAGACGGCGGCCAGCCTTCTATCGCCGGTTATAACGCTACGAACACAGTTCAAGTTAAAACTACGAATCTCTCGCAAGTTGGCAGCGTGATCGACTTAGCAACTAACTCCGGCGCCAACAACATTCAATCGCTTCGGTTCAGCCTGAAGGATGAAACAGCAGCCCGCAACCAGGCGCTGCGCGAAGCCTCACTCAAAGCGCGAGCCAAGGCGGAGGCGATCGCTTCGGCGCTTGGTCTGAAGATTCAACGAGTCCTTCACGTTGAAGAAGCTGGCTCGATTATCCGTCCAATGCTCGAGATGAATGCTGGATTTGCCGGCGCGCGTGCTCAACAGACGCCCGTGGAGTCTGGATCAATCGATGTTCGAGCATCCATAACGCTAACAGTAGAAGTCGCACCTTAACTCGGTGCATATTTAAAGTAATATCTGACATGCCGACGCCGAGACTCGAACACTGGAATGCAGATTGGGGCGAGATAACTACTCTCTCTATGCAAAAGCATCTTGAGTTGCAAGGTTATTCAGTTGTTAGGTACGAATACGCGTCAGGCACTCGCTTCAACGATCATACACACGAGGTCGACAAGAACGCTGTGGTCTCCGGACGCCTCAAGATTCGCATCGGTTGTATTAACTTTATTCTCAATAGTGGAGATATGATTGAGATATCAGCGGGTGTCATTCATAGCGCTGAAGTGATCGACGATGAAAATGTTGTAAGCCTGGACGCTACAAGGCGCTGAGGTCGCAGTTCAACTGTTAGACGGCAGTGCTTAACTGATTCTTAAACAGTCGTGGCGACGACTCCTGTTGGTTAAGGTTAACAGTGGAGCGGGTGACGGGGATCGAACCCGCAACTTTCAGCTTGGGAAGCTGACACTCTACCATTGAGTTACACCCGCGCAATAAAGAATTTCAACGACGCCTATGTTAGGTTGCGTTCGCGCCCGTTGTCAACAACAACGATCATCTAAGCCAGGCTCTTCAACGCAAGGCCAGCACGGCATAACGCACGACAAACAGAATCGCGAAAACATAAACCAACCAGTGCGCCTGCTTCGCTCGTCCTGCGATCACTTTCAAAAGTGCATAAGAGATAAACCCAAACGCGATTCCATCGGTGATGCTAAACGTGAGCGGTATGAGAACCAGCGTCAGGAACGCTGGCAACGCCTCGGTGAAATCGTCCCACTCGATATCGCGAACGGAGCGCATCATAAAACTTCCCACCACGATTAATGCCGGAGAAGTTACTGGATAAAGAGTGAAAGTGCGTGCGATTTCCTGACCTTCGATTGTGACTACATCGTGTACCGCGACTCCGCCGCCGATGATTTGCACGATCGGCGAAAAGAACAATGCGATCAGGAACAGTCCGGCTGTGACTAGCGCCGCCACACCTGTTCTTCCACCAGCCGCTACACCAGAAGCACTCTCGATGTAGCTCACCATCGTTGTGTTTCCAACCATCGACGAGCCTACTGTTCCTATGGCGTCCGCCAGCAGGGCTCGCCCGGCCCTCGGCAGCTTACCGTGTTGCATCAAGCCTGCCTGCTTCGCGATTCCAATGAGGGAACCAACGGTGTCAAACAAGTCGAGAAAGAAGAAGACGAAGATGACACCTATGAGATTTTGCTTTAATGCGCCCGCAATATCCAACTTCAAGAACGTCGGTGCAAGTGAAGGCGGGAGACTTACGATCGACATTGGTAAACTGTTGACTCCGAGAACCAGAGCCGCAATAGCGGCGCATAGGATTCCCAAGAGAATAGCTCCCTTCACTCCTCGAACCATCAATACTATTGTGGCGATCAGACCGAGCAATGCGACGACGACGGGCTTGCGATCCATCGTCCCCAGCGTCACAAGAGTGTTAGGATCTAGGCGCACGAGTCCTGCCCATTCCAAACCAATCAACGTCACGAAGAGACCGATTCCAACGGCGATCGCGGACTTCAAAGATTCTGGCACTGCAGCGACGATCATTTCCCGCAGCCCTAGCGATGCTGTCGCTACAAACACAACTCCGGAGATAAAGACGGCACCCAGTGCAGTCTGCCACGAGACCTTCATTGTCAGAACGACAGTGTATGCAAAGAAAAAGTTATGACCCATGGCCGGCGCAACAGCCACGGGGTAATTTGCCAGGAATGCCATCAATACGGTCGCGAAGGCGGTGATCAAACAGGTGGAGGTAAACACGGACCCTGCGTCCATGCCCGTCGCGCCCAAGACCACTGGCTGCACGAAGATTATGTAAGCCATCGTCGCGAAAGTTGTCAGACCAGCGATGAGTTCCCTCCGGATGCTGGCGTGGTTTTCCTCTAGTCTAAAGTATTTCTTGAACATGAAAATGATGTCGAAGTAAAACTTCAGATTAAAGCCGGTAAGCGCGGGTCAGTAATCAATTATCGATCTCTATATCAGCTAGTCCTTTCGCTCTTTGGCGCGAGTTTTACTGACATGAGGCTTTAACTTTGAGTAGGTACCAAGAACTTCGTCCTTATGGTTTGGGCTTCCCTTGTCGAGGATTACGTGCCGGACCATGACCAGCAGCTTCTCTCGCCTTCCCGCGAATCTACCGGTAAGTGGGTTCTGACCAGTCACGTCGACGAGGCCCTCTCTTACCCATTGCCAGAATTGTTTTTGCGTAGTCCAGAACTCATTCTCATTCGTGCAAACTATTCGAGCGTTCTTCTTGACTTTCATGCTGGGCCCCTCAGATGGGTTTCTTGCGAGACTCTGCGCTACTTTCGGCTGAACAACCAGAGAATGAATGAGAGGATGACGCTGAGAAGAATCGAAGTCGCCAGTGGGAAATAAAATCGCCACCTGTCGCGTACGATATAAACATCGCCGGGTAATCTGCCGATTCGCAGACCGGGGAACCGCCCGGCTATGATTAATAGAATGCCAACAAAGATAATCGCGATGCCGAGCAAAATCAGGTATCTGCCTATTGTTCCCGGACCTTCGGGCATAAATACGAAGTGTCGCGATGGATCTGGTAAAGCGAAAATCCTAAGCACTACGATAGTAGTTCGGCAGCGCGCTTTCCCAGTTCGGCCGGACTCTTCACCACGTGGATTCCTGCCTCTCTCATCGCCGCCATCTTTTCCGCGGCAGTTCCCTTCCCGCCGGCGATGATCGCGCCGGCATGTCCCATGCGTCTGCCGGGGGGCGCAGTTTGCCCCGCGATGAAGCCAACAACCGGCTTCCTCATGTTTTCGCGAACGAACTGCGCGGCCTGTTCTTCAGCGCTACCGCCGATTTCGCCTATCATTACAATCGCATCAGTCTCAGGGTCTTGTTCGAAGAGCGCCAAAGCATCGACAAAGTTGGTTCCAATAATCGGATCCCCACCGATTCCAATCGCTGTAGACTGGCCCAAACCGAGATTGCTCAGTTGATGGACGGCCTCATAAGTCAAAGTTCCACTGCGTGAGACAACTCCGACGCGGCCTTCAGCGTGTATGTGACCAGGCATGATTCCGATCTTGCATTTGCCGGGCGAAATGATGCCCGGACAATTCGGTCCTATGAGCCTCGTCGGTCTGTCTCGAAGGAAGTCGAACGCTCGAACCATATCCAGCACCGGAATTCCTTCTGTTATACAAACAACAAGCGGTAATTGCGCAGCGGCAGCTTCCATTATTGCGTCCGACGCGAATACGGGAGGAACATAAATCACGCTCGCGTTAGCGCCGGTTTTTTTCACGGCATCTTCAAGAGTATCGAAAATCGGGACGCCCTCATGTTCGGATCCGCCCTTACCCGGTGTTACTCCCGCTACGATATTGGTACCGTAGGCCTTCATCTGTACGGTGTGAAAAGACCCTTCTTTGCCCGTTATGCCTTGCACTACCACGCGTGTGTTCTTGTCTATAAGTATGCTCAACTCATCTCCCGATAATCGTCGTCGAATTCATCGGACTCAAAGGACGAGCACTATATCACGCACGAGAAACCGTTGTTAAGTCATGCGCCAGTCACAAAAGGTTGCACGAGTTTCCAGCTTGAATCAAAACAAACCGCGTTGACTTAAACGGTTGGCTCAATTGACAATCGTTCTGCCTTAGGAGTACAACGCTCCAAGAGCGGGCCTGCCCGCTGGCTCGACTGCGGGTTATCAAGCGCAGGTCCTCTCCTGTTGGCCTTTCATCAATCGGCGTTGTCCGAATTCGAGGTAGCAGATTTGGTTCCGTCACAGGTTTCTCACTACCAAATAGTTCAGAAGCTCGGCTCCGGTGGAATGGGTGAGGTGTTCCTGGCGCAGGACCTTATGCTCGATCGCAAGGTCGCTATTAAAATGCTTCCTGCTAAATCGATTGGCGACGAGCAGGCGAGGAAGCGGCTGTTCCGGGAAGCAAAGGCTGCGGCCACACTCGACCATCCGAACATCTGCCCAATTCACGAAGTCGGCGAAGAGGCTGATTGCGCCTTCATCGTGATGCAGTACATCGAGGGAGAAACTCTCTCGAAATTGATAAAAGAGGAACCTCTCCCGCCGCTGAAGATAATTGACGTCGCCATTCAAGCGGCGGAGGCGCTAGCCGAGGCGCATTCGCATGGAATCATTCACCGAGACATCAAGCCTCATAATGTAATCTTAACTCCGCGTGGGCGAGTCAAAATCCTCGACTTCGGCCTCGCAAAAATAGTTCACCCTGAACGGGCTATGCAAATGGCCGACACTGACAGCCGGCTCACGAATTCAGGCGAAGTAGTCGGCACGGTGGGATACATGTCGCCGGAGCAACTTAAGGATGCGCCGGTCGACGCACGCAGCGATCTGTTTTCACTTGGAGTCATGCTCTACGAATGCGCGACCGGCGCTTCGGCCTTTACCGGAACCAGCAAGATAGAAATTTGTCTGCAGGTGATTCAATTCGATCCGCCTCGCCCTTCTCACGTCAGGCCGGAGATACCGGTCGAGCTTGATGACATTATCCTCAAGGCAATTGCGAAGGACGTTGATTCTCGCTACCAGTCGGCTGCCGACATGCTTCTCGATCTGCAGAGACTCCGGCAGACACTCGAAGGGAGCCGTCTGGACACCCGACCCTTGACTTCCGCACCTGCGTCGCTTCGCGCGCTCACAACAAGAAGTCTGTCGCAATCGATTCGAAGGCCTCGCGTTGCAGCGATGACGGCTGTCGTATTTTTTCTGATCCTTATTCTCGGCGCGTTGTCAGTTCGCAGGTTATGGAGCTCGCCTTCCTATGGCCCATCTGGTGACGCCAGGAAATATTACGATAAAGGAACTGAAGCGATACGCTCGGGTGCCTATTACCAGGGGAGCGAAGCTCTGAAGAGGGCGATCGAATTGGATCCGAACTTTGCTCTGACGCACGCGCGATTGGCTGAAGCCTATGTTGAAATCGACTACGCTGACAAGGCACGCAAGGAACTCCTGCGCGCTCTCTCGCTGGATCCAAATCGTTCCGCACTTTCAAATCTGGACGAGATGTATATGAATGCGGTAGCGGCTACGGTAAATCGAGATTTCGCAGCGGCGATCGATTACTACGGCAAGATCGCCGACCAGGTACCTGATTCGGAGAAATCTGTCGCCTATGTGGATCTGGGACGCTCGTATGAGAAGAACGAAAAGCTGGACAAGGCGATGGAATACTACGATAAAGCTCAGCAGGCAGATCAGCAATCAGCCGTAGCGTTTCTTAGGCTGGGCATACTCTACGGCCGTCGCCAGGATTTTAAGAATGCCGATGATGCATTCAACAAGGCCAAAGCGATATATCTACCTCTCCAGAATCAGGAGGGTCTTGCTGAGCTGTACTACCAACGTGGAGCTTTTCTTAGCAGAGTGAGAAAACTCGATGACGCGAAGAGCGACTTGGAACAGGCATTGAGCTTATCCCAGAGCCCGCCCAACGAGTATCAATTGGTAAAGACGCAGTTGCAGTTGAGCAGCGTTTACTACGCTCAGGGAGACACTAAGAGTGCGAAAGAGTTAGCAACCGAAGCGATCGACAGAGCGCAGAAGGTACACAGCCTGGCCCTCGCTGCCAACGGCATGATTGATCTCGGCTATACGCTTCTGGCCCGCGGCGAATTCAACGAAGCGGGAGACTACTTCAACCGGGCGCTACGTTTTGCTGGCGAGGAACAGGCAGGTCGAACTGAAGCTCGCGCTAAGCTGGGACTCGGAAGCCTTGCCATCAAACAAGGCGATCCCGATAAAGCGATTCACCTTCTTGAAGAAGCACTTGCCTTCTATCAGGAATCCGGTTATCGAAAAGAGTCCTCGATTGCGATGGTGTTGCTCGGGCGCGCTCATCGAAACAAGGGTGAGTACGACATCGCGCTGGACATCTTCAACAAGCAGTTTAAGCTGGCGGAGGACCTGGATGATCCAGCACAGAAAGTTGCGTCACTTTCCGGCATCGCAATTACATTAGGTTTCGAACAGGAGAAATATGCCGAAGCGCTTCCCTACGTCGATAAGAGTTACGAGATCAACAAAGCGACCAATGCAAAGATCGGTATGGGATTTGACCAGTTGAATCGCGGGATTCTGCTGTGGCAACTTGGACGCTACGATGAAGCACGCGAAGCACTTAAGTTCGCGTTCTCGATAGCCAACCAAGAGAAGGCAGGCTTCAACGAAGTTTTGGCGTGGGTGGATCTCGCGAATTCGCAGATGGCTGTAAGCGAGCGACGCTTCGCGGAAGCAAAAGCGGCGGGTCAACAAGCGCTCGATAAGGCTGGGACGCAAATCCCCGATGTTTCTCTTCAGGCCAAATATACACTCGGTCTGGCCCAGGCTTTGACCGGCGCAAGCCAACCAGCAAAAAAACTTTGTGAAGAAGCGGTTGCCAGCGCCAAAGAGCCGCGTGCGCTCTCGAGTTCGCTCCTTGCGCTGGCTGAAGTATTGTTGCTTGGGAACGACGCTACGAAAGCAATTTCGAATGCGCTTCAGGCACAAGCGATGTTCGCCCGCGCGGGCGAGCAAGACTCAGAGTGGCGATCCTGGCTCATCGCCGCCCGGGCTAGTCAGGTAGCCGGCAACAATTCGGCCGCCAGGGAATACGCTACGAAGGCCGATGGTGTTTGCAAAGATCTCCAACAGAAGTGGGGAGACGATGCATATAACGGCTACTTGCGTAGACCAGACATCCAGGGTTATCGCAAGCAGCTTGAACAGATTCTTGCACGCAGCAAATGAAACAACTCTAACTCAAAGGAGAATAGGAATGACGCCCGTGACTCACAGGCCCATACACGATATGAGCCGACTTCCCGTCGCACTGTTCGGTGGTCCTGACGACCCAACCGGTGGCCAAGCCGGCGGCGGCAAACGGCCCTCAAAGACCGCAAAGAAAGGCGCCAAGAAGCCAAGTTCGGGAAAAGCTCCGAAGAAGTCGGGCTCCAAGCGCAGGTAAACTCTGAATCGTTTGACGGGCCCTGAAGAGTTCGACATCGAATCAGACTAGTGCCCCGGTTCGCGCCTATCGCATGCAGTCGCCGGTTGTTGTCGATGATGCCTAACGCTGCAAGCGCTCTGAATTGAAGCCGAATAAGCGTGCACCGGGTATGGGTGTGTCCTATCGTCGTCAGATAGTTGTCCAGGCTGAGTAATGTATGAGATTTTTGAACGGAGATGTTGATGTCTGACAAGGAAGAAAAAACCGGAGCAAGAGCACGGCTCGAAGAAGCTGAAGTCGCTTTAAAGCGCCATCCATCTAAATTGACTCGCCTCTCAGATTTTCTGGACTCGTTTGAAAAAACCAGCCGGTTAACCAAAGAAGATCGACTCAGAATAATAGAACAGGCGCTTCTGTTGCTCGAGATGAACTACGTTCACCTTCCGCTCAAGCGTGCAATGCATGCCATCGATCCGATTCAGCGGCTCAAGCTGCTCAAGTTTCGGCTTACCGAGATGAAGGAAAGTGAACTTCCTCCTGAGATTGTGTTTCACCGTAGAATTCTTGAAGTGTTTGCCTCGACCCGCGATCTCCATACTTTGTACCTGCTGCCGGCGCCGTTCCGAGATCGAGTTGCATATCTTCCATTCCTGATCGAGCAGTATTTTGAAGGCGGCAACACGGGTGAAAGAGTCGAGAAGTTCATGGTCTCGCGAACCGTCACTGAATTCTATCAGTCCATCCCGAGTCCCGGTCACGAAGTGCTCGCCTTCCTGCCCGGTGTCGAAGTGCTCTACTGGAATGGAGTGCCAATCAAACGAGCCATCGAAATCAACGGCGAGACGCAGGCCGGCAGCAACCCCGAAGCGCGGTTCGCACGCGGGCTCGATAACCTCACGATAAGACCTCTGGAAACTTCATTGCCCCCCGACGAAAAATGGGTGGACATTACCTACCTTTCACACTCCGGAAAGGAGCTAACGCTTAGGCAGGAATGGCTGGTATACCTGACGAGCTCGGCCGAACCAACGGAGATGCCGGCGAGATCCTCTCAAAAGAAGAGGGCGGCAATCGACATCAAGAAGACCAAAATCAATCACATGAGACGGAAATTGTTCGGGCCGCACGAAGTACAAGTCGGCACGGCATTCAAGGATATTTTTTATTCAGAGGTCAGAAGGGTAGAACGAAGAGACGTCGGATACATTCGGCTATTCAGCTTTGAAGTCGACGACCCTGCGGAGTTCGTGAATGAGTTCAATCGCGTGATAAAGTCTGATGGGTTTCCGCAGGACGGTCTCATCATAGACGTTCGCGGCAACGGCGGAGGCGAAATCAAAGCGGGCGAGCGGTTGCTTCAACTGTTTAGCCCTCGGCAGATCAAGCCCGAGCCATTCGAGTTCATAAACACTTCATTGAATCTCGAGATTTGCCGGCTGGCGCCCAAAGAGTGGAATCTGTCTCGATGGGTTGATTCGATCGCGGAGGCGGTGACCACCGGAGCGACCTATTCCAGCGGCTTTCCGCTCACCTCAGAAGCATCGTGCAATGAAATTGGCCAGACCTATTATGGTCCCGTGGTTCTTGTAACCGATGCCTTGTCCTACAGTGCGACTGACATATTTTCTGCCGGTTTCCAGGACAATGAGATCGGGGAGGTTCTTGGCGCGAGTGACAATACCGGGGCAGGAGGCGCCAATGTATGGCGCTATGAGATACTGATGAACGTCGTCGGCAACCTTCGCAATTCTCCGTTCAAGCCTCTTCCGAGAGGGGCAGACCTCGCGGTTGCAATTCGCCGGAGCATACGCGTTGGCAAGCTCGCCGGCAGACCTCTTGAAGAGCTGGGAATCACCCCAGACCGTCGTCACTATATGACCAAGCGAGACGTTCTTGGCAGAAATGAAGATCTCATCGCACAGGCGGCCAGAATTCTGAGTAAGAAGCCCTACTATTGTCTTCTGGTAAAACCTTTTAAGAGTGAGAACGGCTCTCGAGGGATTATAGTCACCGCGCACTCGAAGATACAGCCCGGTGATAAAACTAAAAACATCACGCGGATTGATGTATACCTCGACGAAAGACCTTATCAGACTCTCGACGTCAAAAACGGGTCGATCGAAGAGCTTAAGATAACTGTCGATCGGCTAAGAAAAGCTAATGAACTGCGAATCGAGGCTTATGATCGGTCGAACACGCTTGTCGCGGTTCACCGTTCGCCTTTCTCAACCCGCCGTGCAAGCCCAACCGCTTCTGAGAGTCGCGGTCATCGGCCGGCTGGCGGCAAGTAAAATCGAGAGTCGGCTCAAGACTCACACGTACGATCCACCTGTAACTAACACTACCGTACCTGTTACGTAATCCGAAAGCGAGCTTGCGAGAAACAGTACCGGTCCGGCTGCTTCGTCCGGAGTCCCGGCGCGCCCGAGAGGAATAAATTGCGTAGCCATCTGTCGCATTTGATCGGGAATGCCGAGCTCGACGTCCTTGCCCGCGCGCTTGATCGTCTCGTGTTTCTCTTTTGCCTGGGTGAGCCGAGTATCAATGAACCCATAAGCAACAGCATTCACGTTGATATTGAACTTGCCCCACTCTTTCGCCATCGTCTTGGTAACTCCAACAATTCCCATTTTGCCTGCAGAATAATTCACCTGTCCGGGATTCCCAGCCACGCCTGAGGTGGACGACACGTTGATCATCTTTCGATGAACTCGCTTGCCTTCGGCGATCTCCTGCTTTGCAACCTCACGCATGTAGGGAGTCGCCGCGCGAATGATTCGAAACGGCGCAGTCAGGTGTACATCGATCATCGCGTACCATTGCTCATCGGTCATGTTTTGAATGACTGCGTCCCACGTATAGCCGGCATTGTTGACGATGACGTCGATTCCGCCGAACGATTCCGCACAAGTCTTCACCAGGCGACCCGGGAATTCGACGTCGGTGACGCTCCCGGCGCACACGACCGCTCTTCCGCCTGCTTCGTTAATCTCATCTGAAGTCGCCTGCGCAACTTCAGAGTCGATGTCATTGATCACAACCGAAGCGCCGTGATCCGCAAACAGCTTTGCTATGCTCTTCCCTATTCCGCGGCCCGAGCCGGTCACGATCGCAGACTTGCCTTGAAGCAACCTGTAGTCTGTCACTCTCGTTCTCCTTTTTCACTTGATTGCCGAGTTACGCCGATGGGCAGCGCGAGATGATACACCAATCGTGACGCAGAAAGAAACGACGATGGAAAACCGCAGTCAACGACGCGGCTAAGTTATGCAAATTCCGCCGTCGACCGGGATCACAACACCGTTGACGTAAGCTCCCGCTCTGGAAGCAAGATAGATCGCGACGCCCGCCATATCCGGCGGCGCACCGATCCGGCCGAGCGGACACTGCCGCTCGATCTTTGATTGAAAGTTTTCAAGCAGCCACTTCGTCATCTGGCTTTCAAACGGACCCGGAGCGACTGCGTTCACCGTTATGCCTTGCGGCCCAAGCTTCACTGCAAGCACTCGCGTCAGGTGATGGACGGCCGCTTTGCTCGGCGCGTAGGCGTAGTTCTCGACGCTCGGGACCTTTATGCCGTCAATCGAACCGATGTTGATCACGCGTCCTGGATCGCCCGGAGCCGAACCTTTCTCGAGCAACGGTACGAGATCACGAGTAAGAAAGAACACAGACTTGACATTCGTGTCCATGACCTTGTCGAATCCGGACTCCGGATAAGCAGCCAGAGTTTCTCCCCAGGCGGCGCCCGCGTTGTTGACCAGTATGTGCAGAGCTTTCTCGCGCGCCGACAACTCGTCGACCAGGCTCTTGCGTCCTTCGGTTGTTGAAAGGTCGGCAGGGATCGACGTGCACGAACCTACGGCGGAAAGTTCTTCTGCCGCGCGATCGCAGGCTTCCTTCTTGCGCGATGAGATGTAGACTTTCGCGCCGGCTTCAACGAACCCGCGCGCGATCATGAATCCAATTCCGCGCGACCCGCCGGTCACAAGAGCGGTCTTGCCTTTGATTGAAAACAGCTCCTGAACATTGATTGCCTGGTCGGTCATAGTCTTCCTTTCGAGCGACAATTTCTTAGGGCAAAAGGCGCCGGCATCTGAAAGGAAATCAGCGATTTCGGACTCGCCTTTTGCGCGATTCGACTGACTGTACCAGTTCTTCAAGTCAGGTGCTACTCGATCCCGACCAAAATTCCTCGACTTTCTTACCAATTCATTTTCTCTTTCAGCCATTATGTTTTTGTTGACAAGATCACAGAGCAATCGTATCATCGGCGCGTTGTATCGCGGTTGGCCCGAGGCTGTACATTGCCGAGCAAGCAACAAAATTAGAAAAGCTTCCAGGTTGGATTCTCAGGCAGGATTCTGTAATCAAGCAGCGTTGAGGGGATGAAACCAAGTCGGCTGTTGATCTCTTGTCGACTTGTTGAGTTTAGATTTAAAGTCGAAATGATTCGCACTCGATTCCTAATGTAATGGATGTTCTAGACCGGGGGTTGTAATGTCATTCCCATTTGGCTCGGACGGGATTCGTATGGCTGCCCTTCCAGGAGTGCTGGTGTTGGCCACCGCTATTTACTATGGTTTGGCCTCGACACAATGGCACTCATTTGCCGAAGATGATCAAGTGACAACCGCGATGACAAGACTGAGATCTGGCGACGCGTCAACCAGGGAGGGCGCCAAAGAGGAGCTTCTAAAACAGGGGTCTGGTGCGGTAGGCCCTTTGATTACGTCACTAGAAGAGTTATCCCTCAATCCTAAACCGCACTTTGATCTCGGAAATGAGGCAGAAGGCGCGCGCGCTCTCCGGCGCCACGATGATCTGCCGGTGAACGAAAGAGATCCTGCTGAGGGTCTTATGATCGACATAACCTGGAGACTCAAGTCTGACATGATTGAGCTCTTGGGGAGACTCCACGACAAGACCGCCGTATCGCTGATGATAAAACTGACTGCACAAGAAATGCACAGTAGCCAGAATGAGTATTTGCGTCCGCCGATGAAGGCTCTTGTCGAGATAGGGGAGTCAGGTGTTCCTGATATTCTTGATGCACTCGAGTCGGTGCGAAGCGATGAGGCTGAGACCCTCTCAAATTGCTGCCCCAATCTGACGGCGAAACAAAAGGAAGTGATGCTCGATCTTCAAGAAGAAGTAATGGTCGCTAGATTGGCGATTGTCCTAGGTGAAATCAGAGATCCCCGTGCCCTGCCGGCCCTTCAAGAATTGATTGCTCGTCCAACAAGTAGGTACCATTACGCATCCACTTACGTCAAACAGGCTATCGAGAACATTGAGAACGGACCTAGATAGCAGCGGCGAGAACGACTGCTCGGGAAAAGACTGACTTAGACGCATGCTTATGGGTCTTATTACAATGCTCGAGAAGGGCGGGACCGCGCGTCAGGGCGCTCACCTGACTTGTGCGGTCACCGATATTTAGTCTTTCAGTCTACCGAGTCGATCTCACGACCTTTCGACTTCTCTTGACGTTCCGTTTCTGGCTGTCATAAATTCTACAGCCGAAGGTTAGGCCCCTTCGCCCGGGAAAGATTTTTAAAGGTTGTAATTCACATGCCGATCTACGGATATCTGCTCATGGCAAGCGACGCCTTTTTGATTCTTGGCGGCGCGACAATGTTCTGGTTCTCGCCGAGGATCAGGCGCAACTGGATTCTCGGTTACGGCTCACCGCGGTCAATGCTCAACGACGCAACCTGGCAATCTGCGAATCGCTTCGCAGGTATGGCCCTCGCGCTGGTTACTCTGATCGCGATGTTCGTTCAGGTGAGCCTGTGGGCGATCATCGCGTCAAACGATGTTGCGCAGGCGCTCGCAACCGCTTCGATACTATCGCTTCCTTTGTTAGTAATGTATCTGACTGAACGATACCTTGCGCGAGTGTTCAGAAACTAATTTCTGAAGATATCTCTTTGCGAGCTTTGCGGTCTTTGCGTCTCTGCGCTGAGAATTCGTCTTCTGTTGTCGCTAACTCCGCAAAGACAATCTACCGGAATGCTATCCGCACACTCTGGCCCGTTAGCTCCGGAGAAGCGACCTGTCTTATAGAAACGTTACGACACGGGATTCGCCGTAGCTCCGCAGGAGCGACCTGCCCATCGCAAGCAATGCCCATCGCGGACCGTAGCACCTAACCAAATTGCCAGGTCGCTCCTCCGGAGCCGCACGACTCGCTTGCGATTAATACCCTTGACGGAGATCATCAAACCCATGCGTAGAAGAGACCTACTCAAAGCCATAGGTGCCAGTGTTCTTCAATTCGTCTTTCGCCCAGCCTTTGCACTGCCGTTCGGACTCAAGCGCGCGGTCACTCGTCCGCGGCCTTCAGATCCGTTGTGGCCCAGCGCCGCTAGTTGGGCAAAGCTAAAAGCAGCCGTCGGCGGCAATCTCCTTCAACCGCGCGCGCTTTTCGCTGATTGCCAAACAGATACAAACAGTCAGGCTTGTGCTGAAGTCCGGAAGAATATTCGCAATCCTTTTTACATCGGAGACCAGCCGGCCGGCACCGAAGTCTCGGGATGGCTCGACGCCTGGAGTCCTGCGCCGAGCGCGTACGCGGTCGCCGCGCGTAACGCCGCCGACGTGGCCGCGGCCATCAACTTCGCTCGCGAAAACAATCTGCGGCTTGTAGTCAAAGGCGGCGGTCACAGCTATCTCGGCACATCTAATGCCCCGGACTCTTTACTGGTGTGGACCCGCGCAATGAATAAGGTCACTCTTCACGATGCGTTTGTAGCTCAAGTCTGTAAGGCTAACACCGCGCCGGTACCTGCAGTCACCGCCGAAGCCGGAGCGATGTGGATCGACCTCTATCACGCAGTGACCACCGAAGCCGGCCGCTACGTTCAAGGCGGCGGCTGCACGACTGTTGGCGTAGCCGGACTCATTCAAAGCGGCGGCTTCGGTTCTTTTTCGAAAGGCTTCGGCACTGCCGCAGCCGGACTCCTGGAAGCCGAAGTTGTCACCGCGGACGGCAGAATTCGCATAGCCAACGCCTGCACTAATGCAGACCTTTTTTGGGCGATCAAAGGAGGAGGCGGCGGCAGCTTTGGAGTTGTCACCAAAGTCACACTTCGCACACACGAGCTGCCCGAGTTCTTCGGCTACGTTGGCGGAAGGATCAAAGCGCAATCAGACGATGCGTTCAAACAACTGATCGAACGATTCATCAGCTTCTATCGAGAGAACCTTTTCAATTCGCACTGGGGTGAGCAAGCTTCGTTTGGGCCGGATAACACGCTCAGGCTCTCGATGGGGTGTCAGGGGCTCGACAACCAACAGGTAGTGAATCTCTGGAAGCCGTTTTTCGATTCGGTGAAGGACTCAAAGGACTTCGTTGCATCTGATCTTGAAGCCGGCGCCGGACGCTCTCGTCACTATTGGGATGTAGTCGACAGAAAACGCAGAGGCAATGACTCGATGATCAGCGACTCGCGTCCGGGCGCTCCGGCGATTCATGGATATTGGTCAGGCGACCAGGGTCAGGTAGGTGCTTTCCTTCACGGATACGATTCGCTCTGGCTCCCTGCTTCACTGCTGGAAAAAGATCAGCAACCGCGCCTCGTTGACGCAATGTTCGCAGCGAGCCGGCACAAGAAGTTCGAAATGCACTTCAACAAAGGAATCGCCGGAGCACCTCCCGCAGCAATAGCGGCGACTAAAGACACGGCTACAAACCCAGCCGTTGTTGATGCGTTTGTTTTGGTGATCATCGCCGACGGCGGCTTCCCCGCGTATCCCGGCCTCGCTCGTTCCGGGACAGAGACCTCGAACAATCCGGCGATCTTAGCAGCCGCTCGCAACAACAAGACTAAGATTGACCTCGCAGCAGCAGAGCTCCGCAAGATCGCTCCGAACGCAGGGTCTTATGTATCAGAGAGCAACTACTTCAACGCTTCATGGCAGCAGGCTTATTGGGGAACGAATTACTCGAAGCTTCGAGCGATCAAGAAGACGTACGACCCTGAAGGTTTATTCTTCGTCCATCACGGCGTCGGCAGCGAAGATTGGAGCCCCGACGGCTTTACGCGCGCGGTGAAAGGCTCTTAGCCAACAGACAGATCAATGTCCGGGGTTGGCCTTTGAATGCACGTTCTTTTTCGAGTAGAACGATTATCGCTTATACGAATGAAAACGATTCTCGCCGATGATCAATCCCTCAAGTATCAGGATCTTACCTGCACAGATCATCACTGCTACGGTGATTCTTTTTCAGAATACAACGTAATGTCTACGATTGTATTCGGGCCTGTATCGCCGGCTCGATTTCATCAGAACATCTGTCCTCATCTTGTTTTGATACACAGCAAAGACGACGACGGCATGCCGAGTGACGGCGTATTTGGAGTGCGGCGCGGTCTGTGCGTACGCGCCGCTTTGGCTGCTTTGAATCGCAAGCCAACAGCCAAAAGCGGCGCGTACACACACACCGCGCCGCACTCCAAAAACCGCATCGCCGGATAGTTCTCGTCGACCAACACAAGGATAGGACAGCACAGCGCATTGCAGAAGAAGGCGCTGGCCGACTAAAGTCGGTACTCTGAACACCTGGTGGCTTACTTATCGTCAGCGCGTTTGAGCCCTTGAGCCGGAGTCTTACATGGAACCGATATCACATTACTACTACTCTCATCGCTTGAAGCTGCATTTCTGGGATTGGGGCAGCGACGGGAAGCCCGCGCTCATTCTCGTTCACGGTGGACTCGACCACGCAAGGAATTGGGATTGGGTGGCGAGGGCCTTGCGCGAAGACTTTCATGTCTATGCGATCGATCTAAGAGGGCACGGCAATAGTCAGTGGGCGCCGGGAGCGCTCTACAGTATCGCTGAACACGTGCTCGATCTGTCGGCGCTCGCGGATATCATCGATGCGTTTCCAATTTATCTTGTAGGTCACTCGCTCGGTGGGATTGTGACGTTGTTTTACTCGGGCGTTTATCCCGACCGCGTCAAGAAAGCCATATCGATTGAAGGGCTCGGGCCGCCGCCCAATCATCGCATCTTTCGTCCGGCGTCTGAGCGAATGCGAGATTGGATCGAACGAATCAGGCAAACTGAACGTCGTGACCCGCACAGCTATCCGAGTCTGGATGCCGCGGTCGCTCGAATGAAAGAAGCGAACCCGCATCTCTCGGATGAAGTGGCGAGACATCTGACGCTTCACGGTACGAACTGGAACGCGGACGGGTCGCTGGTGTGGAAGTTTGATAACTATGCCCGGCCGTTTGCGCCTTATGGTCACAGCAAAGAAGACTTCACTGAAATACTGGGACAGATTACTTGTCCGGTTATGTTGTTTTGGGGAATGGAGAGCTGGGCTGTAGATCCCGAGAGCGATGGGCGCGCGATGGCAATCAAGGATCATCGGCTGGTCAAAATGCCAAACGCGGGACACTGGGTCCATCACGATCAGTTGGAAACGTTTTTGGAGGAGGCAGTGAAGTTTCTGCGCGAGGATTCCAATGGTGACTGAGCCTTCCGCACGTGGCTGGAACCAACCCCGAAGGGGTTGAGTCTCTCAGCCCAGGGTTGACGTACTCGGCTACCCTGGGTGATGGAGCCACGTCAGCGCGCTGTTAGAGTCAATTGCAACCCTGAATGGGTTGCGCCCGATCGTTGCTGTTACATCAAGTCCACGCCGATGATCAACAGCGTCACAACCCCGTTGGGGTTGAAGATTATCGGCGATTAATATCCCAAGGTAGCCGAGTACGGCAACCTGTGGCTACAAGACGCAATCCCGTTGGGATTGCTTTGGGTTGTAAGCGGAAATTCGATGGGATTGCACAAGACGGGACAGAGCACGCTAAGCTTCCGTTTTGTGCTCGAGCGTTATTCGTACTACGTGCTCCTTGCCGTCGCTCTCAAGATCAATATCGATCCCATCAACATGCTTTCCATCGAGTTCTATATCCGCGGCGCCGCGATTCAGATTGTGAGGGTTCTCGATCTGCAAAGTGTATGTTGTTGATCCGTGCCGGTACGTAATCTCAAACTCTCTCCAGCCACGTGGAATGCACGGATCGATTTGCAAGCGATTGCCGCGAAGCTTGAAACCCAATATGAATTCAAGTCCCGCGCGATACATCCAACCCGCTGAGCCCGTGTACCAGGTCCAGCCTCCTCGCCCTGTGTGCGGCCAAACAGCATAGACATCGGCCGCTGCAACGTAAGGCTCGACTCGATACTTGTGCAGCCCCGCTCGCGTCGAAGCATGATTGATTGGATTCAACAGAGCGAAAAGCTCACCCGCGCGATCCCCGTCGCCCAGCATCGCGTAAGCAATCACCGTCCACAGCGCTCCGTGAGTGTACTGCCCGCCGTTCTCGCGCACTCCCGGCGCGTAGCCTTTAATGTAACCAGGATCGCGCTGTGTCTTGTCGAATGGCGGCGTAAATAAGATGACAAGTCCATCGCCGCGACGAACCAGATACTCTTCGACGGCCGCCATCGAGCGCAGTGCTCGCCCGCGGTCGGCTGCGCCCGAAATCACTCCCCACGATTGCGCTATCGAATCGATGCGACACTCTTCATTTTGCGCGGACCCTAGCGGAGTCCCGTCGTCAAAATAAGCGCGGCGATACCAGTCGCCGTCCCATCCTTTTTCATCGAGTGCCTGTTTGAGCTTTTCCATTCGCGTTCGATATTTCTTGCTGCGCCGCTTCTCTGCTCGCTTATCACAGAAGCGAGTAAACTCCGAGAGCGTGTTGTGAAGAAACCATCCGAGCCAGACGCTTTCGCCCTTGCCTCCGTTACCGACACGATTCATTCCGTCATTCCAATCTCCCGAACCCATCAACGGCAGCCCGTTTGCGCCAACCTCCAGGCTGCGATCGATCGCGCGAATGCAGTGCTCGTACACGGTTGCTGATTCCGTTGAAGCCTCAGGCTGTGTGTACGATTCGTCTTCTCCTTTCGCAAGCAGCGCTGCCTCAAGGAACGGCACACTCTCTTCAAGCACCGATTCATCGCCCGTCACACTTACGTAGAAGCAAGTCACGAACGGCAGCCACAGCAAATCGTCCGAACAACGAGTGCGCACGCCCCGGCCGGTCGGAGGATGCCACCAATGCTGCACGTCGCCCTCCTTGAATTGACGCGTAGCCGCGCGAAGAATTTGTTCGCGTGCAATCTGGGGCTTCGAATAAACAAGCGCGCAAACGTCCTGCAACTGATCTCGAAACCCATAAGCGCCGCCCGATTGATAAAACGCCGACCGTCCCCACACCCTGCACGAGAGCACTTGATAGAGCAGCCAGCGATTCAAAATGATATCCATCGCCGGTTCCGGCGTCTTGATTTGCACGGCTCCCAACAGCGCATCCCAGTAGGTAATGACTTCTTCAAAAGCCTGCCTCGCTACCGCTGCTTGCTTGAACCTCTTCACGATTGCACGAGCTTCATCGATGTTCTCGCCTTCACCGAGAGCAACAACAATTTCGCGTTCTTCACCGGGGCCGAGCTCGATAATCGCTTGCATCGCCGCGCAAGGATCGAGTCCGGCGCCGGTTTGTCCCGACAGCCTGATTCGTCCAAGAGCCGCCGGTTTTTGATATGAGCCGTTGCGGCCAAGAAACTCCTTACGATCGCAAGTGATCGAAGCGGCGTCTTCGCTCATCGTCGCGAACGCGACTCGATGCGCAAACTCGTTGTTATAAGGATTACGCGCGATGACAGCGCCGGTCTCGGCATCCACTTCAGTTATCACAAACGGCGCCATCCTGCTGCGATCGACTCCCAACACCCACTCGGCGTAACTGGTGATCGAAATTCTACGCTTCCTGTCGGAGCTGTTCTTCAAGCGCAACAACGAAATCTTCACAGGCACATCAACGGGGACGAACACCAGCAGCTCCTGAAAAATTCCGTGACTCGAATGATTGAACGCGGTGTAGCCTTGCCCGTGCTTTATCAGGTATTGATCCGACTCGCGTATCGGCAGAGGAGTGGGCGACCATATCTCGCCCGTATCTTCATCTCGCAAGTACACGGCTTCACCGATGGGATCGCTCACCGGATCGTTTGACCAGGGCGTCAATCGGTTCTCGCGGCTGTTTACCGACCAGGTGTAGCCGGCGCCGGTTTCAGAAACCTGACAACCGAAATCCTTGCCGTTCGAGATGACATTCAACCACGGCGCAGGAGTCCACTGGCCCTCACTCAGAATGGCAACATATTCTCGTCCGCCTTCGGTGAACCCGCCCAGGCCGTTGAAGAAAGACAGCGGAGGAACTGTGAGTGGCTGTTCGGGATATCGCCGCGAGGGCATTCGCGGCACGAATGTGGAAGGCAGCACATCTTCGACCGGTCTTCGCACCAGTTGCTCTTCGAGCGGTCCTCGATCGGCGACTATCACAACACGCGCGACAGTGTGTAAAAGAATCCGATCGGCTTCGGGCATGATATCGGTTCGTCGAAGAAACACGCCTCCAGGTTTATCAATCAACGCATGCGAGCCGCTTATTCGCACCAGCCGCTGCAATTCGTCGTGTAGATTTTGAAAGTAGCTCGGCGGGTTGTCATTCAAGATGACGAGGTCAAACACCAGCCCTTTGAGTCTCAAATACTCATGGCAACGAAGTATCTCGCGCACCATGCCCATGTCGTCATCTTCTTTCAGCCTGACAAGCGCAATCGGCAAATCGCCGCTGATGCCGTAGGGCCAGAGATCAGGTTGCGTTCGCGTATTGAGCGCGAGCACGTGCGAGCGAGGCCGCAATGAAGGATCGGAGTACAACAAACGCCCGGCGAGTCTCTGAAAGAGATGAGCCACGTCGGCATCGATTTGTAGATGCCGCATCTCGACTTGAGCCTTAGTCCACGCGAGTCCCGATTCGCGCTCAAACGCGTAAGGGTTGTGATATTTGTCCAACAGCCTCAACGCTTCATCGCGCGAGTGGGCCAAGCCCGTAGCGAAGGTCACTCGCGCAGTTTCTCGCGGCCCGACTCGTATATGTTGTCTTAGCGAAAAGATCGGATCGAGCACCGAGCCAACGGTATTGGAAAGGGGCCGGCCTTCGGTGACCGCTATTGGATTGGCGGGCGTATGGCCGCGTCCCAGGAATCGCGCGCGGTCCGTCTCATATTGGACCGCTCCCACTGTTTCGCCATCTGCAATAACAACGTGAAGTCCCCAAACTTCGCCTTCGTTTTCTGAACGACGACGCCTCGTGGCGAGAAGACCATTTTCGCTCGCGACGAATTCAGTCTGGACAAATAGATTGCTGAAGGTTGAGTGTGCGAGATCCGCGGCGCCGGGCGCCAGCACCACTTCCATGTAGCTGGTAAGCTCGATATCGCGCGTTCGGTTGGTGTTGTTTGTCACACGGATTCGGCGCAGCTCGGTGTTGTCTTCAGGCGAGACGATCACTTCCATGCTCGTCACAATTCCCGAATCCGTGCGCCGAAACTCAGCTTTCTCCTCAGACAACGATGCTTCATACGATTGCGGCTTGCCCGGAATCGGATGGTAGCCCGCGGACCAAACCGCGCCGCTGCGAACGTCGCGCAGATAACAGAAGCTGCCCCAGTGATCTCGAGTGGCGTCCTCTCGCCAACGGCTAACAGCCGTCTCTCCGCAAACCGAGTAGCCTGAGCCCGATGTCGTTATGACCACCGAATAGACTCCATTCGACAACAACTGCGTTCGCGGAGTCGGCAGGCTGGGCGAGTCGTAGCGGCGAGGATCGGGTGACCGGAGAATCCCGCGAGCGCCATCGGAACGAACCTCTTCGGCTCGCGGCCGCGCAAGCGCGACACCGCGAGGAATGCGTTCCTGCAACAACAACTCGGTCGCTTGAACGAGCGGCTCCGAATGAAATCGCCGCTGCATTACATTGCCGTTGAGCACATCATCGAGCGCGACCAGGATCATTCCCTGATGGTGCGCCATAAACGCTTTCATCAACGCTCGATCCTGGTCTGGTTGAAGTCGATCCTTGGTGTAGTCGATCGATTCGTAGAAGCCGTACCGAGTCAGCGCTCCTTCGCGAGCTAACCGCCGCATGTTTTCAAGCGCAACTCTCGGCTCGACCAGCGCTGCAAGCGCAGTGGAATATGGAGAGATCACAAGGTCATCGCTCAACCCGCGTTTTAGACCCAGACCCGGGATGCCAAACGGACCGTATTGGTAGTTTAGTTGCAAGTCGAACGCGTTATATGCTGATTCCGAAACACCCCATGGAACTCCTCGCTCCTTGCCGTATTCGATTTGCCGCGCAACTATCGCGCGATAAGTCTGATCGAGAAGCGTGTCCGGATAACTGCGCATCAACAGAAGAGGCATCAGGTATTCGAACATCGTCGCGGTCCACGAAACCAGCGCCCGGCCTCCATCAACTTGTGTGAACCCGCGACCGAGATGAAACCAGTGCTCCTGCGGCACATCGCCTTTTGCGATTGCGATGAAGCTCGCTAACCGCGATTCAGATGCAAGCAGATCGTAGAAAGAGTTGTCGCGCCTCCCATCGGTGACGCTGTAGCCGATGACGAAAACTTTTCGCCCTTCGTCATACAAAAAGCGAAAGTTCATCGCATCGATCATCTCCTGACTGTGAAGCGCCAATGCGCTGTACCTTGACACAAGCTGGGTCGCGAGTTGCGACGACTGTTCGATGAGATTCTTCAGGACATCAATTCCCCTTAGCGCTTTTTGCTTGTCGCCTCCATCACAGGACGCAACATGCTCGCGAAACTCTGCAAACTTCTTTACCACGTGACTGCACCACTCAGGGAGCTGTTCGAGAGTCGGCACCCGGTCCAGAGCCTCGAGGACCTGTTTCCATTCGGCGGCAATTTCTGCAGAACAGCCGGCGATGAGGGGCTCGAGGCGCGATGTAAAAGCAAGCGACCAGGGCGTGAGCGTCGCGAGGTCGCGGCGTCGCTCGCGCAGTTGATGCGTCAGCGATTGAGTCCACAAGCTAAGCTGATCAAATTGTCCGCGGTCGTGTTCGTGAGACAATGCTTCGACGATGTCTTCGATTTCAATCGCGCGGCTCGATAGTGCTTGAAACAACACTTGCCATTCCGACAAACGTTTTGGCATAGCGGCTTCTAATGTGGAAGAGCAACTTTCGATTTCGCTCCGCAACTGTTTTAGCGTGACCGCGCCGGTGCTTTGGCGAACGGCTTTGAGCTTCGCGGACTCTTCACGCATCAGGAAAACCGTGTCCCTCAATCCTTCGACCGATGCGTCGTCAAAGACCGGCAACTCGGCGATATCAACACACGATTGCTTCACCGCAAGGAGCAACGCTGCGAGATTTCCGCTGTCTACTGTTGAAATATACTGCGGCCACAGCGGCCCGAGCGTCTGTGTGTCGTACCAGTTGAGAAAGTGACCCTGGAAACGATCGAGCTTTTCCATCGAAGCGAGGGTGAGCTCGAGGCGCTCAGCCATTTCGAAAGTTCCAACGTATCCAAGGTCGCGGCCAGCAGCGGTTGACAATAGGAGCAACCCAATATCGGTAGGTGAAGTGCGATGTGCGATGATTGGCTTGGGATCTTCCTGATAGTTGTCCGGCGGCAGCCAATGATCCCCTTCCCCGACAAAAGTCTCAAAGAACTTCCACGTGCGCCTCGCAATCAGCCGCGCCACTCGGCGATCGTCCAACGCGAGGTCCTGCTCTCTCTTGGGCAGATCGCGGCTCACCCAATAGGCGATGAGCGGCGCTGCCGCCCACAGCACCAGGAACGGCGCGGCAACAGCAAACGCCAGCGGCCTCGTGAGCGAGATGAATATCGCTATTACGAGGATGAAGGCTTCGGCGGGCCACATCAGCCGCCAAAACGCTTGAAGGTCGTGCGCGCTTCCCTTCTCCGCTTGCGCGGCCGTCTCCCATTCGAGAAGTCTCTTTTTGGAAATCAACTTGCGATAGAACGTAAGTGCGATTGCGTGAGACTGCAGGTAAGCCTGGTGCGCGATGAAAGTCAGCGATAGAACGAACTGCGCTGTGTTTGTGCGAAGGTCTCCCCATACGCTCCAGAAATGACTCGACCACGGAATGCCACGCGGATGAACGAGCAGTGAGTTGGTGACGTGACCGTAAACCGGGAACGCCAGGAAAACTATGGCCGCGATCGTCCAATAAAGCGGCGAACCGGGCAATACGGTCCAGGCCGCAAACAACCACAGAAGCATCGTCGGGGCGACGATGCTTCTACGCAGGTTGTCGAAAATCTTCCAACGCGAAATCAGCGACAACCTGTTTCGCACGGGCCTTCCATGGGCGTCGCGCACTCGTGGAAAAAGCCATCGCGCAATTTGCCAGTCGCCCCTCGTCCATCTATGTTGCCGCTTCGCGTATGAATCGTAATGTGACGGATAGTCGTCCAGGAATTCGACATCAGTCACCAGAGCTGCGCGCGCATATAAGCTTTCAAACAAATCGTGACTCAGCAAAAGGTTTTCAGGCACCCGACCGGCAAGCGCAGCCTCGAACGCGTCAACATCGTAAAGGCCTTTGCCGGTGAAAATTCCTTCGCCGAAGAGATCCTGATACACGTCGGAAACCGCGGTGGTATACGGATCAATTCCGGTATGCCCGGAGAATATGCGGGAGAAATGCGAGCGCGAAGAACTGGTCAGCGTCATGCTCACTCGAGGCTGAAGAATCCCGTATCCTTCAGTGACTCGATTGGAAAGTGGATCGATGCGAGGTTGATTCAACGGGTGAAGCGCGGCTCCGATCAAACGGCGCGCCGAATCGCGAGGAAGCTGGGTGTCGGAATCCAGAGTGATAACGTAGCGTATGGTCGAAAGAAAAGTCGCATCGGCGGTCGCTATGAAATAACTCGTGTCGAAAGCACCGCGAAGCAGCCGATTGAACTCATGAAGCTTGCCGCGTTTGCGCTCCCATCCCATCCACTTGTCTTCGGTTGGATTCCATTGACGCCGACGGTGAAAAAGATAGAAGCGTTCTGCCTGCGATTCGCCGTAACGCGCATTTAATTCCTCGATTCCTTTGATCGCGAGGTTCAACACAACGTCGTCATCGGGCATATGCTCGCTCGACGCGTCCGCAAAGTCTCCGAGAATCGCGAAATAAATATGGTCGTCACGGTTCGCAAGGAAACACACTTCCATTTTGTCGAGCAGATCGCTAACCGTGTCCTCGCTGGTAAGCATCGTCGGAATTACGACGAAGGTTTGCGCGTGATCGGGTATGCCGGATTCGGTGTCCAGTTTGGGCGGCAGATTCGGATCGAGCAGAACTGTTATATCGAGGTTCAAAACACTGACGGCGAGATCGCTCGCGGCGACGAGCAGTAGCACCGCAACGCCGACCAAGGCCCAGGACTCAGCGCCGCTGACGAATGCGTAGAGAAGAAAGGGACTCAGAATGAGCGCAACCAGAACCAGAATGCCGCCGAGATAGACAGTCGTGGGATGCCTGAGAACAATCCTAAGCAACGCTTCCGGGAGGCGCGCCCGATATTGAACTCGCTTTTCCAGTTCTGCGCGGCCCCGGTCAATGAGATAGAAGCCAACGTGCGACCGTCGACTGTCGTCGGGCATTGAACTACGCGATTGTTCCGCGAGCGAAACTGCGTTGCGAGCAACTTCCTGTTCAGTGAGCCTGGTACGCTTGGCAATTTTTTCTATTACATGCCTGTACCGGTCTCGGGTGGCGAAGTCCATCAACCGGTAAGCGTCGGCTGGATCCTCTGCGAGTATGGGGTCGATCTGACTGACGCTTTCAAAAAATTGTTTCCAGTCGAGTGTCGACAACAGACGCATGCTTGTGATGATGTTGCCTACCGTGACTTGCGTCGCGGCCTGTCGCTGATGCTCGATGTGAACGGTTTGTTCTATCGTCGTCGACTCGAGCGAGAGTTTTTTCTCGATCCAATCGATCGCCGGCCATACTTCGGGGTCTTGATCGCGGAGACGTTGGGTGAGCTGAACGATGAACGCCCGGTCGAGTTGTTTCTTTTTCTCGAGCGCCGATTCCAGAAGCTCGACCAGCGCGCTCGGCTCGCGCCCGGCCATTTCAAGCAGTTGGTCGGCAAGCGCGTCCGCCTGGTCTCTTGCATCGCGCGCCGCAACTATTCGGAGAGCAAGTCGCCTGAGGTTCTCAACCAGCGCGAGCCGTAGCGTGATTGCGATTGCCCATAATTCTCCGATTGAAAGCGGAACGACCTGTTGATAAGCGCGCACAAAACGGGCGATCGTGTCTCCATCTAGGCGGCTGTCGGTGTGTGCGATCAAGGCCAGCGCGACTGCATACACGCGAGGATAGCCGGCCAGCTCGCCACTCTCGAGCTTGGGAAGTTCCTTGTAGTAAGACTTCGGCAGGTCGTGGCGAATCTCGCGAAGCTGTTCTTCAACTATGTGAAAATTATCGACAAGCCATTCGGCGGCGGGCGAAACAGCGCGCCCTTCCCTGGTTGCGTCTGCAAGCGCGCGGTAGACCGCAATCAACTTGCGGCGATTCTCTTCCAGTCGAGGTAGCAGCCGCCGGCGCTGCGCAGGCCGGGAAGCGATCCGGTGTTCGGCGGCAAGCTCGCTCGCGAACTGTTCCAAACGCTCGACGCTGAACAACTCTTCTCGTATTGGCTCTTCGTGTGTGTTTATGTCAGAACGAATTGTTCCCTGGGGTGAACTCATGCGGCATCGACTCGCTTCGCGTATGTGGACAAACCACGAAGCGCAACGCTTTCAGCATATCATCTCGATGCGCGCTCACGCGACCACGATTCCAACAATCGCCATGAAGAAATCCCGTTAGCTCAGGCAATGAGGTTCTTATTGAAGTCTCACGACCTCGCTCTAACTCATGGTCTCGATCAGTGTTGAAAGGTTTTCGTTAATAATCGGGTTGAGTGATCAATCGCGGTAAGATTGATCGATCCGATCGAGCTTTCGCAGAAGCCCGGGCCAGACCAGATCCGCTCCGATCCCTTTGGTCACGACTTTTGCCTGAGCCTCGATACCTTTCAATATGGGGGTCGAGATATGCACAAGCTCGCTTCCGCCGGCTTCAGCCATCAGTTGAATCTCGCACGCGCGTTCGAGGTTATACATCGCCAGGAACGCTTCGGCGGCGTTGCTCCCGATCGTCAATAGCCCGTGGTTGCGCAGGATCAAATTGTTTTTGTCGCCAAGGTCGGAGACCAGCCGAGGCTTCTCGGCTTCGTTTAACGCGAGCCCTTCGTAATCGTGATAAGCGATCGAAGCCAGGGCGAAAAGTGACTGCTGTGAAACCGGAAGAAGGCCCTGCTTCTTTGCTGAGATCGCAACACCATGCCTCGTGTGGAGGTGCATAACGCACAGCGCGTCTTCGCGGGCGGCATGAACCGCACTGTGAATCGTGAACCCTGCCGGATTGATGTCGTACGAGCCATCCATCACCTTCTTGCCGCCGAGATCCACCTTCACCAGGCTCGAAGCAGTGATTTCATCGAACATCAATCCATACGGGTTGATAAGAAAATGGTGCTCGGCTCCGGGCACTCGCGCCGAGATGTGCGTAAAGATGAGGTCATCCCAACCGAAGAGCGCGACCAGCCGATACGCCGCCGCCAGATCAACACGCGTTTGCCATTCTTCAGCTGTGACTGCATCGCGAACCGCGACCGCTCTTGCTTGCATAATGCTTCGAGCTCCTTTGTCGAAATTGGGTTACCGATTGATAGACATTACAAAGGCGGGCATGACCCGCAGCACTTCGGAACCTAACGCGAATTCGCGGCAATGCCGCGAAACTGGCTCTGGAGGCCGCTTTCGCGGGCATTAGGTTTTTCGGGAAAAGCTATTTACATAACCGAGAAGTCAGCAGACTTCTGATCCTTCTGGACGCCGCTTTCATCGAACATCTGAACTTCAAGCTTGTACTTGCCTTTTGGCCAACCGGCATCTGGAGGCGAGAAGGTGAACGTCGCGGTGCCGCTGGAGGCTAACTCCACCGTGGTCTCCAGTCCGGGAATCGGACCGCTCTGTTGTCCTTCAACAGAGTCCACTGCCAGGCGTCCCTTTACCTTCACCTTTCCAGGATTGTTTGAGACTTCGGCGATCCCGTACACCGTGTCGTCGACTCCGAAGCTGCTGGTTTGCTCGTTTCCGGCTTTGTCCTTGCTCGTCTTTAAGCTGCTGATGTTGGCAGTTGTGAAGCTGCAGGCAACGAAGCTGATGAACACTAGTAAGAAACCGGCACTAAGAATCTTTTTATTCGTCTTCATTCTCTTTTCTCCTGTTGTGCGTCATGCGTTCGTCGGCGTCAGGGATCCAAGCGCCCAATCCTATACAGAATCCGCGAAGTCATCAAGGTGAGCCGCGCGCAGGTGAGCCGCGCGCTTGCTAATGATCTAGAGTTGTTGAATGTTGATTTTGCTACATGTATAATCCGCCCGCCTCCTGTAACAACGATATCCCAAGCCTTTCAGGACATCGGAGCAACGAAATGAAACCATTAGCAAGACTCTTGATGCTCATCTGCTGTGCCGCAGCAGGTCTGATAATGATTAGTCCACCGCGCCTCTTCGGGGCGCGAGTGGTTCTGGCTGACAAGGATGAGTCGCCGGGTCCGCAGGATCAGCCGGCGATTGCTCAGTGTCCGGATGCGAAGGAGAGTTCGTTGCCGCTTCCGAGTTCGATGACCCCCGACCAGTTTCATGACAAGCTGCTTGCCTTCCTTCAGAGCACCGAATACCTGAAACTGAATTGGTGCGTCGATAAGGGCGTTCGCGATACCGGACCGTTCGTCGACTCGACGTACCTGGGCGTTCATCCGGCAGTCAGAATCTACTATTCACCCGCGATAATGAACTGGCTCGTCAACGGCCGCATAAACGTCATCGCCGACGGCGCGATGATAGTGAAGGAGATGTACAACCCGGGCCCGGCCGCTCGATACGCCGGTAAAAAACTTATTCCTTCTTCGTGGACGGTGATGATCAAGGACTCGAAGGCTTCAAAGGATGGCTGGTTCTGGGGAGGCTTGTGGACGAGCGATCCTCCGATGCCCAAACCGAGCTACAGCTTCAAGCCTCCTTTCAACGTTCTCAATGAAGGCTTCGGGCTCTCGTGTTTGCATTGCCACGCGTCCTCAGAAAAGGAGCTTACCTTCACCGCGACCGATAACATCAAAGGCTTTCCGGGAAATCCGCTGAGTTACTTCATCGACGACACGTGGAGAAAGCCTGCGACCTTCGCAACGGTCCTGAACGAATTGGAGCATACGCCGCCCGATCATAAGAAGATTCACATATCAGCGAAGCCGCCCGTACGCTTTTCGCCCGACAGCGACTTCCTGAAGTTCTTTAAGGGCACTTCGCCCGAGAGTGCTGAAGCGCTGCAAGTGATGCCGGCTGAAACGTACGATCACATTTTCGCCGGTCACGACGGCGCCGAAGACTTTGTCACCTCCGATCAATGCATGATCTGCCACAGCGGGAATGCGTGGTTCGGCAGCAAGTTCTTGATGATCCTGGATCCGACTTCATCGAACCCGGTGAACGTTTCGCCTTACGGGGAATGGCGTTGGTCGCCGATGGGCCTGGCCGGACGCGATCCGATCTTCTACGCTCAACTCGATAGCGAGCTCGCCTACTTGAAAGATCGCAAAGACGATCAACAAAGAGTCATCAATACTTGTTTTCGATGTCACGGGGTGATGGGCAAGCGGCAACTTGATGCGGACAACGGCTACGATCCGGCATCGACCGTCAACAAGAATCCCGAACCGAATTTCAATGTCGATTTTGTCTACGACACGAATCTTTCATCGAAGAACTTCAAGTATGGGGCTCTCGCTCGCGACGGAGTGAGCTGCGCCGCTTGTCATCACATAGTTCAGGACAAAACGCCTGCCGGCAAGGACCCGCTCGAATGGTTCTTGAATCACAACATCACCGGTCAATTTACAATCGGAAAGCGCGATGAGATGTTCGGTCCGTTTGAAGACAATTCAGTTAAGCCTCCTCCGAGTGAGGCGAACACAATCTCGCCGCATCCGATGAAGGAATCGCTCGGCGTCGATCCAAGATACGACGCTTACATAAAAGATTCGAGATTGTGCGGCAACTGTCACACAATAAATTTGCCGGTGATGGATGAGAAACCGTTTGGCCATTCGCTCGAACAAGTCACCTACCTCGAATGGCTCA
>Ga0207663_10000169_pt1 | contig 29379 bp, 19 predicted proteins | sample LARL53metaG_FD_184346 | JGI IMG/M metagenome (GOLD analysis project Ga0207663, IMG submission 184346) | Corn, switchgrass and miscanthus rhizosphere microbial communities from Kellogg Biological Station, Michigan, USA - LAR L5-3 metaG... | ecosystem: Host-associated > Plants > Roots >...
CCCCGGCGTTCGTGGCAGCCGTCGTGCCCAAGCGCTTCGAGTCGTTCTCGCCGATCAGCGGGCGCTTCCCCAACGACGCGAGCGAAGTGGCGATCGACCAGGCCACGGCCGAACGGGCGAACCTGAAGGTGGGCCAGCAGATGCTCGTCGCCGGCTCGGCGCCGGCGAAGCGATACACGATCGTCGGCATCGTGAAGTTTGGTGGCGGACAGTCCTTCGGCGGGGCGGGCGCCGCGCTGATGACGCTGGGAGAGGCGCAACGGGTCGTGGGCGAGCAGGGCCAGTACGACCAGATCGACGTCGCCGCCCAGCCGGGGGTCACGCCCGCGCAGTTGCGCACGCGCATCCGGGCGGTGCTGCCGCGCACGGTCGCCGTGCGCACGGGCGAGCAGCAGGCCGCCAAGCAGTCCTCGGATCTCGAAAGCAACCTGAGCTTCATCCGCACGTTCCTGCTGGTGTTCGCCTACGTCTCGCTGCTCGTGGGCGCGTTCATCATCTTCAACACGTTCTCGATCACCGTCGCCCAGCGCACCAGAGAGTTCGGGCTGCTGCGCACGCTGGGGGGCTCGCGCACGCAGATCATGCGCTCGGTCGTCACCGAAGGCCTGCTCCTGGGCGTCGGCGGTTCAGTGCTCGGCCTGCTCGCAGGCATCGCGCTGGCGCCAGCGCTGAATGAGCTGTTCAAGGCGTTCGGCGCGGACCTGCCCAACAGCGGCACCGTGATCGAGACGCGCACGGTCGTCGTCTCGCTGCTGGTGGGCACGGTCGTGACCGTGCTCGCCGGCCTCGCGCCCGCGCTGCGTGCCACGCGGGTGCCGCCGCTGGCGGCGATGCGCGAGGGCGTCGAGGGCGAGTTGCACATTCTCACCGGGGTCGGAGTGCTCACACGCGGCCTGATCGCCGCGGTCCTGGTCGTCGTCCTCGGAGCCCTGCTCAAATCAGGAGTCGTGTTCGCGATCCTGTTCGCGGCGCTGGCCGTGTACGTGACCGTCCTGCTCGTACGCCTCGTGCGCGGGGGCGCTCCAGCCCACCACCGCATCGTGCCCGCGCTCGCGCGAGCGATCGGACTGCTCGTGAGATGGCGCGGGATCACCGGGCGTCTCGCCCAGGAGAACTCGATTCGCCAGCCGGGCCGCACGATGATCACTGCCGCGGCGCTGACCGTCGGCCTGGCTCTGGTCACGTTCGTAGCCGTCCTCGCCGACGGGACGAAGGCCACGATCGACCAGGCCGTCAGCCGCTCGTTCGCGGGCAACCTGATCGTCGAGAACTCGCAGCCGAACACCGAACAGGGCATCCCAGCACTCGTCGCCCCGGCGGTGCGCAAAGTGCCGGGCGTCGCGAGCGTCACGCCGGTCGCGTTCACCGTGGCGCGGCTGCACGGAAGCGGCGACAACTCATCCGTCACCGCGATCGACCCGGCCACCTTCGAGCGCGTCTACCGGGTCGAATGGAAGCAGGGCTCGAACGCCACGCTGCTGGCGCTCGGAAGCACCGGCACGGTTCTGACAAAAGGCTACGCGAGCTCCAAGCACCTGAAGGTCGGACAGACGATCTCCGTGCTCACGCCGAGCAACAAGCACGTGTTGCTGACGGTCAGGGGCATCGCCAACGACAACGCGCGCCTGCTGGGCAACCTCACGATCAGCCTGCCGCTGGCGCGCGCCGCGTTCGGGCAGCGCGAAGACGCCCTGAACTTCGTCTCATACGCGCCCGGCGCCACCAACGCGCAGGTGCAGCCCGCTGTGAACAAGCTGCTGGCGAGCTACTTCCCGCAGGCCCGCTCGCGCACCGCCGCCCAGTTCAAGCAGGACCAGTCCAACCAGATCAACACGCTGCTCGCGCTGATCTACGTGCTGCTGGCGCTGTCGGTGATCGTGTCGCTGTTCGGGATCGTCAACACGCTGATCCTCTCGATCTACGAGCGCACGCGCGAGCTGGGGATGATGCGTGCGGTCGGCACCTCCCGCCGCCAGGTGCGCCAGATGATCCGCTATGAGTCGGTGATCACGTCGCTGATCGGTGGGGTGTTCGGCTTGGTGATCGGGATCGCGGCGGCGATCCTCGTCGTTACCCTCGCGCTGTCGGACTCGGGCTACGTGCTGTCGATCCCGGTGGGGACGCTGGTCGTACTGCTCGTGATCGCCGCGCTGGCGGGGCTGCTCGCGGCGCAGCTCCCGGCGCGACGGGCGGCGCGCCTGGATCTGTTGCAGTCGCTGGCCGCTGAGTAAAGAGCTTGGGCCACATGCTTTAGGAGGGAGCCGATGGGGTGGACCCGGCCGCATGCGGCCGTCGGCGCATGCGCCGACGGAACAGCATCCTGACTTGAGTCATCGCGGATAAGCTGCCGTGACGATGGCCGCGACCGCACCCTCCACCCCCGCCGATCCCGAGCTCGAGCAGACCGCCTGGGACCTGGGACCGCTCGTCGACGGCGAGGGCCCGGACGGCGTCGCACGCCGCCTCGACGAGGCGCTTGCCCGCGCCAAGACGTTCGCCGAGTGCTATGCCGGCAGGCTGGCCGAGCTGGATAGCGAGAGCCTCGCGGAGACGATGCGCGAGCTCGCCGAGATTCACGACCTCGTCGGCCGCGCGGGCTTGTATGCCGCGCTGGACTTCTCCACAGACACGGCCGATCCGGCGCGCGGCGCGCTGCTGCAGCGCACGCAGGAGCGCGGCACCGAGATCGAGACGACGCTGCTGTTCTTTGAGCTGGAGTGGGCCGCGCTGGCGGACGAGCGCGCGCGCGAGCTGCTGGGCGGCGACGGACTGGACTTCTGCCGCCATCACCTGGAGAGCGTGCGCCGCTACCGCGACCATCTGCTGAGTGAACCCGAGGAGAAGATCCTCGCCGAGAAGGCCCTCACCGGCGCGTCGGCCTGGTCGCGACTGTTCGAGGAGCTGACCTCGGCGATCGAGGTCGAGCTGCCCGTCACGGGTGGCGATGGCGGGGACCATGATGAGTCAGGCGATGGCGGAGACGATCGCGATGTCCGTCCCGGCGACGGCAACGCGAGCGGCGGCGAGCGGGTTGCCCTCGACATGGCGCTCAGCCGTCTCGCGCTGCCCGACCGCGAGCTGCGGCGCACGACCGCGGAGGCGGTCACCGCAGCGCTTGAGCCCGGTCTGCGCACGCGCGCGTTCCTGTTCAACACCCTGCTCGCGGACAAGGCGACCGACGACCGCCTGCGCCGCTACCCGCACTGGCTGGCCGCGCGCAACCTGTCGAACGAGGCCAGCGATGAGTCCGTGCAGGCGCTGATCGAGGCGGTGCGCGGACGGTATGAGATCGCGCGCCGCTGGTACCGGCTGAAGGCGCGTCTGCTCGGGGTCGAGCGCATCGCCGACTACGACCGCATGGCAGCCGTCACCGATGACGACGTCACCTACACGTTCGCGCAGGCACGCGAGGTCGTGCTCGATTGCTACTCATCGTTCTCTCCCGAGCTGGGATCACTGGCCAAACGCTTCTTCGACGGGCGCTACATCGACGCTCCTCTGCGACCCGCCAAGCGCGGCGGGGCCTTCTGCGCGTCGGCCGTTCCCGCCGTGCACCCGTACGTGCTGCTCAACTACACCTCGCGCCGACGCGACGTGCTGACGCTCGCACACGAGCTCGGCCACGGCGTTCACTTCGCGCTCGCCGCCCGTCAGGGAATCTTTCACCAGGGCACGCCTCTGACGCTGGCCGAGACGGCCTCGGTGTTCGCCGAGACGATCGTGTTCGGGCGGCTGCTCGCCGAGGACTCAACCCCCGCCTCGCGTCTAGCGCTGCTCGCCGAGAACCTGCAGGACACGATCGCGACCGTGTTCCGCCAGGTCGCGATGAACCGCTTCGAGAACCTCGTCCACACCGCGCGCCGCGACGAGGGCGAGCTGTCGGTGGCGCGCTTCGGCGAGCTGTGGTGCACCAGCCAGGAGGAGCTGCTGGGCGACTCGGTGGAGATCACCAACGGCTACCGCTCGTGGTGGTCCTACATCCCGCACTTCATCGGCTCGCCCGGATATGTGTACGCCTACGCCTACGGTCAGCTGCTCGCGCTGTCGGTGTATGAGCGCTACGAGCAGCGCGGCGCCGAGTTTGTGCCGCAGTACCTGGAGCTGCTCGCCGCGGGTGGCTCGAAAAGCCCCGAGGAGTTGGGGGAGATCGTCGATGTGAACCTGGCCGACCCCGGGTTTTGGGAGTCGGGCTTGGACCTCGTCGAGCGGCAGTTGCACGAAGCCGAGGCGGCGGCGGAGGCTGCGCTCGACTCTTAGGGTCGATGCAGACTATCGGAACAGAACTCCTGGACCAGTTTTTAGGGGCAGCTCTTTGGGTAGATTTGTGTACCCGTTTACGGTTCCTCTTGACAAGCCATTGTATATGCTCTATGTTCCTCTTGTCATGGTATCCCGTCAGGGGACGCCGGTCAACATAGATCGGGTTTGGGTTGAGCCTGCGGGTCGACTCAAAGCGCTGAATCGGGACTCTTGGGAGAGGGCCGGATCGTAACGATGAGGGATTGTTTCGCGTGAGCTCGGGAAAGTCCGACGTGATGGGGATCGTTACGCGCCCAGCAGGGTCTGTAGGTAGATGCGTCAGCAGCGCTGACACATCTCTCTCTCTCTCTCTCTCTCTCTTGCCCGTCTGGCGCCTCTCGTCTAGCCGCTGACTTTCCCCGGACGCCGTGCCGTCCGGCATCCCCCGTATGGGGAGGAGCCGCGTGATGTCTGTCGTGCGGCGTCGTCCCGGCTCCCCGGCGCCGCCCGCGTCCGTGCGGCGTGGGGGCGTACAGGTCTCCGAGATGCAGCGCTCGCGGATGCTGAGCTCCGCGGTTGCGGTCGTGTCGGAGTACGGCTATGGGCAGATGTCCGTCGCGCGGGTGACGGGTCGCGCGCGCGTGTCGCGCAGGACGTTCTACGATTTCTTTGAGGATCGCGAAGATTGTTTCCTGGCGGTTTTCGATGACGCGGTGGCGCGGATCGCCGAGTGCGTGGCCGGCGCCTATGGGCGCGAGACGAGCTGGCGGGAGAGGGTCCGCGCAGCTCTGGCCGCGTTGCTCGGATTCCTGGATGAGGAGCCCGGGTTGCGTACGTTGCTGGTGGTGGATGCGTTGCGGGCCGGTCCGAGGGTCTTGGAGCGTCGCGCACAGGTCTTGGAGCGGTTGAGCGCGACGCTCCACGAGGGGGGCTCGGGGACCAAGACCGCACGGGGACTTCCGTTGCTCACCGGCGAGGGTGTCGTCGGGGCGGTCTTCAGCGTGATCCATACTCGGCTGCTGTCGAAGCGCCAGGGGCCGATGGTCGAGTTGCTGAACCCGCTGATGGGCATGATCGTGCTGCCCTACCAGGGGCCTGCTGCGGCGCAGAGAGAGCTCGGGCGTCCCGCGCCGGAGGTCTCCAGTGCTCGGAGAGTCCGCGAGGTTGCGGGCGGGTCGTCCTCGTCGGTGAATGATCCGTTGGCGGAATTGCCGATGCGGATCACGTATCGCACGTTGCGGGTCCTGTCTGTGATCGGTGAGCTGCGTGGCGCGAGCAACCGGGAGGTCGCCGACGCGGCCGACGTACACGACCAGGGTCAGATGTCGAAGCTCTTGGCGCGTCTTGAGCGCTTGGGGTTGATCTCCAACACGGGGCAGGGTCATCGGAGTGGCGAGCCCAATGCATGGCGGCTCACTTCTCTCGGCGAGGAAGTGCGGCAGGCGATCCCGACGCAGAGGACCGGGAGCTCCAATAAGGATGAGAGGGTCACACCGATGCCAGAAATCAGCACGCAGACCGAGGGGTGCTCCCCTCTTTTCTTGGAGGAGGAGACGGATTGATGAGAGCACCACTGTCCTTGTTTGCTCGTCGACTGGGCCCATTCGCGTCGTACTGCTTGGCGATCGTCGGCTTGGTCGCGGCATTGCCCGCCACCGCGGGTGCCTACGCCACTGTTGCCCCGGAACCCGTCTTCTCCAGCGCCTCGGGGCTTCCCGACAACCGAGTCTACGAGCAGGTCTCGCCGACGAACAAGGATGGTCATGAAGCCGGCGCCGGGCTTGGGGAAGGTGTAGAAGGTGAAGCGAAGTATTCGGTTGCGGCGGCTGGTGGGGATGCCGTGATGTTCTTTGGCACGGGTGCGCTGGGCCAGTCGACCAGTGGTTTGAATCACTATTTTGTTGCACGCCGCTCGCCTGGGATTGGCTGGGGTACGAGTACGATCATGCCGCGGGAAGCCGGGTTCGTGAGTCTCAATGGTCTTCCGATTGGGTTGGATCCTTCGGTGGATTTGACGCGGCTGGTCTTTGCGGTTGGCGCGCAGGGCGTGTATGCGCCGCCTCCTGCTGGTATCACGGGTGCGAATCTCTATTTGTCTGAGGATGCCGGGGGTTCGAGTACGTGGGTCGGCCGTCCCAGTGTTCCGGGCAGCCTACGTGGACTGGACCCCGCGAGTGAACTAGTGCTAGTTGGTGGGTCACCCGATCTTGGCGCCTTCTATTTTGCCTATGCTGGCACGTTGCTTGGCGAAGACGAAGCGCGGGTCCCTTATGCGCGGGCTATTTTGAATCCGGGTGGGGCGAAGGTGGCGGCGTGGGGTTTTTATGAGTATCGAGATGGTGAGCTCGGTGGGGCAGGGTTGTTGCCGGCGCGGCTTGGGGGCCCTGAGGTGTTGGATCCTCGTGGTGCTGTGCCTGCTGGCCTTGCTGGTCAGGTGACGCGCAGCGCGGTAACGCCATCTGCGCTTGGCGATGGTGAGGTCTCGAGTGATGGGCAGCGTGCGTTCTTCGTGAGCCCGGATCCGGGGTTTTGTACCGAAGGGTTCAGGCCCGAAGTGGACAGGTGCGTGGGCGACCCGCCGCAATTGTACGTGCGCGAGACCATGGCTGACGGAGGTCAACGGACCGTGCTCGTGTCCAGGGACGAATTGCTTGCGGGGGTCGAAGGCCTGCCTGCCGGCGCTCCGGACGGGTCTGCTCCCTACCTGAGCTTCTTCACGGCGCCAGATGGCTCGCGCGCGTTCTTCGCGAGCAGGGACAACTTGACCCTGGAAGCTCGGGAGGCTGAAGAAGCTGGGGATACCTCGGAGGTGAAGACGTATGAATTCGTCCTGGGAACGGGAAGGTTGAGGTACCTGCCGGGTGTCGTCGGGCCAATCGTGACCGCGGCGCAAGACGGCTCCTCCTTCATGTTCGAGAATACCGCTGCGTCCCCAGTGGAGCTTGACCGCTGGTCGTCGCAGGCGGGTGTAACACCGATCGTGCAGCTGCCCGGTCCTGGGAGCCCGTGCGAAGGTAACCCGCTGGAATTCCAGAACGTAACGTGTGTACGTCCGGCGCGCACGGTGGCTGGGGGTTCTGTGGTGGTGTTCGGGACGGCCGCTCCGATCGCGGGGTTCAATAACGGCGGTCGCAACCAGATCTACCGCTACGACGCTCGTGATGGAAAGCTGAATTGTGTGTCCTGTCCGCCGAGCGAAGTCGAACCATCGGGTGACGCCAGCCTTTCGCACAACTTCAATGCTCCGCAGAGCGCCGTTGACGGACGGGAGGTTTCGGCTGATGGCAGCCGGGTGTTCTTCGATTCGACTGATCCGCTGGTCCCGCGTGACACTAACGGCGTTCGCGATGTGTACATGTGGGAGAACGACCAGATCTTCTTGATCTCCTCGGGGTCTAGTCTCATTGGCTCGCTGTTGTTGGACGGCAGCGAAAGCGGTGGCGATATCTTCTTCGCCACGACTGCCGGCTTGAACGCTGGTGACAGGGACGGAGCTTTCGACGTCTACGATGCTCGGATCCCGCGACCCGGTGATGCGCCGCCGGCCAGAGAAGTGCCGTGCCAGGGGGATGTCTGTCAGGGTCCGCCGAGCGTTCCGCAGTTGCTGAGCCCTCCCGCCAGCGCGACGTTCTCGGGTCTCGGGAATATCGGCTCCCCGCCGCAATCTAACTCGGCCGCGAGGCCCAAGCCAAAGGCGTCGACGAACGCCAAGAAGCTCTCCATCGCGTTGAAGGCCTGCAAAAGGCAGCCCAAGAAAAAGCGCGCCAGGTGCAGATCGCGCGCTAGGACGAGATACGGCTCTAAATCCAAGGCAAGGTCTCAAACGGGGGTAGCCAGTCATGGAATTTAGAGACCGTCACAGGCGACACGGCGACATACGAGGCGCGAAGCGAACCCTTGGCCTGGCGGTTGCCGTAGCGTTAGTGGCCATCTCCTTTGGCCCGTCCCCCGCGAGCGCAGGCGAACCCCCTGTCTGGAAGATCACGTCGGTTTCTGATCCCACGAACTTCTGGCTGCCGAGCAGCCAGGTCGATAGGTTGACGGTGAGTGCGACCAGCGGCAGATATCGCCTAGACATTCGCTTCAATCCTTTCGAAGCGGTTGATGAGCCTATCGGCAAAACCGAGTCAGAAGATATTCCCTACAACGCGACCGCTGAAGAAATGCAGCTGACGCTGGAAAAGGTAGCCGGAGCAGGGAATGTGACGGTTAGCGGCGGGCCCGGAGACGAAACGGGCAGTAACCCTTACATAGTGACGTTTACTGGCAATCTGGCTGACCGAGGAATCGAAATAGCGAGCGTCGCTAATAATCTCGAAGGCGGCACGCAAGACCATGGCTTAAAGGAAGAAGTGCTGAATGTGGGTAAGCCTAGCGGTGAACTGGTCGTGTCGGCCGTCAACGTAGGTGGAGCGTCGGCGGACGGGAGCACGGGACAGCCGATCACGATCACCGATGCGCTGCCGCCGGGCTTGATCGCGATGACGATTCACGGTCATGACGCATATACGATGACCGCCGCGACACAGTCTGAGAGCGCGATGAGTTGTTCAAAACCTCCGGTGCTGAGATGCACGTATAACGGTGTGGCCCCAGTGGGCGATGCCTTGGTAGTCGGAATCAAGGTTAGGACAGCGAGCTCGAGTCCGCCTGGCAGCGAAGTCAACCAGGCCACCGTCTCGGGCGCCGAAGCGAGCGCGGCCTCGGTGAGCAGTCACGTGAGTTTCACGCCCGCGCACGCGGGCTTTGGGGTCGATCCAAACGGTGTGTTCACGGCGACGTCCTCTGCCCAGGCGGGCGCCCACTCCGACGTGATGGCCGGCGTCACGTTCAACACGAGCGAATTGAACGTCCCGGCGGGCAACGTAAAGGATGCTTTCACCTACCTACCTCCCGGGCTTGTCGGTAACACGGTTGGGATCCCGAGGTGCAAGATTGCAACCGTAACGCTGAGCCTTGGGTCCTGCCCGGCGGATACGATCGTCGGGACAGTCCTTGTGAGATTCACAGACCTGATCGGGAATTTCGGCGTGGCTGAAAACCTGTTTCCCGTGTTCAATATTGAGCCCGCCCCCGGTGAGCCCGTGGCGTTCGCGTTCAACGCGGTCCAGTTCACCGTGCGTATCGATTCGGGTGTGCTTTCGAGCGGTAACTACGGTGCTGTAGTGAGCACGAGGAACGTAACGGAGGCCGGAAGCGTGACGTCGGCAGACTTTACGTTCTGGGGTGTCCCAGCGGATCACCAGGCGCCGAGCCCTGCCAGTGAGTCGCCGCTCGGCTCGGGCCCGACATTCGGGCTGGGTGTTCACGGCACGGAGGAACTGTTTGGTGGTCCGAGCCCGAGCAGCACTCGCGTGCCGTTGCTGAGGAACCCCACTCAGTGCTCGGGCGCCTTAACGGGGAGCTTCGAAGCGGATCAGTGGACCGCGCCAGGTGTGTTCTCTGAACCAGTCGCGTTTGCGGCGGGCAAGATGACTGGCTGTGGCCTGTTGGGGTTCAGCTCCTCGATGTCGATGTTGCCGGATACGTTGGAAGCTGGTGAGCCGGCCGGTTATGCGCTTTCGTTGCGCTTGCACCAGGATGAAGAGCCGGATGGGCTGGCGACGCCGGATGTAAAGCGGGTCTCGACGACACTGCCGATGGGGACAGTCATCTCTCCCTCGGCGGCATGGGGTCTCGCGGCTTGCTCGGACGCCTCATTCGGCCTTCATTCGGGGGTCCCGGGTGAATGTCCTCGCGAATCGCAGGTCGGGACGGTTGAAGTGAAGACTCCCGCGTTGCCGTTGCCATTGCAAGGCCAGGTGTACCTGGCGTCACCTGAGTGTGATCCGTGCACGCCGCTGGATGCTCAGGACGGGCGGATGATCCGGTTGTTCTTGCAAGTCGTCGGGGAAGGCGAATCGGGGATCGTCGTCAAGCTCGAAGGCAGGGGGTCGATCAACCAGCAGACGGGGCAGATCACGACGGTCTTCGACGAAAACCCGCAGTTGCCGTTCAGCGAACTGAAGCTCACGCTCGGCGGCGGGTCGCGGGCGACGCTTGCCAACCCGAGGGTCTGCGGGCCTGCGAGCACGAGCATGGATCTGACGCCGTGGAGCACGCCGCTCACACCGGACTCGACGCCCACGAGCAACTTCGAAGTCAACCGGGGGTGCTTCGGTCCGCGGTTCAACCCGTCCTTCGTGGCCGGCATGACGAACATCCAGGCTGGGGAATACGGTCCGTTCACGCTGTCCTTCGGTCGTCAGGACCCCGATCAGTTCCTGAACGGCGTGCGGCTTCAGATGCCGCCGGGATTGGTGGGGTCTCTCGCGCACGTACCGTTGTGCAGGGAACCGCAGGCCGCGGAAGGATCATGCGGCGCGGAGAGCCTGATCGGGCATGTGCAGGTACTGACGGGTCCCGGCGCGACGCCGTTCCTGGTGACGGGCGGTCAGGTGTTCCTGACCGAATCCTATAAGGGGGCGCCGTTTGGCCTTTCGATCGTGGTGCCCGCGAAGGCGGGACCGTACACGCTCTCGGGCACTACGGGGAGAGGCACGGTCGTCGTCCGCTCGGCGATCAATGTCGATCCCACCGATGCGCACTTGACGGTCACGAGCGACCCGTTGCCCACGAGCCTTGACGGGATCCCGCTGCAGCTGAAGGTCGTGAACGTCACGATCGACCGTCCGGGGTTCACGTTCAACCCGACGAGCTGCGCGAAAATTGGGATCGGGGGCACGCTCTCCAGCTCTGAAGGTGCGAGCGCGACGGTCTCAAGCCCGTTCCAGGTCACCAACTGTCAGGCCCTGGCCTTCAAGCCGCGGTTCAAGGTCTCCACCTCGGGGCACACCTCCAAAGCCAGAGGCGCGAATCTTGACGCGAAGGTGATCTACCCGTCCGGTGGGGCTAAACAGGCGAACATCGCGCGGGTGAAGGTCGATCTCCCCAAGCAGCTGCCCTCCCGGTTGACGACGTTGCAGAAGGCGTGCACTGCCGCCGTGTTCGAAGCGAATCCCGCTGCGTGCCCCGTGGCGTCGCGGATCGGCATCGCGAAGGTATCGACACCGGTGCTACCGGTGCAGCTCACCGGTCCTGTGTTCTTCGTCTCACACGGAGGGGAAGCGTTCCCGAGCCTCATTATCGTCCTGCAGGGCTACGGCGTGAGGGCCGACGTGGTCGCGTCGACGTTCATCAGCAAAGCGGGGGTCACGAGCTCGACGTTCAAGACGGTCCCCGACTTCCCGTTCTCGAGCTTCGAGCTGTACCTCCCCGAGGGTCCCTACTCCGCACTGGCGGCCAACGGGAACCTCTGCAAGAGCAGCCTGGCGATGCCGACGGAAATGGTCGCGCAGAACGGCATCGTCATGCGCCAGAAGACGAGGGTCGCCGTGACCGGCTGCCCAAAAGCCAAAGCAGCCAAGAAGAAGCATAAACAGGCCAGGAAGGCCCGGCGTGCGAGGCGGGCTGGTCGTCATCATGGTCACCTCGCAGGGGGAGGACGGTAGAGATGAATAGTCCTAGACTGGTCATTGCCGGATCGCTGACGCTCGCTGTCGCGCTGCTTGGCGCCACTCCGGCTGCGGGTGTCGAATACAGACGTCTTTCAGAACTTGAGCCGAGTGGTGGATTCAGCCACCCCACGGGTATTGCTGTGAACCAGGAAACGGGAAACGTGTATGTCGACGATGGTGGTGAAGCCGACGCGATCGATGTGTTCGGCGTGGACGGCGACGCTCCGGCTGGTGGTGTTCCCGCACTGATCCCAGGGTTCAGCTTCGGTGGTCCGGAACCAGCCGAGGTGGCGATCGACAGCGCCTGCTATCTGCAGCACAAGACCGGGGAAGAATGCGAAGCCCTCGATCCGTCCAACGGCGATCTGTATGTCGCCGATGTGGCGCACGACAACAAAGCACCACCGCGCGGCGCGATCGAGAAGCTCAGGTTCAATCAGTTCGCTCAAGAATACGAACAGGAAACGCTGGCGGCATTCACAGAACCAAACGGTGTCGCGGTCGACCCCCATGGCAACGTGTACGTCGCGGTCTACGGATCCGAAGCGATCTTCGTGTTCAACTCAGAAGGCAACAAAGTCGCTGAAATCAAACAGAAAGTCATCGAACACCCGGCATTCATTGCGGTCGACTCCCTGAACGATGTGTATGTCGGCAACTATGCCGGCGGAGTCGCAAAGATCCAGATAAGCGAAGAAAACGAAGTGGTCTCGGAAGCGATGCTCGATGAAAGCTCTGAAGCGAAGGCTATCGCGGTAGACACGGGCAATAATGTGTTCGTTGATCAGGAATCGTCCATCTCCGAGTATGACCCGGCCGGCGTCGTGATCGCGGAATTCGGCGCTGGGGACTTCAGCGAATCCAAAGGCATAGCCGTCAACGACGAAACCGAAGAAGTGTACGTCTCCAACCCTGGCGCGAACAATGTCATCGTGTTCGCGCCGCTGCTGCCCGTGGTCACCGGCGCCACATCCAACGTGCAGGCGACCAGCGCGACGCTGGAAGGGACCGTCAACCCACAGGGGACCGCCGTCGAAACCTGCACGTTCGCTTACGGGCCCAGCGCATCCTACGGCTCGACGCAAGCCTGCGCGACGAACCCCGGCACGGGTGAAACGCCGGTCGGCGTGACGGCCACCGTATCCGCTCTGGTGCCAAACGAAACCTATCATTATCGACTGTTCGCGACCAACTCCAAAGGAACCCTTAAAGGCCACGACCAGCGGTTCACGACGGCCCCGGCGTTGGCGAGCATCGACCAGTCCCCGTCGGCATCAGCCACGACGCGCACCGGCGCTACAGTGACCGGCGGCGCGCTCAACCCTGAGCACAGCCAGACCTACTACCACTTGGAATACGGCGCCGATGAAAGCTACGGGTCAAAGACCTCCCCGGTGTCCGCCGGTGGCGGCCTCGGCGACACCGCCTTGGCCCGCCAGGTGATCGGTGAACTTCAGGCGGGAACGCTCTACCACTATCGCCTCGTCGCGGTCAACCTGGCCGGCACCACGGTTGGATCCGACGAGACGTTCACGACCGCCACCGGCACGCCACCGAGGGTCATCACCGGCGGCGCGAGCAACATCACCGAAGCGACGGCGACTATATCCGCCACGATCAACACCGAAGGCCTCGTAAGCATCTACGGCTTCGAAGTGGGAACAAGCACGGCGTACGGCCCGCCCAGCGGAAGCGGAGCCGTCGGCGCCGGCGCGAACGAAGCGACCGTGAGCGTCAGCCTGCAGGGCCTGCAGCCCAACACCACCTACCACTATCGCATCACGGCGACCAACTCCGACGGCACCAGCTATGGAGAAGATCAGACGTTCACGACGCCCGGCTTCCCAGGCCAGCTCACACCGCCTCCCGTACTGCCCCTGATCGCGACGCCCACCCTCACGTTCCCCACCGGCAGCGAAGCGAACACGAGCAAGCCGAAGGGCAAAACCAAGCCCAAAGCCAGAAAGAAAGCCAGAAGAAAGGAGAAGTCGGGGAAGAAAGGCAGGTCGAAGAAGAAAAAGAAGAAGTGAGCAGTAAAAGTAGGAGCACGGTGCAAACAGACCGATGCCGCGCGGCCCATTTCGTTCAACACGGACTGGCTCACGGCATCGAATGAGACGAAAGGAATAACTCCACTATGAGGTTCAAAGGTAAAAGGTCAGGACTTGTGGTCGCGGCACTGGCTGTGGCGTCGGTGGCCGCTATCTCCGTCGCGATGGCTACGACCCCGACCATAAAACCGGAAGGCGACGGTCTACTTGCTACGAGCAATAACGCACACTTCAAAATCGGATCGCTCACAATCGTGTGTCCATATATGCAGCTGGGGGGTAAAATCCCCAGCCCCGGGAGCTCATCGATGGCTCTTAGTGCCCCAAGCTTCTACCACCATGCCATTGAAGTAGAAAATCCTAAATTTCCTTGCACTGACGGTGTTAAAGGATCATTGTTTGGAGCACCAAGCGGATCCAGCGTCCACTGGGAACTCAAAGTGAATTCTACGTCGTCAGCAAGCGTAGTGATTCCAAAAAACGGGTTCCATCTTGAAGCACCGGGAGCAAAATGTCATATCGAATTTGCCCGGTCAGGTTCGGTTACTGCTAGTGCAGTATTCTCCAAAGGGTTCAGCAACTATGGCGGCTCGGGTCTCGCATTTCCATCGTCTATAGAAGTGGCAGAAACCTCTCTACCGGTCCTGATAACAATTACTTCAGAATGTCCTACAGGATTGTTGGAAGGCGCCAAAAAAGAAGGCGAAGGCTATTCCACTTTCGCGACTTTTTTCGCTTGGTTTGATATGAGTGACGGCACCAACGTAAGCGAAATAGTGAAGTTCGAATAGTCGTCAGTTGAGCACGTCTGACTGAGACAATGCCTGGGACAGGCCGGAGGTCGCCCAGCCTGACAGGAGCGTCGGTACACGACAATAGTGCAGTGCAAAATGGGGTTCGGCTTCCTAGGTCGAACCCCATTTACACTCGTCGGGTGGATAAAGGGTAGTGGTAGTGGAAGGTAGTGGTAGTGGATCGTAGGAGCGCGTGGTGTTGCAAGACGCGCAGGGCGGGAAGCTTCACCGCCGTTGGCTTAGTCAAAACGACCCATGTCAGAGCAGCCCCAGCGCGCCGCCGACCCCGTGCACGAGGTTAAACAGGGGCTGGGGGATGATGCCGAAGAACAGGGTCGCCGCGCCGGCGAGCACCGCGATGAGGATCACCTCGGGCTGGCGGTTGCTCGCGGCCAGAGCGGTCACGGCGGATCGCGCGTCTTGGCCCGGTGTGCCGTCTGCCTGCTCGTCCAGCTCGGGTGAGCCGCCGGCCAGCACGGGCATCGCGCTCGGCTCGGGCGATGAGTCGCTCATCCACATCGCCGCGATCACTGGCAGGTAGTAGCCGAGTGAGATCATCGAGCCGATCACGATCACCACTCCCAGCCATGTGTAGCTGCCCGAGACGGCGGCGTCGATGAGGTAGAACTTGCCCATGAACCCCGCCGTTGCGGGGATTCCCGCCAAACCAAGCATCGCCAGCGTCATCGGCCAAGCAAGGTGTGGGCGCTCGCGGCCGAGGCCCTTCATCGCCGCGACACCGTCGCCGAGGTTGGTCTCGCGCTCGCGCGCGACGATCGTGGCGAACGCGGCCATGTTCATGAACAGGTACACCGCCAGGTAGAACACGGTCGCCTGCGCGCCCAGCCTGCTGGCGACGACGACTCCCGCGAGCATGTACCCGGCCTGGGCGACGGACGAGTAGGCGAGCATCCGCTTCAGCGAGGACTGCCCCAGCGCGCCGACGTTGCCGACCACGATCGTGATCGCGGCCAGCGCCGCCACGGCTGGGCCCCAGCTCGCGTGGGCTTCGATCAGCGCGACATCGAACAGGCGCAGGAACACGCCCAGCGCCGCGACCTTCGTCGCCACCGCCATGAACGCCGTCACGGGCGTCGGCGCGCCCTCGTACACGTCGGGCGTCCACTGGTGAAACGGCGCGACCGACGCCTTGAAGCACAGACCCGCCACGCACAGCGCGATTCCCGTCAGCGTCAGCGGGTCGCTCGCCAGGCCGCCGTGCGACAGCGCGCTTGCGATCGCGGTGAAGTCGGTCGCGCCCGTCGCGCCATAGATCAGCGCGAGCCCGTATAGCAGCGTGGCCGAGCCGACCGATCCGACGATCAGGTACTTCAGCCCGGACTCCAGCGAGTGCTCGCGTTTGAGCTCCGTGGCGCACAGCACATACAGCGGGATCGACAACAGCTCCAGCCCGAGGAACACGACCAGCGTGTTCTGTGCCGCCGCCAACAGCGACATCCCGCCGATGGAGGTCAGCAGCAGCGCGTGCCACTCCCCATGCGCGGCTTCGCGCGCGGCCAGCGAGCGCCAGGCCAGCAGCACCGCGCAGGCGCCGCCGGCTACGAGGATCAGGTTCAGCGTCAGCGACAGATCGTCGATCCGCAGCGCGCCCGCGACGACCGACTTCTCGGCGTTCCACTGCCACACAGTGAGGCCCGCGGCGGCTCCGAGCGCGGCGAGGCTGAGCATGGGCACGAGCTGCGCGCGCGCCCAGCGGGAGCCGAGCAGGCCCACCAGCAGCACGATCGTCGCGCCGCCCAGCAGCGCGATCAGCGGCGATAGCGCCGCGAAGTCCACGTGTGGGCCTTTGAGGGTCGTCGCGGCGAGTGGGATCACGGGAATGTGCTCGCTGAGGTCGGGAAGACGGGCTTCAACGCGGCCTGCGCGCTCGCCACCGCGGTCTTGGTCGAGCCTTCGCTGCGCTTCAGCGCCAGCTGCGGGTAGATCGCCATGAACAGGATCACGACGACCAGCGGCACGAGCACCGCGCCGTCGCGGAGCGAGATCTCGCGTGAGTCAACGCCCGTGCCGACGCGGTTGTGCATCGCGCGGATGAACAGCCGCAGCGCGTACACGCTCGCCATCACCACGCCGGCGAACGCGACGATTGCGATCACGAGTTTGGCCTGGAACACCCCGAGCAAGATCAGGAACTCGCCGACGAAGTTCGCCGAGCCCGGCATTGCCAGCGTCGCCAACGCCACGATCAGGAAGATCGAGGCGAGCACGGGCGCCCTGAACGCGATCCCGCCCATGTCACGTATGTCCTCCGAGCCTCCAGCGCGCCGGCTGAGCACGGCGACGATGAACAGCAGCGGCGCGACCACCAGCCCGTGGTTGACCATCTGCAGCAGCGCGCCCTGCGCGCCCTGGGGGTTCAGCGCAAATATGCCGAGCGTGATGAACCCGAGCTGAGCGACCGACGAATATCCGGCGATCAGCCGCGCGTCGGTCTGGGTGAACGCGACGGCCGACCCGTACAGGATCGAGACGAGCGCGATCAGCAGCATCAGCGTCTGGAAGTGTGCGGCGGCCTGTGGATACAGCGGCAGCACGATCGCCAGGAACCCGTACGCGCCGACCTTCGACAGCACGCCCGAGAACACCATCAGCACCTCGATCGGCATCGCTCTGTATCCGTCGGGCATCCAGCCGTGCAGCGGGAACGCGGGCATCTTCACCAGGAACGCGGCGGCGAAGAACAGGAATATCCACTCCTGCGAGCCTTTGCCCAAGGGGAGCGCCTGCAGCTGCGACAGCACGAATGTGATGTGATGTCCCCCGCCCTGCTGCGAGGCCAGCACGCCGGTGGCAATCGCCGCCGCGAGCATCAGCAGCGAGCCGACGAGCGTGTAGATGACGAGCTTGATCGTCGCTTTCACCCGCCCCGGCTCGCGGCCCCAGCCGCCGATCAGGAAGTAGAACGGAATCAGCATCAGGTCGAAGAACGCGACGAACAGCGCCAGATCCTGGGCCAGGAACGCGCCCAGCACGGCGGACTCGGCGAGCAGGAGCTGAAACCAGAACAGCCTCGGGCGCTCCCACCGGCGCAAGTTGGCGGCGATCGTCGCGGCGGCGAACAGCAGCGTGGTCAGGCCGACGAGGAACACGTTCAGCCCGCTGATCCCGAGCTTGTAGTGAATGCCCAGTTCGCTGATCCACACCACGTCCGTCACGTGGGTGAGTCCAGTTGTGCCGGGGGTGTAGTCGGCGATGTAGCCGATCGCCAATCCAAGCGCCCCGAGCGAGCCGATCAGCGCGAGCACGCCGGGGATGCCCCAGGCGCCGGTCTGCCCGCCGGGCTCGGCTGGGCTTGCGACGGCGGTCTCGCTCGTCCCCGCAGCGCGGATGCGCCCGACCAGCGTGCACATGATCGCGCCGAGCACCCCACACGCGGCGGGCAGCCAGATCAAGATCGATAGAGGCGGCATCAGGTCTGCAGCAGGAAGTAGAAGGAGACGCCCGCGACGCCCAGCACGAGCAGCGCGGCGTAGTAGCGCAAAAAGCCGCTCTGCACCGCGCGCACCGCGGCCGATCCGGCGCGCACGATCCCGGTGGAGCCGCCGACGAGCGTGTCCTGCACGAACACTCGCTCGAACGTGCCCGTGGCGAACCGACCGGCCGCGGCGGCGGGACGGACGACGAGCGCGTCGATCAGCTCGTCGAAGTACCACTTGTGCGCGAACAGCTCATACACCGGCGCCAGCCGCTCGCGCGCTGTGACGGCGATGCTGGGCCGGCGCACCCAGATGCGGTAGGCGATGGCGATGCCGCTGAGCCCGAGCACCGTGCCGAGGATCAGGCCGAAGATCAGCAGCCCGTCGCGGGTGTGGGGTTCATACAGCGGCGAGCCGGCGAACGTGGGGCGCAGGAACGTGGTGATGACGTCGTCGACTTCCGGGATCTGCACGAGGCCGGCGCCGATCGCGCCGATCGCCAGCACGGTCATGGCGACCCTCATCGGCAGCGCGCGCTCGGCGATCGTGTGGTGCGGGCCTGGAAACCCGACGTCGGTGTCCTCGACCTCGCCCGTGGCGGGGTTGGTCGGAACCTCCGCGTGGTGCAAATATCCTGCTTCCAGCTCGCGCGCCTCGGCGACGGGATCGCCGTAGAACGCGCGGAAGATCATCCTGAACGTGTAGATCGCCGTCAGGAACGCGCCCATATAGCCCATCACGTACAGGATCCAGTGCCAGCCGCCGCGCTCGCCGGTGACGAGCAGGATCTCATCCTTGGAGAAGAACCCCGAGAACGGCGGAATGCCCGACAGCGCCAGGCCGCCGATGATGAAGCAGGCGAACGTGAACGGCAGCGCCTTGCGAAACCCGCTCATCTTCTGTAGCGACTGCTCGCCGGCCATCGCGCCGATGATCGAGCCGGCGCCCATGAACAGCAGCGCCTTGAAGAATGCGTGTGTCATCAGATGGAACATCCCCGCGGCGTACGCGCCGACGGACACGCCCATGATCATGTAGCCGATCTGTGACATCGTCGAGTAGGCGATCACGCGCTTAATGTCGGTCTGCACCAGCGCGATCGTGCCCGCGAGCAGCAGCGTCACCGCGCCGATCACCGCGCCGGTGTCCTGCGCGGCGGGGGCCAGTTCGTAGAGGACGTGCATACGCGCGATCAGGTACACGCCCGCGGTCACCATCGTCGCGGCGTGGATCAGCGCGCTGACGGGCGTCGGTCCCTCCATCGCGTCGGGCAGCCACGTGTGCAGGGGGATCTGCGCCGACTTCGCGATCGCCCCCACGAGCAGCAGCAGGCAGCCGGCGACGATGTCCGCTTCGCCTGAGTGGAACACATGCGGGGCGGCGTTGAACGTGGCGAGAAAATCGAGCGTGTGGGTGTGCTTGAAGATGAAGTACGTCCCCAGCACCAGCCCCGCGTCGCCGACCACGTTGATCACGAACGCCTTGATTCCCGCGCGCGTGGCGGTCGTGCGCCGATACCAGAACGAGATCAGCAGGTACGACGCGGCACCGACGAACGCCCAGCCGACGATCAGCAGCAGGAAGTTGCCCGCCAGCACGAGCAGCAGCATCGAGAACACGAAGAAGTTCAGGTACGCGAAGTACCTCGCAAAGCCGCGGTCTGCATCGAGGTAGGAGATCGAGTACAGGTGAATCATGCTCGAGATCCCGCTGACGATCAAAATCATGAACACCGACAGCGGGTCGACGAGAATCGCCACTTCCGCGTTCACCCCGACCGTGTTCGCGTAGTTCCACAGCGAGGACGCGAGCTCGCGGTGTGCGGGCGAATGGCTTTGCAGCGAGATCAGCGCGCCGAGCGCCGCCAGGAACGCGAGACCGATCGCGCTCGTGCCGATCACCCCGGCGCTGCGCCCCGGCAGCACGCGATAGCCGGACGCGATGATCAGCGTCCCCAGCAGCGGGAACAGCAGCACCAGCCAGCCGAACGTGGTCGTCGTCATGCGCCTGCCGCCTGCGGGCTCGGCGTGAGGCTCGCGCTCATCCTTGCAACTCCCTCAGCTCGTCCACGTCGATCGGCAGTTGCCGCCGGTAGATCGCCACGACCATGCCCAGCCCGATGCACACCTCACACGCCGCGACCGTCATCACGACGAGCGCAAAGATCTGGCCGTCGCCGTTGCCCCACATGCGCGAGAACGCGACCAGCGCGAGGTTGGCGCCGTTGAGCATCAGCTCCAGGCAGAGCAGCACGACGAGCGGGCTGCGCCGCACCATCACGCCGGCGGCGCCGAGCGCGAACACGATCGCCGAGACGGCGAGATACCAGCCGATGCTCATCGCCGGGTGCCGACTCCCTCGGCCATGGTTCCCGTCTCACGCGGACGCGCTAGGTCAAGCGGGGTAAGCCGGTCGCGCTCGCGCTCGTCATCCTCGCCGATGCCGCCCCGCCGCCGGGCGAGCACGACTCCGCCGACGGCCGCGATCAGCAGCAGGAAGGAGGCGGCCTCGAACACGAGCAGAAAGCGGGTGAGCAGCAGCTGGCCGATGTACGCGGGGGTGCCGAACGTATGTGGCCCCGGCGCATAGGGCGCGCCGTCGCCGTCGACGGCCTTCAGGCCCGTGCCGAGCAGCGCGATCAGCAGCTCGACGAGCAGCGCGCCGCCGAGGATCGCCGCGCCGAGGCGCAGCGTGGAGCCCGCCGGGCCGCGACCGCGCAACCGCTCCCCAAGGGGCTCCTCGCGCCCGCCGACATAGGCGACGACGAACACATACAGGACCATCACCGCGCCCGCATACACCACCACCTGCACGGCCGCCACGAATTCCGCGCGCAGCAGCAGGAACAGCACGGCCAGCGACAGCAGGTGGACGACAAGCGCCAGCACGGCGTAGAACGGGTCGCGCAGCACGACCACGCCCACCGCGCCCGCGATCGCGCCGAAGCCCGCGATGAAGAACAGGACCGCGCTCACGGGCGACCTGTCCCTCGCCGGCGGGCGGCCCCGCGCCCGGGGATGCGCCGCGGTGGCGGATGCATCGCACAGGCGGTCATCTACTCGCCCTCATTCCTCAGCGGCGTGCGCTCGAGCGGCTCGGCGAGGAGCATCTCCTTGGTGAAGATCAGGTCTGTGCGGTCATAGTCGGACAGCTCGTAGTCGTGGCCCATCGTGATCGCGTCGAATGGGCAGGCGACCTCGCAATAACCGCAGAAGATGCAGCGCGACAGGTTGATCTCATACACGGCCGCATACCGCTCGCCGGCGGACACGCGGTGCTCGGGCGTGTTCTCGGCCGCGACCACGCGGATGCAGTCCGCCGGGCAGGCGGCGGCGCACAATGAGCAGCCGACGCACTTCTCGAGCCCTGTGTCCTCGAACCGGTGCAGCTTGTGCCGGCCGCGGAAGCGCGGGTAGACGGGGGTCTTCTCCTCCGGGTACTGGATCGTGACGGGGCCTTCCCGGTAGCGGCCCAGGGTCGTCATCAGGCCGCGGAACGTCTCGCGGAACGTGCGCCACGTGCTGCGCGTGGGACCCGGCGCGGGGGCGCGCTGGACCTCGACGACGTCCGCGCCGGGGCTCCAGGCCGTGACGGCCACGGTGGCCGGCGACGGCGCGGGGACGGGAGCGGCCGGCCGTGGGGGGTTCTCAGAAGACATCAGTGCGTCACCACCACGAGCACGGCCGTGACGAGGGCGTTCAGCGTGGCCAGCGGGAGCAGAACCTTCCAGCCGAAGCTCATCAGCTGGTCGTAGCGCAGCCGCGGCAGGGTCGCGCGGACCCAGATGAACAGGAACGTGACGAGTCCCATCTTCGCCAGCACCACGAACGGGTCGAGGAAGCCCGGCGGGTGGATGCCGAACGGCAGCAGCCAGCCGCCGAGGAACACGGTCGTGACGATGCCCGAGACGACGACCACGTTGAGGTACTCGGCGAAGTAGTAGGAGGCGAATCGTCCCCCGCCGAACTCGGTGTTGTAGCCGCCGACGAGCTCGGCGTCGGCCTCCGTGAGGTCAAACGGCGTGCGGTTGGTCTCGGCGAAGCTCGCGGTGAGGAAGATCAGAAAGCCGGCGAGCTGGGGCACGACGAACCACATGCCCGCCTGCGCCTGGACGATGCCGGTGAGCGAGAGCGTCTGCGCGGTCATGATCACGCCGACGAGCGCCAGTCCCTGGGAGACCTCGTAGGAGATCAGCTGCGCGGCGCCGCGCATCGCGCCGAGGAACGAGTACTTCGAGCCCGAGGACCAGCCGCCGAGCATGATCCCGTAGAACGCGATCGCGCCGAACGCGAACAGGTACAGCGGGCCGATCGAGACGTCGATCCCGTACAGCCCGACGGGGGTGCCGAAGATGTCCTGGACGTTGCCGAACGGGATGATCGCCAACGCCGCCACGGCGGTGAGGATCGAGATCAGCGGGGCGAGAGCGAACAGGAACCCGATCGAAGTGCTCGGGCGGAACTGCTCCTTGGTCAGCAGCTTGAGGATGTCCGCAAACGGCTGCAGCGCGCCGTAGGGGCCGACGCGATTGGGGCCGTAGCGGCTCTGAAACCGCCCCAGCAGCTTGCGCTCAGCGAGCAGCACTACGGGCACGAGCTGGAGGCCGACGGCGAAGATGACGATCGCCTTCAGGATCTGGATCCACCATTCTTCGTAGTAGCCGACCGTGGCCAGGACGGACGGGGACGGGGGAGCGGTAAAAACGTGGGGCACGAGACTCATACCAGCTGCTCCCGCGCGGGATACGCCTGCGCGGCTGGGCGATCCTGCCAACGCACGCCTTTGCCGCCGATCTCCTCGAGCGTCAGGCCCGCGTAGAAGGGCACCGCGTCGAACAGCTGCTGTGAGGCCATAGGTCCGGTGAGGGTCTCCAGGTCCAGCCCTATCTGGGAGGCGAGATCGGCGATCACCTGCCATTGCGCGCGCGTGGAGCCCGGATGCGCGACGGCGGGACGCAGCCGCTGGATGCGCCCGTCGGGGTGGACGATCGTGCCTTCCTTCTCGGCGTATGCCTGCGCGGGGAGCACGATGTTCGCGTGTTCACGCAGCCCATCCGTGAGGAACGTCGCGTGTGCGACGACGGTCGAAGCCCGCTCCAGCGCCCGCTGCCACAGCTCGGCGTCGGCAGGGCCGCGATCGAGCGAACCGGCTGCAACGCTCTGCGCGCCGGCGTCCAGCGGGTCGCGTTGCAGCAGCAGCACAGCCGCAAGCTCGCCCTCGGCCAGTCCTCGAGCGATGCCGCGAGCGTCGCGGGGATCGGCTACTCCGCCGCTTACCGCGTCGGGGGGCTCACCGAGTCCGGGGCCGGCGTTCGGCAGCGCGCCGGCCTCGCGCAGCCCGCGGCCGTTGGTCCCCGCGGGGATTTCCAAGAGGCCCGCGCCGTCGGTGCCGGCGAGCGACAGCATGTCCGCGAGATCGAGCAGCGCCCGGGCGGCCGCCGCGCCATCGGGGCCCGCGGTCAAGCGCTCCCCCCACAGAACCACGATCTCCTCGCCAGCAACCGATCGAAGATCGGCCAGCAGCTGGGCTAGGAGCTCGCCGGTGCCCTCGCCGTCGCCCAGCAGCTCCGCCGTGCTCGCCCGCACGATCCGCATCCCGTGGCGGCGCGCTCCCTTGCGCAGGCGCAGGTCGAGGATCGGCGCGTCCTCGACCGGATCCAGGGCGAGCACGAGCACGGCGTGGGCGAACTCCAGGTCGCTCACCCGTGCCTGCAGGCGCGGGTCGTTCAGCGCGCGGTGCAGCTCGAGCGGCAGCGTGCCCGCGTAGCGTGAGTCGAGGTGGGGGGAGTGGAGTCCCTCGCGGAGCAGGCGCGCGAGCAGGTAGCCCTCCTCGTTCGTGGCCTCGCCTCCCACCAGCGCGCCGGTGCGCGCCGCCGCGCGAGACAGGCCGGCGGCGGCCTCCTGGAGGGCGCGCTCCCAGGAGACGGGGCGCAGCTCGCCGCCGTCGCGGAGCAACGGCTCCAGCACGCGCTCATCCGCGGCCACGGGACTGGCGCCACCGGCCTGGGGCACCCCCCCGAGCGCGGGATAGGCGAAGCGCCCGCGGTCGCACAGCCAGCCGTCGTCCACCTCGTGGTTATCGCGCGCCTGCACGCGCAGCACGCGCTCGTCGCGCACGGTCAGCGTGACGTTGCACTGGGACGGGCACAGCGTGCACACCGAGCCGGCGTCCTCGATGTCCCACGGGCGCGCCCGGAACCGGTAGGGGCGCGAGGTCAGCGCGCCGACGGGGCACAGTTCGACGATGTTGCCGCTGAACGGCGCCACGTACGGGTGGCCGTCGAACGTCGACACGTAGGAGTGCGCGCCGCGCTCGGCCAGCACGAGCTGGTGGTCTTCGGAGATCTCCTGGCTGAAGCGCACGCAGCGGTAGCAGAGGATGCAGCGCTCGCGGTCGATGGCGATCGTGGGGGAGAGCTCCAAGGGCTTCACGAAGTGGCGCTTGGGCTCGACGTAGCGGGAGATGCCGGGGCCCCAGCCGAAGGTGATGTCCTGCAGCGGGCACTCCCCGCCCTTGTCGCACACGGGACAGTCCAGGGGGTGGTTGATCAGCAGGAACTCGACCACCGCGCGCTGGGCCTCCTTGACGCGCTCGGACTGGGTGTTGACGACCATGCCGTCCTTCACCGGCGTCGAGCAGCCGGTCTGCAGCTTGGGGATGCCCTCGATCTCGACCAGGCACATGCGGCACGCGCCGACGGGGTGGCCGAGCTTGGGCTCGTAGCAGAACACCGGGATCTCCACGTCGCCGTGCTGGGCGGCGTCTACGAGCATCGCGTTTTCCGGGGCCTGGACCTCACGGCCGTCGATGGTGAAGGTGATTATTCTTTCCTCCGGCCTGGGCATCAGGCAATGGCTCCGGCGGGCTCGGGTGGGCTCAGGCGGCGGGCCTCGATGTGGGCTTCGAGCTCGGGGCGGAACTTGGCGATCATGGAGCCGATGGGCATCGCCATCGCGTCGCCGAGGACGCATAGGCAGTGGCCGATGATGTGGTCCTGGACGGAGGCCATGATCTCCAGGTCCATGGGGGTGGCCTCGCCGCGGTCGATGCGCTCCAGCATGTGCACCGTCCAGTTGGTGCCCTCGCGGCAGGGGGTGCACTTGCCGCAGGACTCGTGGCGGTAGAACTTGGCCGTCTTCAGCGCGACGTCGAGGATCGGGGTGGAGTCGTCGACGACGATGATCGCGCCCGAGCCGAGCATCGAGCCGGCCTTGGCCAGGGACTCGAAGTCGTAGGGGACATCCAGGTCCTCAGCGGTCAGCACCGGGGCGGAGGAGCCGCCTGGGAACCAGCACTTGACCTCGCGCCCTGCCGGCGGGCCGCCGGCGAGGCCGTAGATGATCTCGCGCGAGGGGATGCCCAGCTCGATCTCGTAGTTGCCGGGACGCCGCACGTGGCCCGAGACCGACACGAGCTTCGTGCCGGTCGATTGCTCGGTGCCGAGACGCGCGTACTCGGCGCCGCCCATGCGCACGATCGTCGGGACCGTCGAGAGCGTCTCGACGTTGTTGATCAGCGTCGGTCCCTGGTAGAGCCCTTGGTTGGCGGGGAAGGGGGGCTTCAGGCGGGGGTTGCCGCGCTTGCCTTCCAGCGAGTCGAGCAGGCCGGTCTCCTCGCCGCAGATGTACGCGCCGGCGCCGCGGTGCACGAGGAGCGACAGCGAGTGGCCCGAGCCGAGGATGCGCTCGCCGATGTATCCCGCCGCGCGCGCTTCCGCCAGCGCCGCGTCGAGGATGTCGGCCTGCTGAGCGTACTCGCCGCGGATATAGATGAACGAGCGGCTCGCCCCGGCCGCGTAGGAGGCGATCACGATCCCCTCGATCAGCATGTGTGGCGTCTTCTGCATCAGTTCGCGGTCCTTGAACGTCCCCGGCTCGGACTCGTCGGCGTTGCACACGAGGTACTTCTCGATCGAGCCGTGCGGCAGGAACGAGACCTTCTTGCCCATCTGGAACCCCGCGCCGCCACGCCCGCGCAGGTTGGAGGCTTCCAGCTCGTTGAGCACCTCCTCCGGGGTCATCTGCAGTGTCCTGCGCAGCGACTCATATCCGCCGCGGCGTTCATATACGGCGAGCGTGTTCAGCCCCGGCTCGTCAATGTCCTTGAACAGCAGCTTGTCGCTCATCCGTTTGCCTCCGCGTCCGCACAGCGGCGCTTCACCAGCTGCTTGTCGGGCAGCACGTCGCGCCCGGCGCGCACATCGTCCAGCAGCATCGGGACGTCCGCGACCGTGAGCGGGCCAACATACACCCCGTCGACGGAGGCCATCGGCGCGATGTCGCACGCGCCAAGGCACTCGAACGCGCGCACGTTGAACGTCTCGTCCCCGTCCGCCGCCGCGCGCAGCGTCGCGTACAGCTCGTCGGCGCCACGCAGCGAGCAGGAGATGTTCGTGCACACATACACGCTGTGCTCGCCCACGGGCTCGGTCTCGAGCATGTCGTAGAACGTCACCACCGCATCCAGCGAGGCTGGCGTCACGCCCATCACGCACGCCACCTGCTCGATCGCCTCCGGCGAGCACCAGCCGTGCAGGCGCTGGGCCGCTTGAAGCGCGGGCAGCGCCGCCGAGCGGGTATCCGGATACAGGGCCATATGCGCCTCGATCTCACGGCGCAGCGCCTCCGGGACGGGAGTCGTCGCGGGGTCGGGGATCGGCGCCGGATCCTTGTCCAAGTCGGCGGGCATGTCCCAGCCACGCGAGCCGGTTGTGGCGCTCATCGATCGATGCCCCCGAGGATGGGATCGAGCATCGCGGTGGTGGCGATGAGGTCGGCGATGTAGCTGCCCCGGGTCATGTGCGACAGGGCCTGGAGGTTGACGAACGAGGGGTCGCGCATGTGCACCCGCGCCGGCCTGGAGGAGCCGTCCGAGCGCACGTAGCAGCCGAGCTCGCCGCGGGGGGACTCGATCGGGTAGTACATCTCGCCCGGCGGCACCCTGAACCCCTCGGTGACGAGCTTGAAATGGTGGATCAGCGCCTCCATCGAGGTGGCGAGCTCGTGTCGGGGCGGCAGCGCGACCTTGCGGTCCTCGGTGATGTGCGGTCCCTCGGGCAGCCCCTCCAGCGCCTGCTCGATGATGCGCACGGACTCGTATATCTCCGCCAGGCGCACCGCGAACCGGTCGTAGTTGTCGCCGACCGTGCCCACCGGGATCTTGAACTCGAAGTGCTCATAGGAGCTATACGGCGCGGCCTTGCGCAGGTCCCACGGGTTGCCCGCCGCGCGCAGCAGGGGACCCGTCACACCCAGCTCCAGCAGTGTGTCCGCGTCCAGCGGGCAGGTGCCGCGCAGCCGCCGCAGCACGATCTCGTTGGAGTTCAGGATCGCGCCGTACTCATCAACGCGCCCCGGCATGATCTGCAAGAACTCGCGCAGCTTCGAGGCAAATCCGGTGGGGATGTCCTCGATCACGCCGCCGACCTGGAAGTAGCGCGTGTGCATCCGCTGCCCCGAGGACATCTCGAACAGGTCGAGGATCAGCTCGCGCTCGCGCAGGGAGTACAGGAAGATCGAGCTCGCCCCCAGGTCCAGCGCGCTCGTGCCCAGCCAGATCAGGTGGGAGGCGATGCGGTTCAACTCGAGATGGATCACGCGCAGGTACTGCGCGCGCGTGGGAACCTCGACCTCGAGCAGGCTCTCCACGGCGCCGACATAGGCCATTGCGTTGAAGTAATAGGCCAGGTAGTCCATCCGCTCGACGATCGGGATCACCTTCCAGTAGGACTTGTCCTCGGCGGTCTTCTCGATCCCCGTGTGCACGTAGCCGATGATCGGTTTGAGGTCGCGCACGACCTCTCCCTGCAGTGTCACCAGCAGCCGTAGCACCCCGTGTGTAGCGGGGTGGTGCGGGCCAAAGTTGAGCGTCAGCAGCTCGTCCGTCGTCTCGCCGCGATCCACGTCCTCGAGCGAGGGGCTCTCGACCGGGCCCACTCGCGCGCCTCCGCCTGCCGCCCCCACTTGGGTCCCCGCATCCGGCGTCGCCCGGACTCCTTCGCCAATCGGGCTCACTCGCTACGCGCCTCCAGCCATTTGGTCTCATCGCGCGTGAATATCACCGGTTCGCCGCCGAGCGGGAAGTCGCGCCGCTGGGGATGACCCTCGTAGTCCTCGGGCATCAGGATCCGGCGCAGGTCCGGGTGTCCCTCGAACACGACCCCGAACATGTCATACACCTCGCGCTCCTGATGGTCGGCCGTCGGCCAGTCCGCCGTCACCGACTCGACCCGCGGTGCCTCGGTCGGGACGCGGAGCTTGACCGCGACGCGATCGACCCTGCTCATGTCCAGCAGCTCGTAGATCACGCCCAGGCGCGGCTCCTCGGGATAGTGGTCTACGCCGTGCACGCTCGCCAGGAACGCGTACCCCTTTGCGCGCAAGGTCTGAAGCACCGCGCGAATCTGTGCCGGGTCGACCACGATCGTCGCCCGCTTGCGGTAGTACACGGTCTCGATCGCGGCGTCGCCCAGCTCCTGAGCGAGCAGCTCCAAGCCCGTGGCGTCAGGCATCGCACTCTTCTTGGGGGGAGGTCGGGAGTGGGGCCCGCCCCCCTCCCGCTGAGCGAAAGCCCGTGGCATCAGGCATTGAGGGGATGCTCCTCGGTGCCTACGGCGTCATACCGCTCGCGCCAGCCCATGTCCGGGTCGTCCTGGACCAGCTTGCGCAGCTTCAGCACGCCGTGCATCAGCGCCTCCGGACGGGGCGGGCAACCCGGCACGTGCACGTCGATCGGCATGAACTTGTCGGCTGGCACCAGCGCGTAGTTGTTGAACACGCCCATCGAGCTGCAGCACGCGCCCATCGAGATCGCCCACTTGGGCTCGAGCATCTGGTCGTAGAGCCGGCGAATGATCGGCGCCATCTTGATCGACACGCGTCCCGCGAGGATGATCAGGTCCGCCTGGCGGGGCGAGGCCCGGAACGCCTCGAAGCCGAATCGGGCGATGTCCATGCGCGGGCCGGCTGCGTGGAACTGCTCCATCGCACAGCAGGCCAGCCCGAAGGAGAGGGGGAAGAAGGAGTTCGAGCGCGCCCACGCGACGGTCTTGTCGAGCGTGGTCGTCAGCACGCGCTCCTGCACATAGCGCTCGAGGTCCGCGCCCTCCAGCTGCGCCGGCTGGTTCGCGCCCTCCAGATCTCCGCCGCGCAGCAGCTGGCGCGCGCTCAGCGACTGCACGCGCAGCTCCTCGCCCGACACGGCGCCGGCTCGAGCGCCTCCCGCCGCCGATCGTGCTCCCGCGCCGCTCGGCCCGATCCGCTCGCGCCTCACCTCCACTCGAGCGCTCCCCGCCGCCACACGTACACGAACGCGACGAGGAGCAGCACGATGAACGTGGCCACCTCCGCCAGCGCATACCCTC
>Ga0207663_10000172_pt1 | contig 29112 bp, 29 predicted proteins | sample LARL53metaG_FD_184346 | JGI IMG/M metagenome (GOLD analysis project Ga0207663, IMG submission 184346) | Corn, switchgrass and miscanthus rhizosphere microbial communities from Kellogg Biological Station, Michigan, USA - LAR L5-3 metaG... | ecosystem: Host-associated > Plants > Roots >...
ATTTTCTTTTGTTTTATTACAAGTCGATTATATTCCAGTTTGTTGTAAAGACAGAATGCTTCAGCTTTAATCCAAGGTTTGTTTGATGAGGATAGCGAAGCTTCATATCTTAATAAATCGTATTTAGTTCATTATAATAAAAGAATAACCCATTTCTCCTCGTTTCCTTGACAAGTTTGACTATGTGGCAATAACTGAGACAATGTCTGTCGAGGATCCAAAGTATGCTTTACCTGCATCATTATTATTAGCTTCAAACAATCTCTCCATATCTATTCCTGCACAATATCTCCAGCCTGGTTTTACCGCCTCACCTATTAAGGACTATATCTGTAGCTTTGGTCCGAACCATTTGCAATTTCGAATTCTTTTTGAGATATTCTACATGACATCCTAACCTCTAACAAAAAAGATGATATAATTGGCAATAATCAGAGCCGAAGCCGATATGGTATTGCAAATATTACAACAAATTTAAAGTCCTTTATACAACTCTCTTCTATCTAAAATAATGAAAGGATATGCGAAAGCCTCTTCATTTGAAAAAGTTGTTACAATATTAATTCTTGATGATGAATTTGATCTTGTAACAATTTTAAAACATGGCTTAGAAATACAAGGCTTTCGTGTGTTTTCTTTTACAGATCCTTTTTTGGCATTAGAACACTTTAAAATAAATGCTTTTAATTATAATCTAGTTATTTCGGATCTAAGAATGCCGGGAATGAGTGGATTTGAATTTTTAACTAAAGTCAAAGAAATTAAATCAGACATCATGATCTTTCTAATGACGGCGTTTGAAGTTAGTGATATGCAATCATCAGTTGCTATATCCTCGCTTAAGATAAATGAATTTATAGTAAAGCCATTTTCGATTCATAATCTAAATGTGATTATAGATAAATATGTATCATTAAAAAATAATAATAGCTGAGATCAGTCTTCATTTTCATCTAAAAACCTTCTACAATGATTCTACTTTCACCATTACGAATTTTTAGCAAGTAAAAGCATACTTATCTTGCCAAGTATAGTCTCTGCGCTGACTGGTTTTATTAAGAAATCATCTGCGCCGTATTCCAGAATAATATTTCTTGCACTATCATCATTTGCAACTACTAATATCTTGATGTTAAGGTCAATCTGTTTAATTTTGGATATTAACATTGCACCTTCATCAGCTGCTATTATGCCATTGATATAAACCACATCTACTTGATTATGCATTTCCTCTATTTGTTCCAAGCATTTTACCGCACTAAAAGCCATGTAGGTCTCATATCCGTTTAACCTGCAGATTGCAGTAATAAGTGAATTAATCTCCATATCATCCTCCACAATTATTATTTTAGGCGTTTGGATTATCATATTGGATATAGTCATATTGTCATATTCTCTCTTATTATATTGTTAGCAAGCAAGCAAGCAATCCTTCTCAGTAAATGACATTATATCGAACTGGTTTTTGGTCTAATCGGGAGAGGACACAACAAGGATTATTGTTTTTACATTTGCATTTACTAGCGTCTATATCATAATAAGAGTTTGTTGGCCATTCATTATTGAGAAAGCACAGTTATTTTTATATGGTGTGCTTTTAACAAATCGCCCTTCTCATGTTCTTCAAATCTGTCAAAATCCTTTTTATGGTAGTTGCAGAATCTTTTCAATTTGGTATCAAATTTTGATCCCAGTGATCTCTCAAATTCTATTACTAAATTTTTTTTATTGTTTTGTGGATGATGGAAAAATACACCCATATCTGCAAATACCGAAATACCATTTTTACCTCGTTTTTCTTGGTGCTTATCAAATATCTTTATAAAGAATAGAAAATCATTTGCAGAACCAAAGTATGTTTTTGTTATGTCTTGGACTATCATTAATGATCTTTCTTTTTCATATTTTTCTGTATCGATACCAATCTCTTTCAAGGTTTGTCTAACGCCATCAATAGTCTCATAATATGTAAGTAACAAAACTATTTCATTATTTTCAAGTGCAGTTTTGCAATAGCTAGAGTAAATCTCTCTATATGAATATTGGTTAGGGTATATTAGCACAATATGATCTCCATATGTTATTGTTGCTAGTTGCTCTACAATTTCTGAAGGAGTGCCTGTTACCTCAATATCCATAGATGATGCGATTCAAATGTAAATGCACTATATGTTAATTAATGATTGGCAGTTGATGCTGACTGCCCGACTTACTCCCTCACTGCTTTTATAAACGTCACTGCCCAACCGAGACTTTTTGTTCTGCCCCAATCATTACTCTTCACAACAGTAATCAGTCATTTCTGTGGCTAGACTAAGAATTCTAGGGAGAATAGTTAGTGTTAGTATGCATTCATACATCAACACTTATTCGGAGATTAGCATCTCTTTGAGGAAGTAATGTTCGTTATCTTCCCACCAATCACTAGGCTCAGCATTAAGAGAGTTGCACAATTGCTGGGCTTGGCTTTTATCGAGAAATACCTTTGAGTCTTCTAGTATCTCGGACCCATGTGCATATTCTTTGAACACAACGATATAAATTTTCATTGATCAAATACATTTTCTATTCCATCTATCAGTGACTGAAAGAATCTGTTTGATCGTTCGATCTATCCTCCAGGATTAGCCATAGGTGGCAAAAATATAATAATCTAGTTAAATGAGTTGATATAGTGTCACAAGCTGAATGGTTCACTACTTATTTAGAATATGAGAATCTAAAGGATATGCTAAAGGTTATTCTTTATACATCACAATCCTTTATGTCTATTACACCATTACTTTACTATATTACTTATCACAATAAAGCGATACTCTTCATACATACTGGAATTGTAGGTGGAGTTGTTGCTCATTATCATATTCTCAATCAAATCCCGAACAAGAAATTCGTAGAATTAAATAAAATGACGGGTGATTTTAGTTTTGTAGATAACGTTGGAATTAATCCCCAATCGATTTACATTCCCATTGCAAAACTGATAAAATCTACTCTTAGATTTCCAATAGATGAATTAACTTAACTTAGAATTAGACCATTATAATATAGAATGTAATACATTATGTTGCATTGCATGATCGTAATGATTAAAAATATAGCAGACTAGAAGATGTGGCTAGGATTGTAAGTCATTTTGTTGTCGACTTAGGTATAATATTGTTTACCTCTTCAGGATATCGGAACAAAATCTATCTAAAGGAGAATTGGATAAAAGAGTATTTTTAGATAATAAAAGTATTAGCGACGTTGCAAATTTACTAATGTTTGGTACACCTAATGCTGGTGTAGGCTGAACATGTTGTATTGGAGTGTTAACAGATTGCAGCTCCAAGATCGTGAGGTTTAGGTTAAAACAAGAGCATCATACAATAAAATTACAACAGATTCACTTAATTACAAGAATAGATATTTGCAAGTCCTGACGTGATCTCTGAACTAGATTTTTTTGTGTAGAGAACATGTTTCAAGACATTAAGGCAATTACTGCAAAAATTAGAGCATGGATTAAATCCGAGTTGATACCATCTACTTCTTATATTTAGCAGCTTTCGAAATATAAAGATGTCAAAGCGAAAAATGGAATTGATGCGTTTTATGAGTGTATTAACCGAGTTATTACTCTATCTACTTTGTTCTCTTAATCTGATCAATTAATAAAAAGAAGAATTTAATTATTATCTATGTCTTGTTTTCGTATTTCGTCCAGTCCGTTGCCAACCAAGGCTTCCAAAAAGCATTTAGCCATTCCAGATTTATCCCCCGTATTTCTCTATACAATTCATTCATTTTTTCGTTCGTTCTGATAAGTTCTTTGTACAACTCATTCATTTTATCAACATTTTTAATTGATTCGGTGTATAATTGATTAGTTCTCTCTATGCCTTTAATATATCCGTTATACAATTCGTTCATCTTATTAAAATATCTAAAGTACTCGTTATACATATTTTCATTTGAAGCCATATTATAACATTAATAGAGGCTACTACCTTAAATAAATTCATCAGTTATTTGATAATACTCTTTATTTATCATATCATTCTATACGTTATTGAATAATTCGGATGCTGTTTTTTATCCGGCAAGGCAATCGTATAGAGGATTAGATGAATAACGATACTAATACTCTAATACCAAAGAATTTGCAATTTTAGTAGTTACTACGACCGGTACTATGATGATATAGCCTGTAATATAATATTTTAATCAAAAAATTAATGGATTATACGAGAATCATGATACCGATAAATCTAGCATTGATAATGTGTCATCATTTTCTTGAATTAAGAGATCTGTATATTACAATTTGTTAGCAGAAATATAGTTCGCACATCCCATGGCTTCCATCTTAGTTTCGTTTGGAAAAGGTAACAATTACATGATAAATGAATTGCATTATATTGAAACAGGCGGTATTGAAACAGGCGGTCAGGTTTTGAACATTAGAATATCTAGGTAAATTTCTGCCCACCCAATATAGTATTTCATACTAACTAAGTTAGCAATTACTACTGTACTTAAATAATTATTTACCTGATAGTATAGGATGCAAGTAGGAATTGATAGCTTTGCGTCAGCACTTGGCGACTTCAATCTATCGGTCAGCGCGTCGGAGCGTATGACTAAATTAATTGAACAAATTGAATATGCAGATAAAATTGGGTTAGATGTTTTTGGAATGGGCGAACAGCACAGTAGGGAGTTTCTTGATTCAGCTCCTACTATCATTTTAGCTGCTGCAGCTGCAAGAACAAAACGCATACATCTTACCAGCGCTGTGACGGTACTGTGCTGCCGACCCAGTAAGGGTGTTTCAAGAATTTGCAACATTTGATCTTTTGTCTCAAGGCCGGGCTGAGATGGTCGTTGGCCGTGGCTCCTTCGTCGAAGCATTTCCTCTCTTTGGATTACATTTGGAGGACTATGACTCACTTTTTGCAGAGAAGCTAGAGTTGCTGCTAAAGATTTGTGACAATGTGCATGTATTTTGGTCTGGCAAATATCGGCCTTCTCTGAATGGTCAGGGAATCTATCCAAGACCATTACAGAATCCTTTTCCAATATGGATAGGTGTTGGTGGAACCTCCGAAAGTAGAATATCGTATGACACCTCAAGCAAGGGATCTAGAAACTATTATGAATGAATCGGGGAAATGGGCTAACCGCTGGAAGTCACCACAATTACAAAAGACTAAATTCTAATAATAATACCAACATACGAACATATCCTCACAACTATTGCAAAGCTGCTTCCGTACCAGCAATGTTCATGTTAATTTCTACTGTTCCGTAATACACTTACTTTGCTATCTTGACTAAACAGATTCTTGTAACAGAGTTATGTTGTAAATTGGAATCAGTTTTAAAGTATATTTATTGCAGATCACGCATTTAGAACCTGTGCCGTCATTTAATAAATCATATAGTGGTGAGAACTATAATGACGAAGCATACCAGAAACATAATTCACATAAGACGAATTTTTGTGTATGTCAAAGATATGATTACCATTTTATCACATGTTCTCTTACATTACTGATATTATTACATATACTATTTTAGGATCTTTTGTTATACCTATTTGACAGTGATTAGATTGCTCGATGGTAGGATTGCGGTTATCACGGGTTCTACCAGGGGTAATGGAAGAGCGATGGCAAATATCTTTTCTGAACATGGCGCAAATGTAATTGTAACAGGAAGAGATGAAAATGAGGCACAAAGTATAGCTGAGCAGATTGCTAGGGAATATCAAACTAATACCCTTGGTTTGAAGCTTGATGTATCACTAGCAGATAAAGTAAATGAGATGGTTACGAAAGTGCATAAAAAATATGGCCAGATTGATATACTAGTAAATAATGCCGGCTACCCAATTAAAGATCAATTATGGGACGCAAGCTTTGAACAAATACAGGACCAAGACTTGGAGAATGTTGTTGATGTTGATACCATTGGAACTTATAGATGCTGCCGTGCAGTGCTGCCCATCATGGTGGAAAAACGTCGTGGAGTAATAATTAATATTTCTTCTACCCCTGCAATAAGTGGGTATGTTAAGGGTGCACCATATACCGTGGCAAAGGCTGCTAACCTTGGGATCACGAAGCATATAGCAGCTGAATTTGGCAAATATGGAATACGATGTAATGCTATTGCACCTGGAACTATTGCTACGCAGCGAAATTGGGATAGACTTACAACTCAACAAAGGGTTGATATTGTCAGATCAATTCCACTAGGAAGAGCAGGCAAGCCTGAGGAGATTGCTACCGTAGCATTGGTTCTTGCTAGTGACTACGCATCATTTGTAAGTGGACAGACAATCGTAGTTGATGGTGGAGAGACAATACGGTAGTAGCCATACACAATAATTACAACAAACCATCAGCTAGTTAAGTTATCTATCAAAACCTTCGATGTTTCTCTCTGATTGTTAGTTGGTTTATTGGACCATCAAGTAGTTCCTCTAATTTATTTCGAACTGAAGTGATAAGTGCAACTGTGTGAATGTGCTTATCTTGATTCCGCCTCGGCGATACCCAGATAGTATTTTGCCACATCGTTTTATCTAATCTATTATGATACTATTCATTTTTTGCATAACAATAAGTCAAATCATAACCTTGTCAACATAACACCATCTCCATATCTCACTATCCTCGTCACTAATAACATTATCATCAGACCAGGACTTAACCTGAAGATTTATCTAGTGAGTACGAGTCAGAATTAGATGTTAACATTAGAGTATGTCTTATGTCTGCATTAGAAATAAATGTTGAAGCTCTAAGAGGAGTATACCCTAAAGTAAGTTTTGGATGTTTTATCGAAAAGCCAGTCTCAAGAGTATTCAATTAAAAGATTATCAGCAGAGTTAGATTAGTAGTAATGATACCAATAACTCTCCCAAACTCGTGTGCTATTGTTGCTCAAAGACATAAGTAACATAGTTTAGTTCATTTACATTTAGTCCTTGTGAACCAGGTTTAGCCTCTAAAATAATTAGCTAGGGCTTGAGAAACCAGATAAAGAGATTATTAATTATGCTTCTGTAGAATAGTAACATGGTCACTTTATACTAAGCCCACGCGATCCTGAGTCATTTCAAAAAGTCTGATAGACTAGTTTGATTGGTGTTACTGGATGCGTTTTCTCCGGTATTGGTAGTCTACACATCATTCTATATCACTTCCGACAAATCCAACATTTTCCGGAATGTATTAGCAGTTGCGGGACCAGCCACGACTATTATCAGTATGAAATTCATAAATCGATTTACCATAATCTTGCTAGCAGCCTCGCGTTTTATCCTTTAGGCGAGATATTTGACAACCTCAGGCGTGTCTTGGTGTTCGCCTTTGTATTCCACATCATCTCTTAGCAGTTATGCTGCTGTTCTAATCATTCTACTACCTGCTCTCTCTGCTCTGATTTGGCAGTCTGATACCGTGATGTCAACAATGATGTAGTTTTTGTTATTGCTGTTTTTGGTGTTTCTGATGAAACTACTATAATAATTTTGTTTTTATCATCCTTATTATTCCTGGTCTTCTTCTCCCTCCCCCCTTCTTGCGGAATATGATCAAATTTCTCTTTGTGTCAAGCATTAGCCCACTAATTTTCAAGTTAGGCGCCGACTGTTCTGTCATCCTTTTTTCCTCTTGTCTCCCTAATCACCAATTCTAAATACTGTCTAACTTCGTTATCATCTAACATTGAAGATTCTACTGCTGTTTCTTTTTCCATAGCATACGCGTGTTTATGGATTAGTTTTACAACCTTTTCAATTCGTACAATCTCCGCGCCCCTTTGTGCATCACCCAAAGTACCTAGCAGAGCATACTCCTTTGCATACTTTCTGACTAATTGTCGCAATTCTGCATCTTGGGCCACTGACATCGCGACAGAGTATATTCCTATACTAAAGAGAAAAGAAGCAAGCACAAGAAAGGCACGTTGGATTGCTCCAAAGGGTGGATAAGAATTGTTGGTTATCCAGTTATTGGTCGTTGGAGAAATTAAAATGGTTGAAAATGCTGCTATAATGAAATAATTAATGATCTTACTGCGAGAAGCGGTAATTTGCCGTCCAAGAGTTTTTGCTACCAAAATATATGCAAAAGCTATTACAAAATCGGCTACAACCCATCCTGCGGTACCCATTATCCTAAAGAGAAGGAACCTGGGCTCCATGTATACCATTTGAGTTGCAGTAGTCAATAATTGAGGACCAAATATCCCAGTTAAAAAAAGTACAGGTGGTAAAATTATAATTGTCCAAAATTTTGCTCTTCCTATCTGATCCTTAAAATAACGAAGAAAATATGCAACAGCAACTGTTTCTGCAATAGCAATAGCAGTAACTTGAGGATAAAGAAACCCATAGAGATGAATCACAAGTTCTATATTAGATAAGTGTCTGCTTGCCATAGAATTACTCGAGTGGAAATTTGAATCTATGGAGGGTGGTCTTGAATAGACCAATTCCTTTGTATCAAATACAGTACTAATTGTCACGCTGATGCAAAGGAGTATCGATGATACAGCAAATGCCAATATCATGATATTGTGTCGTTTGTTGACACTCGACTTGAACCATGACAAGAATTTGTAAGTGCGAAAACCAAAGAACAAGATAGCTACTGAACTTATTAAGACGATTAGAATCAGCAGGTAACTGCTATATTGTGAAAATAATACCATTTCAACAATGATAGCTCCAAAGATAACCAAAAGTGCATAAAGAAAAATAGGTGTTGCCTTGTACAGCCTATTAAAAAATGAAGGATCCTCAAGGTCTTTGCGCAATGCAACCATATAATCTCTAAGTGTATACAGACCTGCAAAAAATACAGTGATACTCATTGTTATAAACAATATTACACCGGAGGAAGAATTAAGAGGCTTTCCCAAAGCGTCAAGAAAGGTGCCAACGATTACATCGGTAATTATTATGGCCCAAGCAATAAACGTCATCAAATAAGTTTTTTTGTTAATGATATTCGTGGTAACTATCGATGGCATTTTGTTGATTGTTGTGTAATATAGTCGACACTTCATTATATACACTTCTATATAAGTTTCAAAGTGCTGAACTGCTTATACTTTTAAAAACCAGCTTTTGACGACAAGAAATGTTTCATCACTAGCAATCTAATCCAACGATATCCTTATTTTTTGATGCTTATTCTTGTTGCTTTGGTCAAATAATATCTTGCCAAGATTCTGTCGTCTTCTCGTCGGATTCTTGTCATCGTCAGGCCTTAATAGGTTGTCGGATATTTTTCTAAATGGCGGTGCTGTCATGACTACTCTTACTGCCGGTGTGGTTTTTCAGATAATTGATCCTGTGTGAAATAACCTTCTTACGCGTCTGTAGGCCCTCGGGTTAATTTTGGGTGTGTTATGACCAATACGTTATCAGATTCAATTTCCATTTCTTATCCTGGATCTGGAGGAAAAGCTAAATACCAACAACCTAGCCTTTCTACATGCGGGGACTGACAGAATCCCACCGAACCGAGGACCAACGACTTCCTGATAGTTCCAAGGTTAATGACTTTATTGCTATCGGCTAGGCACACAAAATCATGTCAAATTTGATTCACAACCCTTTCGACCCATACCAATCTTGTTTTATTTGGACATGTCTGATATTATATGTCGACAATTAATGATGTACAATACTGAAGTAATAGATCCGGTTATCATATTCAGATACGAGAGGATTTATACTAGAAGATGTATACTTATGAGGAGTCTTATTGTTATGCGCAGATAATATTGGACCGTAGTTAACAAACTCACCTAATTGTTACCATAGGTGGTCGTCGGGGTGTCAACAATTCGCTGAACCATTTATAATATCATTGTTCGCCAGTATAGCATTTCTAATGTATTCTCTGATATTTGAGCTCAATTTATCAAATACAACTTCAGCTATAAATGTAGTAACATCTTTTTCAATACCTTCTTCTCAATCCAAGACTTAGCAATTTTCCACAAATTTCTCCTTAGTGTAAGGTTTAAAATGAATAACTTTAAATCATGTTAATAATGGAACCAACAATTTATTTGCAATATTGGCACTAGTGATTGCACAATTGTTCAACAGAGCACATTCGAGTTTTTATTCGGAGCATGGTTCCCATCCTTAGTGTTTAATGCAGTATGAATTTGAAGGTTTAACGATATGTTAATCTATCTTGCAATCAATATAGTATTGCTGCCATCCGGATTATGCAATCTGATAAAAAGATCAAGGAGAAATACAAAATAAAAATCACTCAAAAAACTAAAGATATGGAAATCGAGATACATCAGAAAATGCAATTATGGACTACTGAACAAGTAAATGAATATGCTCTTAAGTTAGCAATATCTCCTAGTGATAATAGTAATTGTAGCTTGGAAAATTCTTTTCTCGCAAGGACAAATCCCGATTCTAGATTTGTTCATCTTATTGCTGAATCTGACTATCTTGAAGATCTAAAATATGGTTGGGACTTTGCACTAAGACATTTCATTGAAGAATACAAGTCACTAAAACAACAACAAAATATCCAAACGAATAGGCCACGAATAACCTCAATCAATCCGACGTCATCGCAGGAAACAGTAGCAAAAGATCAGACTAGTAGCGATAGTATGAATATGGATATCCAAAGATATGATGGAGATGATTACTCTTATCCTATTAAACTAATACCACATATAAAATGCCATTACTGTGATCTACATTTTCATAATGAAAAAGAGCAAAAGGAGCATGAACTAGAGCTACATGTTTAATTAATTCACAATACATACATTGGTCTGCTGCAACTTCTCTGGTCCATAATTAGATTATTTTTTTATAAATTAAGGGATGATGGATTAGGATGAATCATCCGCTGCTAATAGCGGATCTAGATCTTGGATGATGATAATCTTGTGACCTGTCATTGCGACTTGGGTAAATCTGATGAAACACTATTGTACTACAGCATGGATTAGGGTTTAGTCGCTTTAATAGACAAAGAAGGAGTCACCGGACTTCAACCAGAATGGGAAATGATTGATTGCTGAGTACATAGACATATCTTAGTAGTGAGTTTTATTATGGAATACTGTTCATCTTTTACTCCACCTTAAAAGTTATAATACACTTCAGAGATTCTAGCTATTCGTAAGTGTCTAAAGACTTTCCCGACTGGGAAACATTATACAAAATTCAAAAGGTAGAGACTATGCCATGGTATAATGAGATCCTTGATTCTGATTTAGAAGATGAATTAGCTCGCAGAAAAATTACTAATGGCAAATTTCTTGACCTTGGTACAGGTCCTGCGACACAAGCCATATGGCTTGCTAAAAGAGGTTTTAATGTTATAGGTTCTGACTTGTCTGAAACTGCAATTAAAAGAGCAAATAGCGTTTATGCCAATGAGAAAAACATTGATTTCGTAGTAGATGATATTCTAAATTCCAAACTCAAAGCCAATGAGTTTGACTATATCTTTGATCGAGGCTGTTTTCATGTTCTTTTGCCAGTAGATAGACAAAGATACATCACGAAAATAAAACAAATATTGAGAAATAATGGGATATTGTTCTTGAAATGCTTTAGTGACAAAGAACGTAGGCAGGAAGGCCCATACAAATTTTCACAAGATGAAATAATGGATTTATTTAATAAGCACTTTGAAATGGTAAATATAAAAGAAACAGTTTATCAAGGAACTTTAGATCCGTACCCAAAGGCATTATTTGTTGTGATGAAGTTCAAAAAATAGCAATAAAGAAAAAATAGAAGTACAAGGCGAATGCTCACAGTTAAAGAGTTTTATTCTAAGAATGATGTTATGTGGCGCAGATGTATTAACTGCTCTGAACATACCTCAATGCATATTCTATCTATATATGGATAAAATTCACCAGATGACTTTTCTATTTCCTTTAACTTGTAAAGTAAAAAAACATAATTATCAGGACCACTAGTACATCATATTAGATGTATTCTGTTTCTTTGAATTAGAAAGTAGGAACTATGGACCTAACTCCTACTAGAATCTGTCTTTGAGCACTAAAATAAGACTTTTGGCATGTGAAGTACGCTAGCTGGTACGAGTGCAATATAAGCACATTAAATGGTACTCAAATCGATATCTATAGATGGTAGGAATTAGTGGATGTAAACAAACAAATTGAATGTAATTGTAACACTATAAACCAAAGATCAATCCATTTGAATCGATACCTTAAATCATGGCATTATACGAATTTGTCTGCTATCTACAACATGTGTCTTTGTTATTACAATTGCAATTATATGGTTCTTGTAAACAAATCGGACAGATTATCGTACTACACCCAATACATGTATTATCTGCTTTATTGCAACCCCAATGCCTACAATCACTCATAGAACGCATATCTAGTACGATGAATACTATATTTATGACATTTGGTTGGATAGTCCTACATCAGGATTGTGTAACGGCGGTATAAGTCGAGGGTGCGCATGCCTAGACGATCAATTCAACTATTAAGTGGATTAAAACTATTGGGAAACACCAGTGGATAATTATAGGAAATTGCAATGCGCGAATACTAATCATTATCTAATTAATATTAGAAAAATAAAGATAAATGAGATATTTTTTAAGAAAGTTTGTTAACAGACTATATTAATGATAGAATCAATCAAAATAGGTTACATTCTTTATTTTCAATATTTAAAAATGAAATACAATATAACATAAATACAATTACAAAGATATTCTAAGCGTGATAAAATATTATATAGATATAAATAATATGTAGATTACTCACAATAAGGAATTATTCTGTTTGACACTAGATGATCCTTTACATGTAAAAAACATTCTTTGTAACAAAACAACAATAACAACAACATCATCAAAACATTATCGTGAATCTGCATTAATGACGGCAGTCCATATCTTGATTAGTCTGACTAAAGGTAAAAGTCGTGAAGAGATCGCTAGAGATTTTGATGATAATTTGGAATTGGTACGTGTTTGGATAGATTATATGATTGCAATAAATTGGGTGTATAAAAACACAGCCAACGGCACTTGGGTGGCTTCAGATAATGGAAAAATGTGGATAGAAAAATATTATACGATGTGAAGTTAGCTGTTACCTAAGTAGTAAATATAGTAGTCTGTACAAATACATGGAATCATGTTAGCCTTATTGTTTTATATATCATCATTATAACCTATTTTTAACACTTAATGCCAAGCGGAGGTATATTTGTAATTAATTATGATTCTAAAATTAACTGATATTACGCATAAACGCTCTTTATCATAGCCATTATTCATAGTATATGATAAATGCTACTGGTGTGCAACGTACTTTGATAAGACAAGGATACCCATTGACAATATCTGTCCATACTGCAAGACTTATGATATTGAATTAATAAGCCTCCAATTATGCTAAATGATTCACTTACTGTTGATTATAATGAAAAGCATGAAGTAGATGCAGAATTTGATTCTAGGTTGGTAATACCAGTAAAGATTGACACTCTAATGTATATAGAGATTGAGCAGAGAAGATTTTACAACATGTGTCAATTATAGGAGCGCCCTCCGGTGTCACATTATATTGGCAAGATTACTCAATAGTGTGATAAAGCAATCCGTCCAGAAAAACTGGATTAATTAATGGCCAAGACTATGTATAAATTATAGTATAAATGACATTAGTAGTAACAATAATAGTTACTGCTAATTTATACTAAAACATTTCACGAGCTGTTGTATTATAGCAAAACCTGGTGAAAGTCAGTAATTGTGTCTGTACCTGCACCGCAACTAAACTGTTCACTTCCTGCACCTTCGGCAAGTATGTCCTATCCATCGCCTCCAGATAACTTTTTGGTCGTTGTCGGAATCTTCTTGAATCACGTTATTTCCTGCGTTGCCATGAAGCTGATCATTTCGTGAGCTTCTGTTATACTGTTATTTCCATTACCACCGTTTACATTATCGTTTCCGTTGCATCAATTATCCTGTCATTTCCGCCCCGACCCTTAATAATATCTGAATATGATGCTTCTAGCCGAGCATCATTTCTACTTGTACCTGTAATCACTTTATTATTACCTCTGCTACTAACACACATACTATTAAGTGAGGGATATGGTGATTGAGCTGTCATTTGCCATGTAAATGGGGGCCGAAGGTCCTTAAAGTACTAAATTATCTATTGCTCTAAACCGCGCAGTAAGCTGTACTACAGCTAAATTACCGTAAGTTATAGCACTAGAACAGTTGAATATGGAAGTTATCTTGATTACATTGTAATTTAATAAGTGCACCAATTTATAACCTCACGTAGATAGAAAACTAGGTTTATGTTGTTGGTCACTGCCGTAATCATGCCCACCATACCAAAAAGGAAATAGGAAAGTTAGGATAATAATGAATCTGGTGGCCAAATTATGTCCATAACTGCTCCCATTGAAGCACTAATAGTGATAACGCTGCCCTACTTTATAGCAGTCGCCGCAACGATCATTTATACGGATAAAGAAACCAGAAAAAGCAAAAGCAATTACGATGTCAATAACAGCAAAGGCATAATCAGCTATAACAATAATGACTAAATATTGCTGCGTAGATCTGGAAAGGTTGTCAAACATCAATTGTGACCTACAGACCGATATAACACCAGTATAAAAATAGATGCGGTCGGTTGACTCTTTAGATCAAGCTTGCTTCTACGAACGTCATGAATACGAGATTTGCTAAATAATATTCAAAGATGAGCTTAATAAAATAATAGTATATGATGTTTGGTGTGATTCGCTTGGCCAGATATCGAAAAAAAAGAATGATTAGTAGGGAGTTCCATTTAGACGGACTGATATATACCAACCGGTACTATTCTAGAATGAATATAGTGTTTAACATGTCAGAGAGCTATAAAGAGCAGGGAAGAGTACAATTGATATTATGTCCATATTGGAACATATATAGTCTGTCAAGACAAACTTATTTTGTTAATTCAAACGAATCAATCATTTTTTGTACGGTTGGAAGGTAATGCAAATAATTTGATGTATTGGCATGATAGCTAATGATGTACGCTCTGTCATCTTTTATCATTAGAACTTCCATTGCTTTACCCATGGTGGCATCTTCCTGTCCTTCTCTATATGTATATACGATTTTCTGTGCAAGACTATTCCCTGCCAGAGTAATTTCATGTGATTCTGGTTTAATAAATTTAAAATCTGATAATTTAGTAGATAGAGTGGTTAAACGTGAAAGAACAAAACCATGTAGCGAAATTGAATCAGAAGTTGGTTTATCAAAAAGTCTGAAAAAATCTTTAATATTATTGTGGTGCATGTTATGAAGTGATATTATAAAACTTGGGTATTTAGCAAAATGATCTTTCATCGGTGGGATGAATTTAACAACTTGTCTCTCTGAAGAATCTTGATCTTCATCTTCTTCCATCTTTTCCCAATTAAATGGATATTGTATAATAATTCCAAAAGCAGAATTCTTGTATGTCGCGAAATTTTCAGAATTATTTTCACCTGTCCTATCTCCTGGGGATGTATCTGTATTGTCTGCTCTTTTCTTTGTCTGTGCAAGAGCCTGTTGTTGTAGAATACTGTACTGAATAATATGACTTGAAATAGACAATACCAGTAAAGAAAGTAGAACTAAACTAATTTTTGGGGATAAAAAGTTAGAATGCAAGGCGACTTTTTCTTTACTACGTGTAGAAATAATAATGTATCTTCTAGAGATCGTTAATATAATATATTGCTGAACAAAGTTAACTCGACTATATAGCGATAGATAGCTAAAATAATTGATAGGAATGGATGACTTTCTTGTTTACATTGTAGATTGTTGAATGGCAAATCCCGAAATAAGTTAAGGTGATGAAATATTTATTACTGTTGTGGAGTTTTATGGATAATTTAAAAATTTATAAACTTGCATAATTTAAATGTGTAAATCATGAATAAAGCTAATATAACAAAAAAGAGATTTATAAATCGTCTATAACAAGTTGAACATATTTGTAAATGTACACCTATTTAATGACGAAATGGAACCAGTATAAAGTAAATTTACTATATAATTTAGTAATTGACCAATATATCTGAAATATTATGTATAGGCAATGAATTGCTTTCAGGGACAGTTGTAAACACCAATGCTCAATGGATTTCAAAAAGAATTACAAATATCGGAGGATTGATAAAAAGAGTGACCGTCGTTAGAGACGATATTAATGAAATAGCTTCCATAGTAAAGGAAATATTAGCGAGAAAACCCAATTGGTTAATCATTTCTGGAGGGCTCGGCCCCACGTACGATGATAAAACACTAGAAGGTGTTGCCATGGCCCTTGGTACTGATCTCGTATTAGATGATGATGCAATAGAAATGCTAAAGCGAAGTTATACACGATATTCATCTAGTCTCAAATTAAATGAGGTCAGACTAAAAATGGCAAGAATTCCCAGGGGATCAATTCCAATCCAAAATCCTGTTGGTAGTGCCCCATCAATATTAATAGATACTAGTAAATTTGATAATAATATTAATTCCACAGATCAAGGTATACATACAAAGATCATCTGTCTTCCTGGAGTACCTAATGAATTAGAAGCAATTTTTCGAGATAACATTCTTCCACAAATGATAACGATGATCGGGGATTTTCATATTATTGAAACAAATCATGAAATTGCGGGTATTAGTGAGGCTATGATTGCACCCATTCTACTGAAATTGGTGCAATCATTTTCTGATGATTCAATTTATCTGAAAACTCATCCGCGTGGGTTTACTAAAGATAACATACCAAAGTTGAGAATTCAAATTGTCGCAAAAGGAAAGGATAAATCAGCTGTACAATTAACATATAATTACATTTATGACACCTTAATTAAGGAAATACATATATTGAATGGAGAGGTGTTACTAACATAATTGTTCGCTCAGTGAACTCTTTTTGGCTAAAAGCCATTATTGAGAATCGATGTACGAATGTCAAGGAAGGATTGTATTCTACTAGCCCCAATTGGCTAAAGCTATAGTTCAATCTAAATAGTGATTGTTGTAGGTAATACATCTATAGTTTTGATTCACAAATTGCAAATAGTGTAAATTTACATACTCGATTAATTGTACTGATATCAAGTGGATGACTGAACGGAGTAGTAATATCTAATATCAAATATGTCTTCATATTTTTCTTTTATATAATAAAAATTCCTCACATTGATTTATTCCTATATGTTTCATAACCGAATGAACAAAAGGAACTTTTGGACTAAATATTTGTAATCTTTCGTGTTCTTTAATCTTTAGATAGTCCAAATTTATGGCATATATAACCAAATGCTTCAATACAGACAGCTGATTAGCATTGGTATCCAAATAAAGTATTTGAAATTGTTCCCCATCATATTTGTTAACAACCACTACGCCAATAATAGTAGAATCTACATTTTCTGCTACAAGCACAATTTTGTTCGCGATGAGATGATGCAAGGTTGTAAAATCTAAAGGATACCACCTCCACATATCGACATAGCTTTCACCGGACAACTTGAAGATTTCAGATGATTTGAGATATTTGAATATACTATTACAATCTTCTAAATGTGCAGTTCTAATTTTAGTACCATTAGTACTTAGGGAATTATGAGTTTTATGTCCAATAAAATAATTCCATTTCGATACCTTAACAAAACCATTACTTTGCATCAGTAATTGTGACCGGACATTATTTGCTGACACTATTGCAGCCGACTCTTCAGTGCCCTGCTCTATACCATATTCTAACATTTTTTTGATTAATTCTGTTGCTACATGTCTGCGTCTATAATCTGATCTTATTCTGATACCTTCTAACCATAACATCTTTCTATTTGGACATAGGTGGACATGAGAGACTGCCACTATTGTAGAGGATTTTCTTCCAGTGTCAAGTTGTTTAATATATTCCTCAGATTTGTACTCCGCTATTATTAATTGCCCATTTGGATCAGAACACCAACTATCCCATACGTGGTGTATATAATCACCCCAATCAAATGTATTAACACAAAATTTTAAAACTTCATCTTTATCATTTTGTTGAGCTCGCCGTATTTTTAACAATATATCATAATCCTTTTACTGTGTATATAATATAATACAACCATATCCATAATAATTATAATAATAATAATAATAAATATAAAGTTAATTACGAAATATGTTGATGAAATAACTGCAACCACCATGCAACTTAAGTTGGAAGTAAGGCATACGAACAGGCATTAGAATTCTATACTACTATGTGACAGTAACTCATAACCAATTCACATATCTTAGGCCCAGCACAGTGCCTAAATTCGTGTTACATTTATATTATTTGTTTTATTGTTCCAGTATATCCACAAATATAGTACACATAATAATTACAACAAGTATTTTAACTAGTTAAATTACCTCAATTAAAATTTTATTTCTAACGTGTAACAATACCAATTCGTACATAACCCACCTTTAATTCTAATAAATTAAATACTTATCAAGACATAAAACTTGTTAGTATTCCAAGTCTCACTGGTAGGTCTAACATAATAACTTTATTTGCTAGATAATATTTAATTTCTCCATATGGATGAAACAGACATTAAAATACTACATCAAATATTGTCTGATGGAAGATCGTCATATAGAAAAATCGCAGAACAGATTGGTGTGTCGCCACCAACCGTTCTTAATAGAATACAAAAATTAGAAACCAATCATGTCATAAAATCATATTCAGCAATATTAGATCACGAAAAATTGGGCTATGATCTAACCGCAATAATTGAGGTTACTGCGGTAAAGGGTAAAATAACTGAAGTGGAAAAACATATATCAAAATTTCCAAATGTTTGCGCAGTTTATGATATTACTGGATTAACAGATATGTTAATAGTAGCTAAGTTTAGAAACCGTAGGGAGCTGAGCGATTTTGTAAAGAGGGATCTGGCATTACCATTTGTTGAAAGAACTAATAGTCATATGGTATTAGTAACTGTGAAAGAGGATTTTCGATTTTTTTAGTCCATATAGAAGTCTTGGAAATAGAGATCACATTTTTAGTGATAAAATTGGTTTCCCAATCTTGTGAATAAGCTAGCATCAACTTGAAAAGATAAGTACTTATTTATCTACACTGGGTTAACAGATATAAGGCTTTTTCTTTGATGGCTATCTAAACGTTTAATTTTAAAAAAGATGAGCTTTATTTATTATGCTATTGTAGTATAACTATGTTTGAAAATATTGGTCTAACAATGTATATGGCTGCGGGATTCATTGTCACATACTTCTCATTGGAAATGGCCTGGCACATTACGGCTTGTAGAATTCATGACAAAACAATAAAGCCGTATATGTTTAAGCAAGTCAGAACAGTACTCGTAAAGAGATCTAACCTCCAATAATGTATACGAATGATATAACTAGAGTTTATCAATATTAAATAAATAGTAATTAGATATTAACAAAAATAGAAATCAAATCTCAATATGAGCATTTGAAGTAAAGCGGAGATATGTTGGGATGTGGTACTTTCATCACTTCAGACTAGATAGTAGCTCTTTAAACGGCAGCGTATTTCGTATATCAGATTTTTTGGCCCAGCCACGCCTTGCTTGACCTATACCAAATTTTAAAAAAGCAAAATGAATTGGATGATGTGCATCTGAATCAATTACAAGATTGATCCCTTTTTGTACTGCCATTCTCACATATTCATCTTTTAGATCAAGACGATCATAATGCGCATCAATCTCAAGTAATGTATTCGTATCCTTTGCTTTATCTAATAATTTCTCAATATTAACAGGATATCCTTCTCTTTTGTTAATGCGTCTACCAGTGGGATGAAATATAATATCAATACTAGGATTCTCCAGTGCTTGTAGCAGCCTATCTGTTTGCACTTCGATTGGAAGTAAAAAATTAGAATGAATTGCTGCCCCTACAATATCCAATTTATCCAATATATTATTTGGGATATCAAGGGATCCATCTTTCATTATATTTACTTCGGCTGCAGACAAAATTTTGAAATTCTTACCCACTGTCACTGTTGTTGTTATTTCTTTTCCATCATGAATATGTCGTGGTGGCTCCAGTTTACGTCGAAGTGGAGGTCGTTTTGTGTCATATTGTCCCTGTTTTATTCTATCGTTTAGCTCTGCAATTTTGTTTGCCTGATCTAGTAATTGTGTTTCATCAAGCCCGTTTGTTAATTTCAAACTTTTCGTATGATCTGTTATTGCTATATATTCGAGTCCAAAGTTCTCCTTGGCTACTAATGCCATATCTTCTATTGACATTGTACCATCTGTACTGTTACTATGAACTTGCAGATCACCTCTCAGATCATTATATTGAATTAAATGCGGAAGTCCTTTTCCACCATTTTTTGCCAGCTCAATTTCTCCAGTATTTTCTCTAATTTCTGGAGGAATCCATTCTAAATCTAACGCATGATAGACACCCTCTTCGGTTGAGCCTGCGATCTTATTCTGATTTTTGTCAAAAATTCCCCATTCGTTTAAATGAAGGCCTTTTGCGAGTGCTACCTTACGCATGGCTACATCATGTTCTTTGCTGCCAGTAAAATATTGTAAAGCTGAGCCAAAGCTTTCTTCAGGGATAACTAGAAGATCAGCATCAATTCCATTATTTAGCCGTACAAAACTTTTACTTGCCCCCTTGCCAAGGATTTCGCCTATTTCTGGTAGTGAAATGAAATAATCCATTATCTTTTTAGCTTCGTTCGAAGCTACTACAAAGTCAATATCGCCTATTGTTTCTTTCATTCTTCTAAAAGAGCCTGCGGCAACCACGCATTTTACTCCTTTAAAGTTTAGTAATTGTGTCTCGATTTGTTTTACTAGAGGATAAACTTCACCTAAAAGATATCGATCTCTTCCTTTCCTGAATTGTTGAATTTTCTTTAGAATAATTTCTTCCTTTCGTTCAGAAAACCCTCGAATATTACGGAGCTTTCCTTTTGATGCAGCTTTTTCTAAATCTGATAAATCCTTAACACCTAAGTTGTCATAAATGATTTTAATTGTCTTAGGACCTATGCCTTCCAAACCATAAAATTCATCAACATTTATGGAGGTTTTGGATTTTAATTCTTCCAAGTATTGTATCTTACCTGTTTTCAGATATTCTTCAATTTTTGAGGCAATTGCTTTTCCTATGGATGGAATTTGCATTAAGCCCTTCAATCCATGGTTTTTGTATATCTCTTCAATATTTGATGATAAATTCGCAATTACATCTGATGCGGCTTTATAAGATCTTACTTTAAAGATTACGTTAGGACTTTCTTCCTCTTCCATTTCCAGCATAAAGCCAATTTCGCGCAAAACCTTTGTAATGTCAGCATTCTTGATCTTTATACTCCCTTCACCACAATGTCCGTATTTCAATCAATCAAGCCCGATACTTTTCTGTTTTGAATTATTTTACTACTGAACTTGCCTTAATTTTGAATTTGGAAGAATTGATACTCATATTGCAGTCTATGCTTTTAATAGACAAGTCCTGTTAATTGCCACAGCCCCATCTCATTGGACTACAACAATCTTATTGTTAATGTGTGAGTGCTTGAAAATACTAAAAGCCAGTTTCTAAGAGGGATATATTACAGAAATTTGTTTAGGCAATAGTTTTGTCTACTCACTGTTGCTCACTCTTTTAATATAACTTTATTACATTGAAAAGCTCTTGGTGTGTATTCTTCTATAAATCTAGTAACGCATCGTTACATATAACATATTGAGAGTACTCACCAAGCACGCTTATTATACAAGAATATTCAATAATATAATCAAATCTTGTGTAACAAACAATAACCGAATTGTATTTACCCACTTATTATTATTGTTACTCTTGTGACACCAAGCTTAACTGGAAGAGTGAAATCCTCATTTTAGAGTAGACTCTATTTAAGGTGAAAGCGGGATTAGACACTATCTTGGGAGGAATCTACTAACAACTATTGGCGGTCTTACGATCTAGTAACTAACATATGATTTGAAAATCTTCAATTGATTTGGTGGTTAGGTCTGATTATTTCAACTCGTTTGGTCAATGTCATAACGGATCGTCAACAACCGTCCAATAGTATTATCGACCCTATTGAACAATTATTCTTCCAAATACTATCAAGAATTTAGTTATTACTATTCTGGGAGAGTCATTAGGAGATCCAGCATAGCTTGGCAGCAATATTAGTAATATAAGATATTTCACTACAGCTATGAACACATCCTTAGTGCACACAATTAACGTTTCGAGCTAAGCAATATTAGTCCATTGACATATCCATCAAATTTATATTCTCGTAAGAGAGAATTGAGAATTCGAATAAATACTAGTGGAATATGACTATATCAGGAGAATGGAACGAATCTCGTTATATTCAACCAGATCAAAACAAATGATCCCTGTCTTAGTTATCGTTACTGCACTCCTGATCTCTTCTATTAGCGTACTAACGCCACACGCACTTGCTCAGACATCTCCGCATGCAGTATCGACTAATATGACTTCTGGAAACACAACTAGTACTGATAGTAACAACACAAATGCAACAATGACAGCTACTGCAGAGCTAGACAACAAAAAGACATTTTATGTATTTTCAGAAGAAATGGAAGGCATCAATGAAACAAAACTTGGTATTCCCGGAGATGTATATTCTCCTTCTGTTTTGGCGGTAAATGAGGGTGATACTGTAACTATGCACTTTTATAATCTTGATCCAAGCGATAGGCACACCTTCACGATGGCAGCGCCATACAACATAAATAGGGATGTTGGACCATTAGAAAATGCGACTATCACATTTGAGACAAGCGATCCTGGGGTGTATAGGTTCTATTGTACCTACCATCAACCTACAATGTCAGGACAAGTAATTGTTCTTCCGCCTCCTACTATAGAGAAATCTACTCCAGCAAACCGTGTCTTATTAAAATAATTAATCCCAAGAGATAGTGATACCTCTCATTGCTTCTAACTAATTTCAAACACCGTAGATTTCAATTAGTAGTACAATTCTTATGTATCATCACTCTTTTGCTTCGCACGAAAAGACTAGACCTATTAACTAATCACAAAAGGCTTTCACCGTATAGTTAGGACAGTATTTGGGATTATGCCAATATTACTGTAATGTGAACAAGATGCCTTCACTAGATTCTCATATGATAATTCCCAATTTCACTATAACCCTCCCCTCTTTAAACGTCTACTCCTTTTTATTTTCTCATTTACGATATAGTTCTGATGTCATTACTACGTTATAGGTATCAATTAGATTAGTTGCTACTTGTCTTCTCTAGCCTCATTTTTATACTTGTTCCATTTATCCGATTGAATATGTATTTTGTAATGATTGTCGTAAGATAACCAGCAACTGATATAATAACGATTGTTCCTCCAGGAGCTAAGTTCATAATGTATGAAATAACTATTCCTGCGATCACAGACAAAACTGCTATAATAATGGATATCAATGCTGTTTTCTTAAATCCCTTTCCAAACATCACTGCAGTAATATTAGGAATCACTATTAGTGATGAAATAAGCAAAACTCCAACTAACCTTAATGAAGTTATTACTGTAACACTAGCAAGTACTATGAAAAGGTAATTTAGCTTTGTTACATCTATACCACTAACATTAGCCTGCTCTTCATCAAAAGCAATGTACATAAGCTTTCGATAAATCTTATACATAATTACAAGTACTATTGCAGTTATGATCAAAATCATAGTTTGATCTTGTGAGCTAATTAATAAGATACTTCCAAATAAGAAGCTGTATAGATCAAGCGAAAAGCCACCAGCCAATCCTATCAATACTACACCTATTGCAAGACCAGATGACAGCAATACAGCAACTGCAGAATCTGCTTGAATTTTTGTGGACTGTCTTAGTTTAGTAATCCCCAGAGACGCTGAAATGGATACTATAAACGCCATCCAGATTGGAGATATATTTGCAAATAGGCCGATGGCTATTCCTCCAAAGGCAACGTGTGAAAGAGCATCACCATATAGCGATTGTCGTCGCAAAACAAGAAAGAGTCCTATCACAGAACAGCTTATGGCAACTGCAATTCCTGAAATTAATGCACGTTGCATAAAGCCATATTGAAATATTTCAAATAGCATATTGACAATTCCTGAGCATCATATTAACCAAAAATGCAGTAAACATGAGTCTTATTATAATCATTGGCATTCATTTTATGTCTGAATAAGACATATGCGTACATATTAAAACTTTGAATTCATGAGTGGTAATCCAGATTGTAAATAGAAATCATGAGGATCGTTATAAAAGAGACTATTAGATACTAATATGATAATCAGAGTATACAATTAATACTGCACTAAACTTTTTGCACGTTATTAACTAGCTAGCTACTAATAACAATATACATCTTTGTTAATAGGATTAATGGTCATCATATAAAGCATCTAATAAGATCATTATTTTTGTACGTAGATCAAAAGATCGTAGACAACTACTATCCTATCCAATCTGTCAAACACTCTTTATCAATTAAGTTAATGCCTAATGAATCAAATGAATCTTAACAAAGGCTGTAGCTTATAATCTTATTTGCAGCATAGTAATAATCAATAAATCAATAATATTAATCAATTACATTGCAATTAATTTAACATTATCCATTTTCTTGTTAGACTGAAATAGCTTATTCATTCCTCTTATCTGATTGGCATTACCTTTCAGAACGAATATTTCAAGACATCTATCTCTGTCAATTTTATTATGTAAGTGTGTAGTTATCAATTTATCGTAAGTATGCCTCATATTATTAATTTCGTCATCAGATTTTTCATCGTGAGTTACGAGAAAAAGGGCATGAATGTCCCCAATCAAATCTTCCTTTTTTTTCTCTTCCGATAGCATGGTACGAACACTAGCCCTAATTATCTCTGATCTACCAGTGAAGCCAAGCCTTTTTCGCAATTTGTTTAAATCATCAAGAAGGTCTTTACTCAGTGATATGCTGACAATTGTCACAGATAATTATTTTTATTAACTAATTTAAATATCTATCTTATTTGTTAATATAATATATAAGACACATGCTTGTAAGTCTGAGCTTGCCATATTTTGTCAATATTTTGAAAAGGGCCATTACAAGGATGGCAGATAACTTAACACCTCTTCTTAGGACTACAATAATATATTTTGAACAAAAATAGAAGGTGCCATTCACGAATTAGTCTCTCATCCTAGTAAATTGCTTTACAAAATATCTAAGGAAAATGCAAAAAAATTTACTTTCTTATTATACTATATTCACCTATATCAAAAACAAAAATTCAACTGAAAAGGCAAATCTACAATCTGCGGCGGTCAAGACAATGATAAATTTGGTGGCGGATCTGGGGATGATATCCTATACTATGATAATTGTTTGCTTTTCTAGTATAGTATCCTCATATTTTCAATCAGTCATATTAATTTATTCCGCTATCTTTTGTTTCTATTATATAGAATCAGTCATTGCTAATTGATCTTTTAAATGTTATCTGTCCTCTCAATGACGTAACATTTGATATCCTATATCTTCGATAGACAATGAGAATTCAAATATAAGTTAAAACTATCTTGATTGTTTACTTATGATAACATATCTTGGCATACATATCTTTTAATTGCTTATTACGAGAATATTATATATGCTTTATACTTGCGAATTCCATTTCATTTGATTTATATAATGATACAGGCTTTTTCTGTAAGTCACAGCAATTTCAATTATGTATCTTCGTAAAATCTTTGCCCCATATCTGTTTTCTTGGATTTCTCATTATCTATAATCCTTTAAACAATTACAGCTTCTTCTAAGCGTCACTGGCTTTGGTATTTGCCAAGTAATAGAGACAATGCTTTCAGCTTAGTTAATCCATTATCTTTCATGAGCCTTTTGAATCATTTCTCTTTTACAAGAATAAGATTATCGGACCAAATTTCGAAGACAAAACTGAGTTGGAAAGAGTGTAACTATAATAACAGTTGGAAATCAACTAACTATATTATATATAAAATAATTCTCAGAAATAAGGTGTTCATCTCTTGCTGTTAACTAACTACGATTATATCTCAAAGCAAGACTTGATAAAAGTCCATATTCAAACCAGTTGCAAGCAAATGAATCATTCGTAAGAGGATAACTTTCTGTTACATTCTGTTAATACTTTAAACTCAATTTCTTTAGATTCTCATTTTACATAACCATTATTAAATACGTCTTGCATTTGTTATTTAAGTATGAGTCAAATAATATCAGGTCCTACTGCTAAATTGGTTGAGGAAAAAAATTTTGCTTTTGTAGCAACACTAATGAAAGATGGCTCACCACAGATCACTCCTGTATGGATTGATTTTGAAAAAGATACAAACACTGTTTTAATAAATACAGCGGAGGGTAGGATTAAACACAAGAATATTTCACGAGATCCCAGGATAGCTATCTAGGTTGTTAATCATAACAACCCATATGAAATGGTCACAATAAGAGGAAAAGTTATCGAACAGATCACTAAAGGTGCAGCTGAACATGCTGACAAACTTGCAAAAAAGTATTTAGGTCTGGATAAATATCCCTATCATTCACCAAATGAAAAGAGAGTCGTATTAAAGATAGAGCCAGAAAGAGTATTCCATCAACAACCTCCAAAATAATGATCTAAGGAAAAAATAGAAAATATTATTTTTGAATAGCTCTTGAAATTTCGTTTTTGAAATACTGAAAAGGAATAGTAGCGGTAAACTCCCATAGGAGTCTCTCTATTACAGCTAAAATGGTTCCACTTGGATGTAATACCTCATAGGAGCCGAAGTATATCTGGTAAATTCACTCCGAGACAAGATTGCTGGCTCATCTATAGTTTGAAAGGCGATATATAGAAAATCTAGATAAGATCATGAAGTAATTTTTTGCTGAATCCTTCCAATTTAGGTCTTATCTTTATCTTCCCTCGGAATGCCATGTCAATATCAGACCAACACACTATACCATCACATTGTCTACAACGATAAATGATACGTGAATGCGATACTCTTATTGGCTCCAATACTTTGCTGGTCCATCTATTGCAAGTACATTCTGAGTAATCCAACTCATATTATTATATAAAGTATAGGCTAATAAGATTATAGTTATACGCAAAAAACTGAGTCCCAGTAACATTATGTATTAATATTGAAGTGTTTACATATGTTTAAGATACATAACCATACATAATGATTATTCCTAATAAAATTATTTAATTACGGCATCCACGAATAATTCTAATGCTTTATTATCAAGTGGATCATGAAATGCAAGCAAGAATTGATTCACACCTACCATAGTATATTGTATTAGTCTTTATCTTACTTCTTCAGGTGTTCCAATGAGTCCTTGTTTGAATATCTGATTGGCCATAGATAAACCTCTCAATAGCGAATATTCTTTTCTTGTATTTTAAATCCGAGTCAGATTCAGAGATAATGACGTCTAGTTCAATTGATTTGACTATTCTTCGTCCTTCGTCTTGATTAGTCTTTTTACATATGTTTTCTAATTTTTTATTGAATGAGACAAATTGTTCAGGATTTAGATAAGAGCGCTCCCATATGTATGCGTAGTTAGCAGCTATTTGCATAGTTTTTAGTTGTTTAGCTGCTATCGTTATTGGAATTACCTTTGTTCGAAGACAGTTTTTCAATAATGCTATATCTTTTACCTTAAAATGTTGACCATTAAATGTCGTTGTCGTTGAAGATCTACTCCATAGCATACCTAATAGCTCCATTCCTTCCTCAAATAATGATACTCTTTTAGGACTATTTGGATAATCTATAACATAAGGATGCCACCAATTTGAAGCCCATTGAGGTGTTGCACCTACACCTGTTCGAAATCCGAGTCTTCCATTGGAAATTTCCTGTACTGTCAAAGCCTGTTTTGCTAAAAGAGAAATGTTCCTATATTGAGGAAGAATATATGCTATAATAGGCCCTAGTTTAATCTTATGGGTCATTGCTGATAAATTAGAAACTATGGTCCAGCAATCCAAATCAATATCCGTTAAAGACCACCCTAGTAAAACCCGTGATATCCAAATTTTTCTGCCTGCAAACAGGTTTCTTTGAACTTGTTATAGTCACATATCTCAAGGCAGAAGAGAGCACTTATCATTGGTTGACAATGTCAAAATAAATTATATAATTGAAGATATTATGGATACAAGATATTATTAATTTGCGTGTTTAATCTTAACTAGTCAACTTTTCATGTGGAATAGATAATACATTAATTCATTGTTCAATATCTCTGGTTGTTAAGGACCTAGCACTTATCTATATCTGAAAGGCGAATTGTCGGCTAGCTAAATTATTCAATATACTATTATGGATGATTACATATAATTCATACAAATGATATCTACAGTCGACAAGAATTCAGACATAACCTTTGAGGATATTATAAACGATATACTTCCTCATGATAATGTCATGTTCTCGGTAAGAAGCAGTGGCGCAGTATGTGAAGTGAATGCAGAAAAGAATTTACTGCTCCGAGTTAGAGAACAATACGCTACAATAGGCGACGAATCCAGACCATGGCATATACATGTTAACCTTAACAACACCAAAGAGGCAAGATTTGTAATTGAAAACAAATCGGATGACAGAAAAAGCTATAGCATAAGATTCTTTGATTTAGAAGGAAATTTAGTTTTACGAGCAAATTTTATTAAAATGTATGATAGCTCAAATGCACTTATTCGAGAAAAATACTTAGCATATGAACAGATATTTTCAAAATACGGTAAGAAACAAAGCCTATTCTTAAAAACAAGATAATTGAGCTTTGATAAGTGTCTTCAATTTTTAATAATGATGTTTGTATAAATCTACGAAGCAAAGAAATAGAACTGCCATTCTACTGCCGGGCTGCGCCTGCAAGCTGTGCTAAGTTTTGTTAATAACACAGTATGAAAGA
>Ga0207663_10000174_pt1 | contig 28796 bp, 30 predicted proteins | sample LARL53metaG_FD_184346 | JGI IMG/M metagenome (GOLD analysis project Ga0207663, IMG submission 184346) | Corn, switchgrass and miscanthus rhizosphere microbial communities from Kellogg Biological Station, Michigan, USA - LAR L5-3 metaG... | ecosystem: Host-associated > Plants > Roots >...
AGTCTTTGAACTTGACCTTAAGATTCCAGTAGTTGATCTAATGAAATGTATAGCCAAAGTTGCAAATAAGACTAATCTAAGTGAAAAGACAAAACGCAAAGCGATTGATATTATGAATGACATTACAACGAAAAATGAAATATTTTCAGACGGAAAAGATCCTATGGGACTTGCAGCAACAATACTTTACATATCATGCATGGAGACTGGTGAAAAAATAAAACAGGAGTATATTTCAAATGCAGCTGGAGTAAGAGGAGTGACTCTTAGAAATAGGTTAAAGGATTTAAGAAGTCAACTCTAGGTTGATTCACCTTCGAAATAACAAATAGCATATTCATTTTTTCGAGACACGACCTCCTAGCGTGTTAGTCACTGTGCCCTTTGTCGCCTACAGTGTTGTGACTTGATTGTCAATTCCTACATGCTCCTATACGATTCGTAATTTGTACATAAAATGGGGTCAAGGACCATTCCTGTCAAAGTTAAGACTTCCTACTACCATTTCAGTTGTCTTGTCATTCGTCGTCTGAGCACCATTTTCGAGAAGGCCTGATTGGAAAGATCTTTGAGTTGGTAGTAGTTTCGCCCCTTTGCGTCGAAGATACGTTAATGTCTCCTTACAGAACATATGCACTTGGACTAGTGAGGTTTGGTCTAAACACCACATTCTCGATAGTATAACTGCGTGTCACTGGAGCAGTGCAGATGCTTTTATCAGTTGTTGAGAATTCAAAAGTCTTTTATGTCAAATTCTTTGGTGAATTGGTTGTTGCTTTGCTTCATTGTTGCTGTCAGCTTTATGGAGTCGGTTGACTGGGCTATTACGAGACGCCATAGAAGTTATTGCTGTTAACAATAAAATAATCGCTGAGATTGCAAAGACATTAGCTTTTCTACCTGTCCTTTTTATTTGCATTAGATGGTTCTCAGTATAGACACTGTTTACTTAAGGATATTGATGACCACCAAATAAAGAGCTCCAGATAGACACAACGAAGGTATAGTTTTTTAGCACACTCAATTGAAAGATTTGCCCTTAGACCAATAATAATTCCTAGTGTAAGTGGGTAATGTTTTTCTTTTCCCACTATCATGCGACACACCAACTCTCTAGATGTAGATTCGTTACTTCATAATGCTAGGCTTTCTTTAACAGATAGCCTCTCTTTTTAGTATAATACATGATACCGACATAGAGCAGTGCAGATGCGATAAAACTCGGAATTGTTGCACCTATTGGAGGCCAATTAGGAATATAAATTGGAGATAGCGATGATAAAAGATAATAAAGCAATACGCCTATTGACCATGATATTATAGCAGGAAATCCAACTTTTAGAGCAGCACTACTGCCACTACTATTACTATCACCACCATCACTACGACTGCTATACATTATAGCCTGTGTGTAGTTGCGACGTTTTACAATATAGTAATCTGACAATACAACTCCAAATAGAGGAACAAATACTGCTCCGATCAAAAGAATAAATGTTTCATAATTTGCTATTGAAATAGTCATAGCAAGAATTATGCTAGTGATTGTAAATCCAATTATCAAATAAGCCTGTTTAATTTTTCTAAAGATACTCTGTGTCGAAACTGCAGCAGAATAAACATCGGCAAATGCATTATCTGCCTCATCTACAAGAAGTATTAACAAAAGGAATCCAAAGAATATAGATTGTATAGCTGCAATTATCCCCACAACATCGGAAAGACCAAGCATTACTCCTCCAAAATAAAACAAGATGTTTGTGAGTGTAAAGCCTATAAATGTGCCTAAAAATGCGCCTTTACTTTCCTTTGAAAATCTGTTATAATCGGCCGCAAGTGGCATCCAGGATATTGGCAGAGCTATCACAATATCTAATGCTGAGAAGAAAGACATACTGCCATTGCCTGATGATGATAATATTTTTGAAAGGTTTCCTGCCGTTAACAAATGTATGATTATGATTATTGATGATGCATAGGATATCCATATGGCAAATTTTCCCAACCAGTTTTTTACCACTGTGAGTGGGCCAGCGATACCAAGAAGTGTTACAAAAGCTCCGATAATAATCGTCCAAACATAATATGGTATCAGATTTCCTGTCAACATTTCTGCAGCCTTTGACATAATCATAATTTCAAATGTTGTCCATCCAATAAGCTGCATTACATTTAATATGGCAGGAAGATAAGAGCCTTGAATACCAAACGACGGTCTAGTGCTAATTAAAGAAGGAACAGCATGATCACTTCCAATCTTACCTGCAAGGGCTAGCAGTAAAGAACCTGCAGCGGAACCAATTATAATTGCAAGGATGGCATCGCTAAACTTGGCTGCAGTAAGAAAAGAGCCGGCAGAGAAAACTAGCAATCCTACTCCTAGACTTGACCAGAGGACAAAATAATCGATTCCTCGTAGAAATCTGTATCTTGGTGGAACAGGTTCTATGCTCCACTCAGGTGGATTTCTTATTGAGACCATTTATTTTATTAAGAATCTACAGATATGCCCCTGTATATATCTGATACATAATGATGCTACTAACTTTTTAGCTGCATTGCTAGAGTGGGAGAAGAAAACTATGGTTATACCCGTTCTATTGCGGCTAAACATAAATATTCTAATTAGTGCCAAGTAATTAAAATGTCAACAAAAGACGTAAAGTGTGAATTATGCGGCGTCGCATTTGCTACCCGACAAGAGAAAGAGGAACATAAGAAATTAGAGCATAAGGAACATAGAGAACCATCAGGTGTTAGTTAGATATCCATATATCCATATATCCATATATTTTATTAGACTATACTAACTATCTGATACATATGATATCATCATGATAAAAAAGATCATTAGAAACCATTTAAGTTTTCGATTCCAAACCCATCTAATGACACATTTGATACAATTCGTTGATGTAGGACTATTATCCTAGCAAATACTCTATTTTCATTGCGGTATATTCACACAATCATGCAGATAAGTTAAATAGGCATCTTTTAAAACCTCCTTTTCATACTTGGCTTATCTACCATGATTTTATACTTAGATGTGAGATCTTAAAGATATCTTAAGTTATTGAATCTCGGAATCATTTTCCAAGAGAGCAACGCTTCTAAAGAAATAAAATAGTCTAGAAACTTATCCTCTGGTAAGTTCTCTGCATAAGAGGAGCGGAGGCAGCTTATTGCAATAGCCAGATTACGTCCGTTCTATCTTTGTTTTACAGCTTCAATTAGATTAAATATCTCACTAAAGTCTGAAAATTCTCTCCTAAAAAACAAAAGAGAATCTGTCTTCAACCCTTCAAAAAATTGAAATTCCAAGTGACAGGAAACCTTTGGAAGTAATTAATATGGAATGACAGTTTAAAAAATGGCGTAATTATTATCTATAATTCTCATAAAACCTAGGATTACCACTTTCTTGAGCGGCGGACCCGTATTATTAATACCTCATGGACGTTAACACAACTCCGCACATTGGTTATGATGCTTTATTCTGCTTCAGTTGTCAGGAAATACTATAAAAGTAAATATCTCTGATACCAGGGGTTCAGAATATCACACATAATCTAGAATGTCATTTACTATGAACTGCAAGATATTCATTGGGACTGCATGACCAGTTGACCAACATGTGAGTCTAAACTAGCTGTAGAAATCTTGTTAAGGCAATGTAAGATAATAGTAAGGCTGAACTATATGATAAGTTCAAAAATTGTGAATCTTTGAAAATCTCCTTCGCGTTACTATTTTTGCGACGAATATGAGTATCCAAAGATATGGAGCAACCGCAATATCTATAAACGAAACTCCTATTGAAATCAAAAATATCGATGGTGGAATAATGAGTTCGTAAAACGTCAACCTCCATTGAAATCTGTTCATAGCACTGTCAATTAATAATTTTTGTTTTAAAGCGTGCAGCCAGATAAACACTAATAATGAACCCGTTATGGTCAGAATGGATTCAAATAAGATAAACACAATATGGAAGTGTGAATACTTAAAATCAAGATCGGTGGCAAATGATATGAGTGTAATGAAAAATAGAAACAAGAGATTTAGCCAAACCAAAATTGAGTGAGACAGTTTTATTTGGTTAAAGACAAGATGATATGAAATCCAATAAATACCTATAAGCATAAAACTTACTGCATAGATCTCAAATTGAAAACCCACTTGCAATAGCTTTGACATTAATTGTTGTTCTGTCAGGTTATTGACGGAAAGGTTTGGAAGTTGTATCGATATTGCCATAAATGTTATCGAGAAAGCAAATATGGCGTCACTAAAAGAAGTAATATGCTCTAATCTTATTTTGCTAGGTGGACTATTATTTTCACTATTGTTATCAACTTTCATGTAGAATTTGGCTTATTCACCTCAATAAAAAATTAGCCAACTCTATCGAGTAATAAGGTGGTGGCCTGGTTTTTTGTTTTCATAGCAATAATGGATCTGTAGAAAGTTGCTTTTATTATATTGCAGCTTAAATCCGAATTTCTTATAAATAATATAGTTAGAAATAGTCTTAATATGAATAAGAAAGGACGAGCATTATTGCAGTAGTTATTCTGTCTGTATTTGGTGTTGCATTAGTAATAACAACGACACCTGACGTTGCTGTAGCTCAGGATCAAAATCCTCCTACAACCGGTAAAACGACACCAAATGTTACTTCTACGTTTGGTCCTAATTTACTAACAATAACAACATCATCATCTGCCAGCAATACGACATCTGATAAAGTTGGAAATATGACAAAATAACAGACAAAATTATTATAACAAGCTGCCTGCTACTGGAAGAGTATCACATAAAAGATTCTGACTCACTCATATACTTTTATTTTGACGTAAAATGATTGCTTATGCGTTTGATTGAGCACGAAATAAGTGACTGGTCATTTGAGAAGCCTGTATGTGCTAGTTTATAGTATGTCTCGCTTGTTGCTCAAGTAATTGTAGAGAAAGTGGGATTCCCTTCGTGCCTACAGTAGGACAGACTTGAATTCTCAAATAGAGTAAATGAAAAGTTCACATACACTACACCGCATCGACCATGGTCATATCTTGTTGTAAGTTTGGTTATGCTGGAGAAGGTAGTATGTCACATATTGTGCATTACAAAACATAATTCGGTCAGCTACTGGTATCATCCGATGTTATTAGAGGAAATCGGAATTTTTTGATTTGATTTTGAAGATTCTTTTAACTTAATAGTATAATGGTTAGCCGTCGGAATACTCTTCTGAATCAATTTTTCCATTTCATTTTCTTTCACTCTAAATTACCTTGTGCTATTTAGTTACAAAAGGTAAATACATAAATTGATAAGTGATTATATCGTAATGATTTTAAATCTAAACATCGGGTGAAAGAACTATACAATAAGTCAAAGATATAACTGACGGCTTGATGACTATCTTCCATGCGGAAAAGAGAAGTGAAAACCAAGGCATATACAGAATTGGTTCAATCTTTTTGTAGATCACCATAACAGGTAATCTCTTAACTTTACTGTGCCGTTCAGATATACTAAATCCAGTGGAGAGCTGGATTTCCTAATAACAGAGCAAAAATCAACGAAATAATGGACAATCAATTAATCAAAGCAGTTTGAAAACTTGAATGGATGTTTTAGGCATAATGACTTAATTAGCGTCTCCCCGATTTGAGCTCGAATACAAACAATGCAATCCTAATGAACTAAGACTTTTGCAATGGCAACCTACTTGCTACACATCAACTGCGGTTTATATACCTAGAACCTTATTGGGAACGCAGATAATGAAAATAGGTATTGTTGGAGCAGGAAATATAGGTGGAACTGCAGCTGAGTTGTTTGCAAGCGCCGGTCACGAGGTAGTAATTAGCAATTCCAGAGGACCGCAGTCCATCGCATCGCGTGTAAATTCAATTGGGCCAACTGTTACGGCTAAGACGGTGAAGGATGCAGTACAATTTGGTGAGGTGATACTACTTGCAATACCTTGGAGAAAAAGACAAGAGCTGCCATCATCAGAACTCTTTGAGGGCAAGATTGTTATTGATGCAATGAATCCATATTCTGAAAATTTTGAGGTATTAGATCTGGGTAACAGCACTTCAAGCGAAGAGGTATCAAAGCAGCTTCATACATCTAGTCTCGTCAAGGCGTTTAATACCATATACTATGAACACCTCCGTACAAAAGGTCGTCGTGATGCACCAAAAGAAGATCGTTTTGCAATCTTTGTTGCTGGTGATGATCCTAAAGCTAAGGCTGTCGTATCGCGACTAATTGAGGATATAGGTTTTGCATCTGTGGATTCAGGGTCGCTCAGAGAAGGTGGTCGTAAGCAACAGCCAGGTTCGCCTATCTATAATAACCCAATGATTCTAGAGGTTGCATGTAAACGCCTAGCCGAACTCACATCATAAATACCACTCAGCTGGCTTCCGCTGGAATAAAATAAGAAACACTCCTGCCGTTTGTGCTGCACAGGTCCGTTGAAGGTGCTAAATATGGTAATTGAATGAGACACGGCGGAAGCAGGGGAAATATCCTCAAATGCTCTTCCTCTATACTTTAAATCAAATCAAAACCCAAAAAATCTCCTATACTAGTCAAGTAGTTCTGTGTCGTCTTAATGCAAATACCATTATTGGGTGGGTGATCATAATCAAAGTTATCAAGAGCCATCGTCTTACGGAAAAATGATGCATCATCCTTAATCGGGAACTCCACAAAATTCATACAAGTATTAATTCTGTTCTAATATAGAAGTTCATAGATGGACGCTTTTGCTAGTCTTATTAAGAAATGATTATCTTCCTATGAAATTGGCGATATCTATCATAACGTCTACGGGATTTGGTAGGAACGGCAAGCTTTATCACCCTAACAGGAGAGCAAACAATTGAAATGACGTACTCGGAATATCTTCATTGTCCCGATTTATGACAAATATCATATATGTGCTAGAGCATAAAATAATACATGGGTAGTAATGATTTACCAGATAAAGAATTAGATGACACAAAACACCAAATAGATTTTTTGCTAAATCAGGCTAATGATCTTCTGGAATCTGTACATAAAAATGATGATGATAATTTGAACAAGACTCCAAAGAAAAATAGCAGCTTTATTCAGAATATAGTTTATGACAAACTGAGTGAGGCAAAGAGGGAAGAGGGTATGTTGTTATTGGGTAGAATTATATCAGCACAGCAAATATACATAGAATTACTGGAAAGCAAGATCGCAAAATAACTTTCATATAAATAAAGAGTAAGAGATCGTGCTTTGTCACTCATAAGGCATATTGATCTGGTACTCAATTAACAAACATACTTTTGTAATTGTAATTCCTATGTGTTCTGTTATATGTTGAATGTCAAATTGACTATTCTAATAGTTGCCATCGTCGTGGTACTTGCTGTGGTTTTCTTTTTCTTAATTACGAGCAGACTTCCTGCCGATTTCATTGATCCTCATGGCTAACATATTCTTCATCAAAGCTGGTATATTATTAGTCCATATGCAGAATATGGTTTCAATGAACTGTGTCTTCCTTTAGGTCGATTGACAACTAGTTTGATTATTGTATTTGATTATTGAAAAGTGTAAAGAGGAATTATATTATGCTTTTCACGAATTTCTATCGTTTACATGCCAGACTCAGACGTATCCGCGGCAATCCAGGTATATCAAAAGACAGAGCAAATGCCTGTGTTGAAACAGGCCAAGGACAGGAACAACGACGACCACAACGAAAAGGACAAAAATCTAAGAAATAAAAAATTTAAGAAATAAATCTACTAGTTTAGCTATAGGTTTCTTCTGTTAGTTGTTAGTTGTTGGTTAAGGATCCTACAATGAATTTCTGCTCATAGGGCCAGATTCCAAACTTTATAACAAAATTACACTTTCCTAAACATATGGTTGTAGGTATAGGATTTCCAGACATGCTTAGCATGGCACAAACAATTGGAATAGTAGGAACCATGATATTGACATTGTATTTCTCAAAAAGACAAATACAAAGTCTGTCAATTGACCAGCAAACTCGAGTTCTAAATGACTTTGAAAAGTTTCATAAGATGGCAGAGCTTATAATGGAGGATCCATCCATAGGAAAGGTGATAGATAATCAAGTTCCATCTCGAGAGCTGGCATTCTCATTTTATATCTTATGGATATGTTCTCATGCACATGCAATGCGTCAGAGAAAGGTGCTTGATGATAATGAATGGGCTGGGTGGTTACAATGGATGAGAAATTGTTTTCGAAAAGGAACCATAAAAGAAACATGGAAACGAGTAGAGCAAGATAGATGGTTCAATCCTGCTTTTCAGGATTTTGTAAACACAGAAATAGTTGGAGGAAATCTTCGAACCTAATTAAAAATGATGATTATAATAATAAGCTCCGACCAACTCTCAAAGACATGTGGCTTTCCTTTTAAGACCGCTTTTATTAGGTTCCAAAGCAGCCTTCTGGTTTGCCCTTACCTCCATACGATTAGACTACCCCTATTCTCTCGAAGCAGAGGAATTACCTATTCTCAGACAGGGAGGCAACTCATCATTTCTATGGACACAACAGGCCTTTACCCGTTGTGCAGATTCTGAATGATGGATCGTTCTTCTCTTTTGGTTAGTCGGATAATTATATCATTATATCTGAAGATATAACTCTATGTCTTAAATTTCTTGACCATCTATATGAATAGAACTAGCTGGTCGAAATGTTTGTAGTTCTAGGAAATATATATATGATCTTATGTATATATCCTATGTCCCTGCTCTATGACTAGCGCTCTACCCTTTTACCCTCTCAACCTTACTTTGTATATTGTTCCTTAAAGAATGATTCCTTAAAAAATGGTTTGTCGTACCTATGTTAGAGGCTAACAAACCTGTATTTGAATACAATCACTATGTTGAAGGAAAGCAAAGCTGCAGGCAGTATGAGATGATCTTTCTCTATGATAATGGTCTAGTCTGTCGTTGCTGCGGGGTGCAGCTAGGCTACCACCAACTAGTAAGAATGATAGAGAGGCTAAGAAGAATCCAAACCAAACAGAAGGCAATAATCATGAACATCTAAAATAGGTCGAAGTAGATTCTAATTATTGACTATCTTGTTATACTCCTGATTTGAAAGAACCTATCATTTGATCTACTGCTGGCAGTAATTTATCGGTTATTAGGCAACGTGGCGTATGCTGTTATATATATAACTATGACCGTTCATTTCTGAAATAACCGTCATAGCTCCAGGTTTTGTATTTGATCTGCGTTATCATGCTTATCGCGCCAGCTAACACTGAAAATTAAGCAGTAGTAAACTAAATTTCAATATGATTAAGTAATCCCTCTCATACCTGAACCTTAAACAGTTGTCTGACTCAACAGATACACTAACTAGTTTATTATTCTTGTAGCATTTGCTGCCAGACGATCTATTTTTAAGGTTGCTATCTTTTCTGCTTTCTGTTGCTAGTTATTTTCTTCTGAACTTGTGAAACCTGTTTTTGAAGCTGTTTTAGCTGGGATTGAAGCTGCTTTACCAATTCTAGCTGTCTTTCTGCAGATTTGATTTGTTTTTGAACTGGTTGAACCAGTTGTATTATTTTATTGATTTGAATGCGTTGTTTGTCTAGTTTTTTGGATACATCTGCTAAATTCAATTCTCCTGTCTGTTGCTGGTTTCTTTTATAGGAGGCTTTGGTTTTCGACGACTGTGGTGCTGGAATTTTAGGTTGTGGAGTTAACGCTGTAGAATCTGCAGTCAGTATCTCTTCTTTCTCCTCTTCTTCGTTTGCGGGTAATACTTCCAATTCATGGCCCTCGGCTACCTTTACTTGCTCTTGTTCTTCATTTGTATCTCCTACTGTAGAGTGCGGGTTCAACTCTTCATTCTTTGTGTTCTCGTTTGGTGCGTTCTCTTCTGATGACATCTATTAAATTAGATTCAGACTGGAGTTTTTAAATTTGTTATCTATAGATATGTCATATGGATGGATCATTGGATGGTAATAAGGTATCCATTTTATAATAAAACATAAAGACCATCGATCGTAGTGTCGTTAGAGTCTTGGTTGCTATAGTAACCCCACAACCTTGTTTTCGTAGGGATGTTTGTGATATGAATTACTGTAGAATAGTTAAGGAACCTAGACCAGTATCTAGTCATTCCATTAGATTTGAAGATGAAGTATCAAGCGGATGTGCTAAATAGTATTGCTCCCAATACGGCATGATTATTAAGGAAAAGTGTAGTATATGCAGTCGGTGTTAGCAATAATAATAATAATACACCAGCAGCTGTAATGGCTACGGTACTATGAGCAAATTTTCTTCTTAATCTTTGCATTTATTGTACATTGTTGCACATTTATCGTCCGTCATGTAATACGCGATCGATTGATAGTACGGTAAGATAATAATTTATCATCTTAAACAGTGCCCCTACCTGTGATAAAAGAACTCCAAGCTCAAAGAATCATGATGAACTTGTTACCTTTGTATCTAGGGATCTATTATCAGCCTGATGATTGAGCTCCGAAATAGAACAGATTTTCCAACTACAAAAGAAGAGCCCTTGAAGAAATTGGAGAAGGGTTTCAAGAAAGGGGTTCTTGACTGGAAAAAAGCGAGGGTTTCGCACCGTACCAACCAGCTACAAGTTTCGCTTGATTGTATATAGAATAAATCCGCATTCTTCGCAGGAGTAATATAGATTATCAAAATCGGATCTTAACGTCATTGTATCGAAACATCGGGGACATTCAATTTCGTGTTCTATATCTGTGAATATTTTTTCTTGTTCTTCTTGTTTTTGACTTTGCTGCTGTTCTCCTCCGATTTGAAGAGAGGTGTCATTTTCTGTCTCAACACTTGTCTCTAATTCTGTATTAGTCATATCACTAGCAGATAATCTATTCTTTCACATTTAATATATAAGTCACCATTGGGAGAGGGGGCAATATGTAAAACCACATCTAAACATCTAGACTTTTAGCCTTAGCCTTATCTAGAATTTTTGGGTGGGTAGGTTTAGACATAATCCACATCCGTGCCCTGCTTGCCGGTAGTAGTAGCGATCCGATACTCATCTACTTTCTTAGGTGACCATCATCGCATCTTCAAATCGCTAGTTCTGTCCATCCCTTTTCTTCAAGAAAAAAGGAGGTTATGGATGCGGTTGTGGTGGTGGTGTTGGTATTTGTGGTGGCGGTTGTGAGGGAGGAGAAGGATGAGGAAGTGGAGAAGGAGCTAATTGCGTAGGCAGAAATGGAAGTGGAGAAGGTCTAGCAGCAAGTGTGGTTTTAAGATCTAACTTATGACCATTTCTATACACAGTCAAAGTCACACTATCACCAACTGACTTGTGCTGCTCAATATATGAGATCAAATCATCACTTCTAACTATAGGGTGGTTATCAACAGCCACTACTATATCCCCGATATGTCTTTTTGAGTATTGATCTGTAGTGCTTCCATGTATTCCTGCTTTATCTGCAGGCCCATTCTTTGTAATTGTATCTACGTATGCGCCTTTGAAATCACTTGTTGCTGGTATGCCTGTAACATTCTGTAGTATAGCAGAGGTCAGAGTAGCGATCTTAGCTCCAAGGTAGGGATGTGGATACGTGCTTTTTTGTATTAGCATAGGAACTACTTTTGCTATTGTGTTAGACGGAACTGCAAATCCTAGACCTGAGAATCCTCCTGTACCGGAAAGTATGGCAGTATTTATTCCGACAACTTGTCCTTGCATATTTAGTAATGGCCCACCAGAATTGCCAGGATTAATCGGTGCATCTGTTTGAATTGCATTTGGTATCGAAAATCCAGCAGCCCCGGCAGATGGTAACAATCGTCCCACTCCGCTTACAATTCCTGTCGTAAGAGTATCACTCAGGCCAAACGGATTACCGATGGCAATTACTGGATCTCCGACTTCCATGTTAGATGAGTTTCCTATTGCAAGTGGTTTGAGAAGTGATGGTCGCTGTTGCTGAGTGGCATTTTGGATCTGTACGACTGCTAAATCGCTATAGATATCGGATCCTATCACTTTTGCAGTATACCTATTTCCATCTAGAAATGTTACCTCTACTACTTTTGCATCGCCTACTACATGGTTGTTCGTAATAATATGTCCCTGCTTATCATAGATAAATCCTGAACCTAAAGCAGTAGCATTTTGTCCATTGGGGTTTGACGGATCACTAGTGGGTATCAGAGCCTTACTTGTTATCTGTACAATAGAATTTTGTGCTTGTTTGAATATCGCTTTTAAAGGTAGGGAAGAAGCAGAAGTAGAACTAGTAGCATTTTGCAAGGATGAAATTGAAGAGGAGGTTGTCCCTTGCTGCTGTTGTTTTTGTTGTTCTCCCATAACCGCTAATGGACTTGCATATATACTAAATGAAATTGCTGCTATCGCTGCAACCAGGATGACTAGTGTGGATATTGTAAATACAAACGATTTTCTCATTCTACCTATGAGATGAGATAATTCTTATATGAGCGTTATTGTTTGAAATCTCTATAAGTCATTTCGTTAGTTTTAACAACGTTGATTGGATTAATCATCACTTTAGAATGTCTACGGCCGTCTGATGTAGGTAAATTTATTAGAAGCATCCGCAGTGGAAAATCATAGTTATGGCAGATCAAGTATTCATGTTTGCCGCAACGGCTGGTGTCTTCGCAGCATTTGCTGCGCTTGTGTTTGTAGCAAGAGCAAAACGGTATCACCAAGGCTTTAAATCAGCAACATCTACCGAGGAAAAATCATCAGCTATATAAAATAAATAATGACCATGGGAAGTTATTGGATTGTGTCTTAACACCGGCGTAGCCCAGGGATGGAATTGTTACGGTTACAAGCTCAAATACATCCAATACAAGCGCTCTCTCACTAATACTTCTTCCAAATGATGTCAACCAAAAGTCAGCAGCAACATCCTTAACGGCTTATTTCTGTTGTGTTTTAGCAGAAAAATAAAATTAAAATTATTGAACGATTATGATGATATTTTCTATCATATAGAGCAAAATGGAAAATTTCTTATTGGGAGTCAATTTTCAAGGATGCGGGTGTGCCTCATATCAAAATCGTTCGATGACACCAAAGCCTCCAAATGGATATATAACTGACTCTTTCAAAATATTCAAAGAAGCGGGAATACAATGTATCAGATTTCCTTTATACTGGGAGACCTATGAAAAGAATCCAGAAGCGTTTAACCAGGAACTTGATAATATTTCTTCAGCAGCTGGGAAATATGACATATTATGCATATACGATAACCACCAGTGGGAATGCTCGTCTTACAGTGATGAGGGAATTGGTTTTCCAAATTCGCTCCTAATAGGATCATTCGAACCGCATTCAGATCCGTCAGGTCGTCCTTCAAGACAAGATCTAAAAAAATTCTGGAACGGATGGTGGGATCGAAAATTAGAGACTATCAGAGGAAAAGACGGTTGGGATGCACAATTAGAGTTCTTAGAAGGAGTGATAAAGAGATTAAAAGATAAAAATTCTACACTGGGATTTGAGATACTAAATGAACCGCAGGTATTCAGACAGGTCGATTTTAGAAAGGTAGGTAATTATCATGATCATATTATAAAAAACATATCTGCAATAACTGATAAAACACTATTTTTTTGCTTTACTTCTTCCTCATCTCCACTTGGGGCAATCAATTTTCCATGGGAGCAGGCAAAGGGAGCAGGCAAAGACTGAGCCATCAATTAATCTTGGAAACAATATCATGTTTGATGTCCACCCGTATCCACCAAGATCTCTAACAATGGAATACTACAAAGTAATATCCTCGCTGATGAAAAAGATTCCAATGTATGTTGGAGAGTTCAATGCGGGAATTAACAAAGGGGTGACAATAGATGGAAGACAGTTCGAAGAATATATCAAGAGGTTAAAGCATTTTAACGTATTTGGAGGTGCATTTTGGAAATGGTCTTATATTCTTGATAATGATCATCCTGCATTTAATCTGGCTATCGTAATCAATGATAAAATTTATCCAAATAGTACTTTTGAAAGTCTTGTTAACGATGGGATAAGTTGGTAGTAGGGTGGACTTCCTGCTCCCTATACCTTCCTTCTGACTATAATACTAGTCTGGTCTAGCCAAATACATTATATTGCCAGGCCCGGTCAGCTATGGTATTATAATTCAATCTTGTTTGATTTATTCAATTTACTTGATATATGAAATCTATTATACCAATACAATGCAGCAGCCATAATCAGATAGTCTGTTATGAAGAACAAATCCCAAAACAAGAGGTTATGTGAGTTTCCACTTACAACGTCGTTTGCAAATCCATCATCTGCTATTGCATTGACTAAGAGAGATATTGAAGAAAGAAACCAAGGAACCGATAGCTGATAATCTTTTCTTAGATTTACAAGTACCAGGATAGCAGGAACGATTAGTATCAAATCTAACATTGGATAGGTAATGTTTACAAGTAATGCTATTGTATCACCAAAACCATGAAATTCAAACGATATTAAGGTACGAGTTACTGAATAAATGAGAAATGAAACCGAAGCAATAGAAGATATGACAATGACAATACTATTTTTGTTATTATTATTATCAAATCTAATTTGGATAGACCTTAGTGCCATAACTAAATGTGCAGAAAAGAATCCATAACCTGCAAACCAGAAAGCGTCTGCAGCAGATGCAACTGGATGTTCTCTGATTCCTAGCCCAAAGTAATAATATGTAAGGACAATATCAGCACAAAGCCATGAGATCAAGCCCAAAGTAAGGAAGAGATATGATTTACCATGATGTCCTTTAAGTCTATGTCTCCAAACAGCAATAATGCCTAAGCTTGAAGCAATACTAGCAGTTACATCTAGCCCTATCAAAGCAAAAGAATGTTTACTGTGTGAATCAGAGGAAATTATTATATAATTCGTAATTATTACAGAGACTAACAACACAAAAATAAGATTTCTTAAGTGTGGCTTGTACTGAATTTGCTTTCCTTCTTCTACTTCTTCTCCTTCTTCTTCTTTGATGTCAGTTCAAATAAATAAAAAACAAATTTATGATATAAAGATTTTTCTCTTATGATGAACAATAAAGTGATAAGGTAGATGCCAAGAGCGAACTGACTACAAAATTCGGGAAAGGTTATCTTTTGAAGAATTAACGTTCGAAAAAGTCATGGTATTTGTGAAAATCATATACCAATACGTATTAGTTTTTAATCAAGAGACGCTAGATGAGAAGGGAGATCATTGGGGTTATTTCCTATTTTGCTTTTGGTTTTAGCGATAATTTTCCTTACTTACATTCTGCTTCCCATCTTTGGAGTAATCTTAAGGGTGGGCATATATCATCAGGAAGATCTAACAGCCGTAATGAATCCTCAAACTACATCTTCTTTGCTACTGAGTTTGCAGACGGCTACAGCGTCAACTGCCATTTGTACCGTTATGGGTGTACCGCTAGCCTATATTATTGCAAGAAGCAAATCCAGACTTACACAATTCGTTAGAATAACTATGGCGATGCCCTTGGCCATACCTCCACTTATCGCAGGGGCTTTACTTCTTAACGTTTATGGAGAAGCTTCACCCCTAGGAGTGTTGGCTGAACATGCGGGTTTTAGATTGACTCAATCACCCATTGGAATAATCTTAGCGCAGGTCTTTGTAATATCACCATTTGTAGTTTTAACAGCGGCCGCCGGCATTGAAAGAGTCGACAAACACTACGAATACGCCTCTCGAATCCTTGGCAGGAACGCCGCTCTGACATTCTTTAGCGTCACTATTCCATTAGCTTCAAGGGAGATTGCCGCAGGTATCATTCTTGCATGGATTAGAGCCATAGGTGAATTTGGTGCCAATGTGATGATGGCTTATAATCCGAAGACTATTTCAATACAGCTTTGGGAATACAATGCTCTAGGCGGACTCAAACTTGTACTGCCTGGAGTTTTACTCGTTATAGTGTTTTCGTTTGTTTCGCTGGTGTTCTGGTTTTGGGTCATAGATATTGGTGGAAGAAGAGAAAGAAGAACAAACAGAATAGGTGTTCACTACAACGATGATTAGTATTGAAGGATTGACAAAGAAATTGGGTAATTTTCAGTTAGGACCGTTAGATTTACAAGTCTGTGAAGGACAGGTTCTTGTAGTTTTAGGAGAGAATGGTTCTGGCAAGAGTACTCTGCTTAACCTGGTATCAGGGATATTGAAACCTGATAAAGGAAGGATTTTTCTTAAACAAGACCTGTTGAACGATTTACCCATGGAAAAAAGACGGATCGGATATGTGTTCCAAAAATTATATCTCTTTCCGCACTTGGATGTATGTGCCAACATCAATTTTGGTCTGAAGAGACGGCTACGAAAAGGCGCAGCTGATATATCGAAAACAAAGACGAGAGAAGTCATCTCGATGCTTCACATAGAATCACTGTTAAAAAGGCATATTCAAAGCCTAAGTGCTGGAGAGCAGCAGAAGGTTGCACTAGCTAGAACATTGGTAACAGAACCACTTCTTCTCCTCATGGATGAGCCCCTTACAAATCTTGATATTGTTTCTAAAATTAATCTTCTACAAGAACTTAGGAAGATTCTCAGTAAAGTCAAGATCCCAGTAATTTATGTTACGCATTACCCAAATGAAGCATTTGGTTTGGCTGACAGAATACTGATTTTAAATGGGGGCAACATCGTTGAGGAAGGGGTAAGAGACGAAGTAATGCTCAGACCTAAAGCAGAATTTACTAAAATGTTGATAGGAACTTTACGGTTCTAATCTACTGCTGATTGTTAGCATGTTTAGCATCTAGTTGTAAGATGATTTTATTATTGTACATTATATAAATGAAAAATAAAGAAAGAGGAAGAGCAAACATGGTCTTATGGTTCTAATTATTCCATATTCGGTACAAATCCTGTTATATTCAGACAAATATGCGCTCTATCTGTTTTGGCTCCATTTTCGTGTGATAACAGTTTACCGTCGGAGGTGAGTAGTCAAAAAATAAAGGTACGAGGGAGTCTATATGAAATGCGCTTTCCATTATCACCGTTAATGGGAGATGTGACGTAATGATTCATTAGGAAGAAGATTGTTAATTTATCTATATAGAACATGTTGATCTATGTCATCATCATGGGTAAACGTAATATATGATATTTCACTTCTATCCCTATCGTTAAGATAGGTGTCCGAGTATTAGCCGGGAAGTCACTAACAAACAATACAGAAAGAAGGTTTTATCTTCATTTTTTCTGAGAGGACGACGAAGAGGAGACAAAATCTTTCGCTTCGTCGTGACCGCTGCAGCATGTTATACGTTAGTTCTGATTATACTTGTAGCCTTTTCGGTCGCCATTGGATCAAAAGATGTGTTTTTGAAGGAAGGTTTTTTTAGTTTTTTAAGCGGTACTGATTGGAACTCAGTCGAGGGTCGTGAGTCCTATGGTGCACTACCCTATATCATAGGAACTTTGATTAGTTCGGCCTTAGCCGTCGCAATAGGGGTTCCGATAAGTCTTGGAATTGCCATATTTCTCTCTGAGATGGCACCACCAAAGGCGAGTGTGCCATTATCCTTTATTATAGAATTATTAGCGGCTGTTCCAAGTATAATATATGGTCTATGGGCTTTATTTGTATTTAGATTCTGGGTCAGAGATTTGGTTGAAACACCTTTACATAATGCTTTTGGAGGATCAATCCCTTTCTTTGCCAAAACACCTTTTGGCTTGGATGTTTTCACAGCTGGAATAGTTCTTGCTATAATGATTATACCAATTGTCTCGTCAATTTCTCGAGAGGTGATAAAAGCAGTACCAAATTCTCAAAGGGAAGCTGCCTATAGTTTGGGAGCAACTCGATGGGAAACAGTTAGAATTGCCATTTTCCCGTATGCAAAGTCTGGATTGCTTGGAGCCGCTATTCTTGGATTAGGCAGAGCCATAGGTGAAACTATACTCGTTACAATGATTATCGGAAATACCATTGGGATAGCCGCTATTCCTACATCGCTATTTTCTCAAAGTCAGACATTATCAAGTTTAATTGCTAACGAATTTAATGAGGCATCATCAAATTTACAACTCTCCGCTTTAATTGGTCTTGGAGCAGTTCTACTCATTTTAACAATGGGTATCAACGTTGGTGCGCGACTGCTTGTCTCAAGAATGGTAAAGGTTAGCGCAGGAGGTAGAGAGTAATATATATGCATGAAAATGAACAGATCTCAGGTAACAGACGAAAAATCCAGGATATAATGTTGAGGCACTCTTCTAAGCGCAGGTTAATGGATAAGATTGTAAGTGCCCTTGCGGTAGTTGGTGTTTTAGCTGCTATAGTTCCGTTAGCGAGTATCTTATTAGAGGTAATTAAGAATGGCGCCTCGGCTATCACCATAGAGTTAGTGACTCAACCCCCTGGTGCTATGGCCTCCGCAACAAGTGGCGGTATCGCTCCTGCCATCCAAGGTACATTGATTGTTATTGGATTAGCGACACTAATTGGAGCGCCAGTAGGAATCCTTACTGGCATATTTCTGTCAGAATTTGCTCCAGGAAATGGGCTATTTCCATCTGCAGTCAGATTATTTAGTGATGTTCTTATCGGTTTACCTTCAGTGGTCATTGGGATAGTTGGCTATTTAACGATAGTTCTTACGACTGGCTCATTCTCCGTTTTGGCAGGAGCCTTCTCTCTATCAATCATCATGATACCTATCGTAGTGAGAATTACAGAAGAGACGCTCAAGATCGTACCAAATTCAATTCGTGAGGCTGGCCAATCGCTTGGAATTGCAAAGTGGAAGATAACGTTATTCATAGTTCTGAAAAGTGCCAAGAGTGGTGTTATCACGGGTATTGTACTGGCCATATCAAGGATTGCGGGTGAAACTGCGCCTTTAATTATGACTATCCTAGGTACAAGTCTGTTCTTTTCAAGCTTTACCAACCCAGTTGATGCATTGCCACTTAGAATATGGAGATTAGCCTCACAACCCTATGATTCTGCTCATTCCCAAGGATGGGGAGCGGCGTTAATACTGATAATTGTTGTGATGATCTTGAGCATGGCTCTGAGGCTTTTGACACAACGTAAAGGATTTAAGGTGAAGGCGTCACATGTATAGAGTTCTATATAGTTCTATATCATCTAGATAGGCAATGAATAATTACTCATTGTGCAAAGATATATAGCTTGACACCTGAGAACGAGGGATTTCTTGATGGCTCCTTGCTAAATCCTTCATCAAAAAAAGGTAATGATCTTCATTTGAAGCAGGAACAGAGACACAAAGTATCTATCAAAAACCTCGATGCTTGGTTTGGAACCAAACAGGCCTTAAAAAATATCAATTTAGATATCAAGCCAAATGCTGCAACAGCTATTATCGGTCCTTCGGGATGCGGCAAAACCACTCTTATTCGCTGTTTAAATCGTATGCATGAGATGACTCCTGGTGCGACTGCAAAAGGGCATATCATAATTGATGGTGATGTTGATATCTATGATAAATCTGTAGACCCGGTGATTATAAAAAGACGCATTGGCATGGTCTTTCAAAAACCAAACCCATTCCCAACGATGAGTATCTATGATAACGTATCAGCAGGACTAAAGCTTAACGGTGTTAAGGACAAGAGATTAATCAATGATATTGTTAAGGAAAGCCTTGAAGGCGCTGCTCTCTGGGATGAAGTAAAGGACGAACTTGATAAGCCTGGAATTGGACTATCGGGAGGTCAGCAACAACGTCTTTGTATTGCAAGGGCGCTTGCAATGCAGCCTGAAGTATTACTTATGGATGAACCTACTTCTGCATTAGATCCAATAGCATCCTCCAAAATTGAAGAGCTTGTCCATGTATTAAAAAAAGAGCTAACAATAATTACTGTAACACATAACATGCTACAGGCAGCAAGAGTGTCAGACTATACAGCTTTCATGTACCTTGGAGAGCTTATTGAGTATGGATCTACAAGTCAAATATTCAAGACTCCTCAAAAAGAGCTAACAGAGCGCTATATCTCAGGTAAATTCGGATGACATCTAACTTTGAATAATTATAATGATGATAACGATGATGGTTTAATGGTGGACATATTTTATTCTTGACTAGACTGCTAGACCTTGGCATCGATCGTATAAGCAACGTAATTATGGATATGGCGAAAATATCTGAGAATTCAGTATTTGCTGCAATAGAGTCCTATCAGGAGAGCACTCACATAAAGAAACAAATTTTTGATTGGTCAGAAAAACTCAGAGTTTTGCAAGAGGAGGTATCTGATCTGGCCATAGAACTGATTGCCCGTTATCAGCCTGTAGCCAGCGATCTTAGATTTATCAAATCTTGTATGGAGATTTCATATGGATTTTCTCGATTCGGCCGGTATTCATATGATATTGTAGACTTGCTTGAGACAATGGGGTCTATTTCTGACTGCGATAAATCTGCTGTATTAGAAATGGCAAAAACAGTCAGAGGAATGATCCTTCTAAGCTTACAGGCCTTGCAGTCCCGTGATAAAAGTGCTGGAGAAAAGCTCTACCGAATGGATGATACAGTCGATACACTGTATAGAAAATACCTTCGAGACATAATTACACCATCACAAGAACAACAAAGTGATAAAAGGCTTACAGCCAGTAATAATAATCCACGTTGTTATATTTCGGCTCTGTTAATATTGCGATATTTAGAACGTATTTCAGATCATGCTTGTTACATTGGGGATTCAGTTCATTACGTCGTAACTGGTGTCTCAAGTCCTAGACGCTGACTACTATATACTGGTCTCAATCCCGTACTCCGCCGCCACAGCAGGAATGCTTTGTCTTCTCTAGTTCTCTAATAATATCTTACTATAGAGTTGACTTGGTAGATATAAAAATATACATAATATTAAGGCTGCAAAAAAGTATGCTAGCATGTTAGTAGTCTAACAGTCAAAAGACCTTCACATAAGCAGAATCTGTGTATATCTTGATAAAGGATACGACTTTTCAGAAGTAGAAAGAACAAATTCATGGTATGATGGATTTATACAATAGGTAACCTGATACCATACATGTTATTTCGTGGATGCAGTCTGATCAACCAACCAATTGCAGGCAGGTACTAGTCCTATTAACAACCTACGAGCTTGAAAGAGTCCAGCGAGAATTCAGGTCATTACATAACTGCTATACAAAATTAAAGGTTAGAAACATTATGTCTTCAGTAGCTTATTGTAGCCAAGCGTACGGAATATTATCCTCCGCCGCCTCCCGTTCCTCCACCTGTTGATTCTACCTCTAATTCTTGCAATTCCTTGTCCTCTTCGGATTTTACTCTGGTAATTGGTTTCAATGTCTCTTTGCTGATATTTTTTTCTTCTTCCATGTTTACAATAGTATAATAAATTATAATAAGTGTCTTGTTATAAGATATTAGTTTTGTGATAGTAGGGGTTCCCATACAATGTAATCCATATATTTTATGTCAAGCAAAAGGAGCTAATTATAAAAGCTTTAGTTTATCATGGTGGCTCTGTTAACTTGAGAAAACGCTATAGCTATAAGCCATATATAACATATATTGGAACATCAAAGGCAAAGAACCAAGCCAACAGATATTGCTTATGGATTGATTATATCTTTACTTTCTTGGTCTATCTTATAGAAATACTGCAAAAGCGTTACAAAGGTTTGTTCATAGTAGAAGCCATGTCTCCATCCGGAAATAAATGGATTAAGAAATACAAGCCAAAGAAAGTATCTAGCAAAAGAAAAAAGAGTAACAAGTTTATAATTGATGAAACTCAGATTAAGTTTGGTTCTTCTCAATACATATATCTGGCTCTGGGTTGCAATCAATTGAGCCAAACCATAGGCAAATAAATACTTCAGATTGATCTATCTTCAGAAAGAACAATGCTTGTAGCCGAGCGTTTTATTATTGCATCTTTGATAAATAATAAGTTTGACAAATGTCCAGTATCAACAGACTGCGGAACATGGTATCCTCCACAGACCTGTCAGTCAGTTTTTGGACGTAGAACATCATATCCATTCCTCATTTGAGAAAAGTATCATTATTGAAAGAACAATCCAATATATCAAAGATAGAACTGAAGGATTTGATGTGGTCATTGTTGGTCCTGCAGGCATGAATTGTGGTCTCAATGCGATAGATCTAATCCTAAAGGGGAACTAGGAGCTTCTTTTGGATATACTCAAACTCTGGGAGGATATGATGGAGGACAAGCTGAATACGTAAGAGTACCATTTGCAAATACAGTAGCAGCATTAAAGGTTCCAGATAATATTAAAACTGATGAACAAGTGCTGTTTCTTAGCGATACTCTTCATACAGGATATTTTGGAGCAGATATTGCTAATGTACAGCCAGGATATGATGTAGCAGTATTTGGCGCAGAGCCTGTAGGGTATTTTGCGACGATGAGCTCATTTTTACCCGGAGCTGCTAGAGTTTTCTCAGTTGACCACTGGCCGACTCGTTTAAGAAAGATAAAAGATTTAGGAGCTGAGGTATTAACTTTGATAATGTGGATCTAGTTGAAAGGATAAAAAAAGAGACCAATGAAAGAGGAGCCATATGTATAGATGCTGTTGGAGATGACGCGGTCGGCCATGTTGGCGGCGACGGTAATAATAAAGGCTATGATCATTCAAGAGTGTCTAATCCTGCTTAGGAATCAGCTAATCCTTTACAGGTAATTAATTGAATATGCCAAACTGCTAAAAAAATACTATCGGTGATGCAGGAACTGAATTTCTCGAAAAATATTCTACTATATCAATACCAGGAGTATACGGATCTGCTTATGATAAATTTCCACTGGGACAATTGTTTAACCGTGAACTTCAAATCAGGATGGGGCAATGTCCTGTTAAAAAGTATAATGAACAATTGCTTCATCTTATTGAAGTAGGCCGTATAGATGCAACCAAGATTATAAGCCATCCGATGAAGCTTGATGAAGCGCCTAAAACATATGAGTTGTTCGACAAGAAAGCAGATACGACTAAAGTAATATTTAAGCCATGAAAAGTGAAAAGAGGAGTCCGCCAATGATGAATATTTCTACTAAGGAATTGCCAGCCGACGACGAGCTGCTGGAACCCTGCAGCCAGTTGCTTACTTTAACGGTATGATGCCGACAGGCGTAACACCTCTATCCAGATGGTCGACGAACAAGCAATTCAATTTATGGTGATGGTTCAATGAGAAAAGACTTTAACAGAAGTGGTCACTTTCAAACCATGTATCCTCCTTAAATATGATATGGTATAGGAGCTTGCAGGGTAAGTTGTAAAATGGATGATGATGTAGACGAATAATAATCCCTCTGGCGGGGTTTTCGAATATAATCGCCCTGGTACCGCTGCCCCGACCATTCCGCCGGTCAAGACCATAATGATACCCAGCGGGGTTCATACTTTCACCACAACACTCCAGTCAGCCCTCACATGGGGAGAGAATGTCGCAGTCGTTGGGCAGGACAGGGACACGACAATACTGCAAGCGCAGGCCCCGTTCGCAGGGGCGGCGCAGCAGAACAGCTCGGTTGTCAATATAAACAGCAGTGTCAAGCTTTCCAACCTCACAATCGACGGAGCTTACGTTGTTCAGAACGCGTTAACCGCCTTCGGCCCGGGGTCGGTGCATTTGGAGAACTGCCGTCTGATGCGCGGAAACAGGATAACATCGGTTTTCGGGCGGTTCGTTCCCACATTCCTAGTCAGAAATTGCATCTATACAGGCGCCAGTAACGGGGCCGACCAGCAGGCCATAGCCTCCATCAACGGCGGGCTCTTCGAGGGCAATCTGCTTGACAGGCGCGATGGCCAGGGAGCCGGTTCCTCGCTGACCTTCGGGAACGGAACCAACATCACAGTCAGGAACAACACCATGATCAGGCCGGCATCAATGTCGCAGGGGGCGGCAATATCGCTAGAGCCTCATGCGGAGCCCGGTTATGACAACTTTGAAATCACGGGCAACAACATCACAAACGGCCATGTCAAGATAGGCGGCGGGTTCACCCAGCTGAGCTTCCAGCTGCCCATGAGGAACATACGAGTGGTCAACAATACCTTCAACAACGCGCAGATATGGATCTTGGGCCCAAGGGCCGGATCGCTCGACCTCGCAGGCCAACCTATCCCGGTAGGGCTCGGAGTCAACATGATCACGAACCTGACGCTCCAGCCCAACACGTTCAATAATCCGCCGGCAAAGCCCCCTATAGCCAGGGACGGAATGCTTAGCGTCTAATCAACTAACTAACTAACCAACCAACCTTCTCCTCAATTTTGATTTTGTTTTTTTCCTTTCAAATCCGAAGACTCTTTTCAGGGAAATCGAGGTGCACTACATGCATGCATACAAAGGAAGTTTAAATTTAGAAAACAATTGTTAAATGGCAAGACGCGATCGATCATTCAATCTTTTGAACAAGTTTATGACTAGTCTGCCTCATCTATGATAATTCTGCAGAAATTATCACCAATCACAAGACGTGTTATCCTGCGTTTTCATACGAGCTTCCTTTATATTCGAGCGCTGAAATCGGAGACCATCACGTATTATTCTTTTAAATGGCTTTACCATCCCTACCTGTTGAAACTGCTCCAGTAGCATTTTTTTACCTTCGAGAAAGACAAAAAATGTAATCGGAAATTGCGGGCTGCTGTTGTGGCAACGAATGTCTTTTTGTATTGATTGCAAAAATCCATTAGAAGGAAATTAAAAATTCTTATCTATAGTTTAGCACACATGTTTTTCTTTTGCAAGTGTTATACACCTATACCTTTTCCACGCCTAACAAATTGAAATGTAGATTAACGGAACTGCTTATCATACTCTATTCTTCACGGGAACCGCGAGTACTAACTCTTTTGGAGTCGAGACAGTTTATACAATACTGAGGCAACAAGTTTCAACCTTAATGCGATCCTTTATGCTCTATTATCGTTATTAGATATTTTAATTTCTAGAGTAATCTTGTCTCCTGTCTTTATACCGAGTTCTTCATATTCACTCACATTCATTTTAAAGCTAATGTATTCTGATATACTATTCCTACTGCCACCAAATGCTCCTTCTATTGCATCTGATATTTTCTTAGGTAAATCCTTCAAATCGTCTAATGAAGTAATAGGTATGGCGGCTACTCCAAAAGGATTTTCGGGAAAACCCTGCTGCCTTCTTGTGGGAGCAAAATTACCTTTGGTATCAGTCAATACAAGGTAAACGTAAGGACTGCCATCTTGAGAAGTCTCAATTTTTGATATTATAAACTCCTTCTTCATAATATATGACAGTATATTAATTCACAAATATAGACCTAGTCATTTAGAATCTCCAGGCCCATCGACCACCATCTTCGTTTTTTTAGTAATTATCTAGCTTTCCTGGATATAATTGCTATCTAGACCTGCGGTATATGTATATGTGATAGAAAGAAAACGTTGCCGCGAAATCTAAAGTTGGGTGAGGAAAAAGGCGGTGTGAAGATTTAAAGGGAGTCTTTCGCCCAAGAATAAATAGGTGCATCCCTCCCTGCAGCCATCTTCGAATACTCATTTATGACAACACGATTCATACCTTTAAGTCTCACACAGTATCATTGTTGTAGGTGTTGTATGAACTGCCAATTCTTGTTATAACTTCAATGCGCAGCGCTAGGCAACTTCCTTTTCCTTCTTCTTTATTATCAATTGATCCTTAGCTATTTCGTAACTCAGCGATTCATTATGTTTAAAATTCAAAGAATTCGCCACGTCTACATTAAACGTTAAGGTAAGGATATCTTTGCCTATCATGGACGTAGTATCTCCAAACACATTAACATTTTGCTGTTTTAATGTAGTATATTCTTTTTTGTGATGTTTCATATCTGAAATTACAGCAGTAAGCCCATAAATACATTACAATTAATGGCGCGTCAAACCATCGAAAACCGGTTGTTATGATGAGAAATATGGGATGGCTAAAATTTTAAGGATTCTTCACGTGCGCCTTTTGTTGTTATCAGCAATAAATCTATGCCATCACCACTTGATGAATCTCTTTGTATAGATGACTTGATTGCTTTAACTGCCAGCTCTCTAGCTTTTTCTTCCGACATGTTGGGCTTGTATTCAGCATCCAAGATACCAAGCGCCATCTCTGCGCCTGTCCCCACCGAGGCATATTCATCTGGAAGAACTGAGCCCAAAGGGTCTAAAGTATAGATTTCTGGTTTGATCTCAATCCCTCCTACTATGACCTGCGTTAGCAACGGAAAGAACCTTCTTTCAAACATGATGACTGACATCAACTTTGCAATAGAATTTGGTGCGACATTTCGTCTCGTCTCGAGTTTTCTGATCTTGGCAAGGGCACCCACTTGTCTTACTAGAACTTGCATATCAGCCACCATTCCAGCACATGCTGCGCCCACCTGATTCGTTACAGAAAAAGTTTTCTTTGTATTCTTGTTTACCACAAAATTACCATATGAAACGCGTTTTTCTGATGCTAGAACGATTCCGTTATCATAAGAGATTCCCACGGCCGTTGCACCCGGCATAAATTGAAACGCCATTTATTTCCAGCATATATCCGATAACAGTGAGATTTAGTCGTTTCTATTTTTAAATGAAGTAAGCTTTTCTTCCATTGACCGGATGAATTAGTATTTTAACGTATCTGAAGACATATCAAGAAATCGTCATTTCTTTATTACAGAATAGTCGTGTATTCTTATTGCTTCAGAGACTAGTCTATTCTGGAACTCTAGAGCAACTTTTCCTTCCGGGTGTTTTGTCTCGGCTATGGCCTCTGCAACTATCCCAATAATATGCCTTAGCAAGAACTCGTCTCCTCTTGCGGCTTCTGCACGATAAGTGGAATTCGCTTTGTTTACGAATACGACATTTTCATTTGTAAAACTGTACCGGAAATCTGATTCGTCTTCGTACGGAACCACCTTATAGCCAATTTTTTTTAGTGCGAATGTCTTTTTAATTATAGGTTTTCTGACTTTTACTAATGTTTGATCGGCCTGTTTTTTATCAATCAGATCTAATTCTTTTGCCTGCTCAGAAAAATTGTTTGTAATCGGTTCTGTCAGTTGTAATGCAGATTCACCTTTTGGGATCATCTGTTGATGTTGTTCAGCATAATAATTTGCGCTCGCCAAGCCAGAATTTTTATTTTGAGCAGAAGCGTCCATCCCTTCAAAACCCTGCTGCTGATTTGCTAAATTCCTACGGTCATCGTTTTCATACTCGGATGGTGTCGAAGATATCCCTTCGTCCTTTCTAATATCAGATACACTAGAATCCTCTGAATTGACAACAACTTCTTTTGTATCAATCATCTCATATCCTTGTACCTCCTCTCTGGTCTCAAGATTGTCAAAAATTGCTTGTCCAAGAACCTTGTCTATCTCCTTGTATATTTTGGATTCCTCTCTTGTGATCAATACATCCTCGTATTGTGTCAAGCCCGGAAGGACTGTATCTATTATAAATCCCTTCATTTGTTGATTAAATTTTGTGTATTCTTCGTCTTCAATTAAGGCAGATTTGTCAGCAAACCGAGACGTAAGTTCGTCACATCTGATATATCCAGTTACCCTATTTAATTTGGTATCAAACCCAAAATTGCTGCGGGTCACAACATGGTTGCCAACCATGACCGCGATTCCCTTCTCATCTTCTGACAGCGGTCGTCTTGCTATTACTATTTCACCGGTTATCTGCCCATTCTCAAGGTTCACAGCTATTCTATGACCCTGAATATCAGGAGCTTTGATAGGCTGGACACCATTAAAGTCCCATTCTATGAAACGATCAGGACTTTTAAGAAATACTTCGAACATAGGATGCCTTAAAATTGCTAGTTTACGAATGTCTTTTGATAACCTAAAGTTGTCCATGACTACTTTAGAACCTATCAAAGTCAACTCAGTTCCGTTTCGACTAAGAGGCGGTTCGTTTAGTGCTTCTAATTTGGCATTTCCGAAAGAAAGATTATCCAGGGTGTTACCATCGATTAGAATTGACAGATTAAAGTTATCTCGTGTTGTTCTTAACTTCATTTTTTCGAACGAAGTAAGAAACGACAATCGTCCAGTCCCGTATCTTCCTGTCCTAATCCTTTTCAACTTTGGTGAAATCGGATCCTGGCTCTTATGAGGCGATCCCAGTAACAAGAATTTTTCCATGCTGCTTTGGTCCATTCCCGCATTGTCTTCTATGATTATAGATCCATCCTTTAGAGTGGTGATAATTACCTGTGTAGCGTCTTCATCGAAGGCGTTCTCAATTAACTCTTTCACAATTTCGGTTGGAGAAACCCATGTTTTGGTTGCAAACTCTCGAAAAAACGAGGGATGTACCTTTAATTCAGCTGTCATTCCTTACTTGACGTGCTATCTTCCTACCTTTATTTATTACGTGTCAAATTATTGTTGACAACGTTGTTAGGTTTGATATACTGTTAGAGCCGGCTATCTAATTATTCTGGAGCAATCTATGAATCCTGGAAGGAGGCTTAACACTTCTTACACGCAAAAGTGTGTGTCAAGATTACGACCATAAACGTTATGCATACACTCCTATTGGGTGTAATGCAATTCTTGTGTGTCTTAACCAAATTGAAGGATGTGTATGTAAATGGAATCTGTGATGTAACTATAGAAATATGACAAAACTTAAATTTGTAACACAAAAGATATGCAGAGGG
>Ga0207663_10000177_pt1 | contig 28557 bp, 27 predicted proteins | sample LARL53metaG_FD_184346 | JGI IMG/M metagenome (GOLD analysis project Ga0207663, IMG submission 184346) | Corn, switchgrass and miscanthus rhizosphere microbial communities from Kellogg Biological Station, Michigan, USA - LAR L5-3 metaG... | ecosystem: Host-associated > Plants > Roots >...
GACGGTCGTACGTGATCACGCGATGCCCGGCGGCCAGCAGTGCCGCAGTCTGCTTTTCCCACGATGCGCCGCTCAGCGGCCACCCGTGAATCAGGACGACTGGTGAGCCCGATCCATGATCTTCGTAGTAGAGATCGATCGGGGTCGAGTTCTCCTTGCCGACATTGAAGTAGTTGCTCATGGTCGTGCTCCGTGCGTTGGTGGCACCCTGGGTCGGGGGCGCCGTACTCGTCGGCAGTGTTGCGGTGGCGACCACAGCCGCCCCGCTGATCAAGAAGTCCCGGCGCGTTGCCATACCATCCGAATCTCGTTTGCGCCTCATGGTCTCATCCTCCCGGTCTTCACGGTTGCACGACGATCTGTCCCCTCATGCCGAGGCCGAGGTGTGCCAGGCAGTAGTACCGGTACGTCCCCGGCGGCAGCTTGCCGAGCGAGACTCGGTAGGGCGCATTCGGCTCGAGGAGTAGCACGCCCTTGAGGGGGCCGATGGTCGGGCCCATGTCTCGCTGCAGCTGGGCGGCGGCGCCCGCCGGGACACTATCCTCCCAGAAGCTCACATTGTGGGGACCACCCGAGACGTTCACGAACTGCAGGACGTCGCCGACATGAGCGGTGACGGTCGCCGACTCGAAGCGGTATCCCTTCACGTCCCCGAGCATTTGCACGACGATGGGACCGTGCGTCCCGGCCGTGGTGTCCGGCGCGGCCGGCGCCGGTGGCGTGCCCGCCGTCCGCCGGTGCTGCACGGAGAGGGCGTACACGGCCGAGCGGAGCGGCACTAGGGGATCATCGGACAGCTCGATCCCGTCGGTGAGGAAGATCGGATTGTAGGTCAGCGAGCGCTCGAGCGCGTCGTCGTTCGGTGCCACCCTGGTCACGCTGATGGTGCCGAGCTCCACCCGTTTGCGGTCGTCGGGCCACACGACGGACGCGTCGTTGGTTGGATCCCCCGGGTTCGCGAGCTGGACGTAGAGGCGGAACCGGACCGGCCCGCGTGCCAGACGGCGCGACAACTCGTCGAACAGATAGTTCGGCCCCGCCTGCGCCGCGGCCGCGGAGTCGAGGCTCGCCAGGCCGGCGACCGGCAGGATCTGGTAGCGCCCGGCGCGCTTCGCGCCTTTCGAGTCGACGAAGACGAAGGCGGTGTTCCCGTAGTACGCGAGTGTAGCGAAGCTCACGGGCAAGGGCTTGTTGTCGATCACGAATTTCAGAGCACGGGGGTGGCTGCCGAGGAATGCCTCGATCGGGGAGGGGTGCGGGCTGTCGGGGCGGGTCGCCGCAATGGCCTTGAGGAACGCCAGGAAGTCCTCGCCGGTGCCCACCACAAAGCCATTGTGCGAGTTCGCCACGATGTCGGTATAGCTGCCGCCCGGGAGCCCGAACCGGATGGCCATACCACGTGGCGCAGCACCGGGGTCGGCGTCGGGAACGGTGGGGACTCCAGCGCCGTTCGAGAAGCGGATAGTCACGGGCACTGCGCCGCCCTGAAGATGGGCCGCGCGGCTGATCGAGCGCACGCCCGCGGACGCTGTGAACGTCCCCAGCACCACGACTCCCTTCGCGTGAAAGTAGCGATAGCCGGGATGGATGCCTCCATTGAGTTGCACGATCTGGTCGGCGAGCTGCTCGGCGAGGCTCTTGTCCTGCCCTTGCAACACGAGCGGATAGCAAGCGACACCGCAGGCTAGGCTGATGCGAACCAACCACCGCGCGGACATAACAGACCTCCGAAAGGATGGAGAGGATGTCCGGCCATCCTAGCGCGGGCGCGAACGCGCATCTATTGGACGATGGTGTCGGTCGACCACGTATCCACCGATACCTTCGTCCAATCGATTCGCCCTTCTTGAGCTCGTAGAGTATCCCGACGGTACCTGGAGCGAGGGAGAAACATGGGAACCCGCGACGCCGCTCGGCCGGCGAGCGCCGAGCAGCGGTTGAAGGAGCTTGGCATCATACTCCCGCCGCCACCTGAGCCGTTCGGCACATACGTCGAAGCGGTGCAGACGGGTAATCTGCTGTTTCTGAGCGGCATGCTTCCCACCGAAGCCCACGGCGCGCGGTTTGTTGGGCGCGTCGGCGCGGAGCTCGACGTGGCAGCGGGGCGCAAAGCGGCTCGCCTCGCGGCGCTCAACGTCCTCGCCGTCGCGCGGCAGCACCTGGGATCGCTCGACAAAGTGAGCCGGGTCGTCCGGCTCGGCGTGTCGTTGGCCACTTCGGGAGATGTCCGCGATCAACCGAAAGTCGCCGACGCCGCTTCGGAATTGCTGCAAGACGTCTTCGGCAAAGACAAGAGCCCCTGCCGCCTGGTGTATGGCGTCGCAAGCCTACCGCTCGGTACTCCCGTCGAGCTGGAAGTGATTTTCGAGGTGGTGACATGAGAAAGGAACGTCCCATGGAGCATCCAACCTCTTATCGCACGATACAGATAGATGGTTTCTCAATCTTTTACAGAGACGCCGGCCCGAGAGACGCGCCGACGCTTCTCTTGTTGCACGGACTGCCGTCTTCATCGCGGATGTTCGAGCCTCTGTTCGCCCGGCTGTCCGATCATTATCACCTGGTCGCCCCCGACTACCCCGGCTTCGGACACAGCGACTGGCCGGACCCGAAACAATTCGCGTACACGTTCGATCGCTACGCCGAGATCATGAATCACTTCACCGAGGCGCTGGGGCTCTCGCGCTACACGCTGTACATGCAGGACTACGGCGGCCCCGTGGGTTTTCGCATGGCGTTAGCCCATCCGGACCGGATCGAGGCCCTGATCGTCCAGGACGCGGTGGCGCACAACGAAGGCCTAGGGGCGAATTGGAAGACGCGACGGGCCTTCTGGGCCGATCGCGCCGCTAACGAGACCGCGCTGCGCACCAACCTACTGTCGCTGGCGACGACGCGGACGCGCCACGTCGGCAACGATCCCAACGTGGAACGCTACGACCCGGATCTCTGGACCGATGAATTTGGGTTTCTCAACCAGCCCAGCCAGGCCGACATTCAAAGCGACCTATTCTACGACTACCGCACCAACGTCGACGCCTACCCTAAGTGGCAGGCCTGGATGCGCGAGACGCAGCCTCGGCTGCTCGTGCTCTGGGGCAAATACGACCTGTCTTTCGAGCTGTCGGAACCGGAGGCGTATCGCCGCGACGTGCCCAAGGCCGAAGTTCACGTCCTCGAGGCGGGTCATTTCGCGCTCGATACGGCTGCGGATCAAATCGCCCAGTTCGTGCACGGCTTCATGAGTGGGTCTGCGTTCGCGTTATCGGAGGCGCGAGCCGGAGTTGCCCGGCCATCTTGACCAGATCGGCGAGCGAATTGGCCTTCATCTTTCGCATCACGTGGCCTCGATGTGCCTTCACCGTGATTTCACTGATGCCGAGCTCGCCACCGACCTGTTTATTCAAGCGACCCGAGACCACAAGCGCCATGACCTCCCGTTCACGGCTGCTGAGGGACGCGTAGCAGTCCCGGAGCACGCGGATTTCCGCCTCGTGAATCAGTGCCGCGCGACTGCGCTCGATGGCGCTCCGGATAGCGGTCAACAACGTTTCGTCGCCGAATGGCTTCGTCAGGAACTCGACGGCCCCTGCCTTCATCGCCTGGACCGACATCGGCACGTCGCCATGTCCCGTGATGAAGATGATGGGCAGGTCCGTCCGATCGGCGGCGATGCGCTTCTGCAGCTCGAGCCCGTTGAGGCCCGGGAGCGTCACGTCGAGGACCAGGCAGCTCGGAGCAACGACGCGGGGGCGAGCGAGGAATTCCTGCGCGGATGCGAGCAGCTCCGGCTGCCAACCGGCGTTGCGGATCAGCAGTTCCAGAGATTCGCGCACCGAGACATCGTCGTCGACGACGAACACGATTGGTGTCGCGTGCGACATGGGTGGGTACCTCGGTCAGCCTCGCAGTGCCGTCGTGAGCGCCCCCAGCAGATCCGTCTCACTGAAGGGCTTGAACAGACACGCTACGGCGCCCCGTTCGAGCAAGCGGGGACGGACGGTCTCATCGGCGTGAGCGCTGATGAAGATGATCGGAATCTCCTGGCGGCGCAGCGTCAATTCTCGTTGGAGATCCGGTCCGGACATTCCCCCCGGCATGACGATGTCGAGGAGCAGACAGCTGGTCTGGTCGACGCAATCGGACTCGAGGAACTCCTCCGCCGACGAGAACGCCCGAGCCGCAAAGCCGAACTCCCGCAACAAGTCGGGCAGCGACTCACGCACCGACTCATCGTCATCGACGACCGAAACGAGTGAGCGGACGCGCGTCATGGATTCCTCACGGCGCGGCATCGGTTGCCGCGGGCGCGCGAACCGCGTCCCGATTCGGAGGGCTAGGGACTGCCTCTGAGCTGCGCGGGATAGAAAATGAAAATGTTGCGCCCGGACCGTCATTCGGCGCTGCCCAGAGACGGCCGTGATGACGCTCGATAATTGAACTACTGATGGACAGCCCGATGCCCATGCTGTCGATTTTCGTCGTGTAGAAGGGTGCGAACAGCTTGTCCACGTTTTGCGGGTCGAACCCCACCCCTACGTCCTGCACGGTCAGGCGCACACGATTCGCTGCGTCCAGTTCGGTCCTGATCCGCAGCTGCCGGGGACGATCGTCGACGCCGGCCATCGCGTCTGAGGCGTTCCGGAGCAGGTTCAGGATAACCTGCTGGAGCTGGACACGATCGCCGCTGACGGCTGGGAGGTCGTCGGCGAGCTCAAACTGGAGCATCACGCGGTTTCTCTGAAGGTCGCTCAAGGACAACGCAGTGACCTCTCGCGTGGCCTCGTTCAGATCCACCGATTCCAGCGTGAATTCTTTCTTGCTGAACAGGGCACGCAGCCGTGCGATCACCTCCGAAGCGCGGTTACCATCGCGAATGGTCCGCTTCGCCGTTTCGCGTGCCCCGTCGACGTTCGGAGGATCGGCATCCAGCATCCGCAGGCACGTGCTGGCGTTGGTGATGATGCCCGAGAGCGGCTGGTTGACCTCATGGGCAATCGACGCGGTCAAGGCTCCAAGGCTCATCACCCTGGTTACATGCGCGAGCTCGGATCGGAGTTTGTCGAGCGCCGCTTCACTCAATGCCCGCTCGATGGCGATGCTCGCGATGTGTGTGACCTGCGCGATCAGATCTTGTTGAACCCGCGTCGGGCTTGCGGGTTCGCGGTGAAAAATCGCAAAGGTTCCCAACACCCGCCCGTCTCGAGCGTAAATCGGCGTAGACCAATGCGATCGAATTCCGTGTGCGAGTGCGAGTGGTCGAATTGCCGATTCCTGCCAAAGAGGATCGGTCTCGAGGTCTATCGCAATCACCTGCTGCCGAAACAGCGCCGCCTGCCCGCAAGGTCCGATCTCACGACGGACGGGCAATCCGTCAGTCGGATCGTTGAAGGTCGCCGGAAGGCTCGGAACAGCCCCATTCCGGAACCTGGGACCACTCCAATCGATCAAGTACACGCCGCAGTGACAATCGGCGGAAGTGACTTCTACAAATCTGCACAAAGCAGTGAGCACGTCGGTGAGTGGGCAGCTCGAAGCCACCATCTCTAGCAGTCGCTTCTCGCCGGCGAGCTGAGCCTCGGCCCGCTTACGGTCGTCGATGTCGGTGAGCAGGTCGTACCAGCGGACGATACGGCCGTTCGAATCACGCAGGGGAAGCCCACGAACCTGAAACCATCGATATACGCCATCAAAACGTCGAATCCGTTCCTCGATCTCGTAGGGATCGCCCGACGCCATGGATTGGGTGATGACCTCAATGACCCGAGGAAGGTCCTCTGGATGAACCGTGTCGCTGGTCCCCCATTGTTTCAGCTCCTCCAGCGTCCGGCCGCAGTATTCGAGGACTTGGTTATTGACGCCTTCGACTTCGCCAGCCGGTGTCAAGGTTGCGATCAGGCCGGGAATACTGTCCACGATCCGGCGCCACTCGCGCTCGCTTTCGCGCGGGGCCGCCTCGGCGAGCTTGCTCTCTGTCACGTCCTGAATGGCGCCGATGAAAAGGGGCCGGACCCAAGATTGGGATGATGTCTCCATGTCAGACCTCCGCCGACCGAGGCGTACTCTGATTCACTACCTGCGTCTATAGTCTCGTGCGACGAAGACCGCTGTCAAGGATTTCGCAGCGTCGAAGCTGGTGAGGTTTCAGTCGGTTCTCCATGATACGTTGGTATCGGTTCAGCACCGGCTGATGCCTTCGCCCTCATCACCGCCGCGAGCCTGGGCGGTTGCGCGGGCTATTGAAAGCGCGGCGCCTTTCCCTCACTTTTGCGTCGTCCAGAATCGTCGATATCGAGGATCGCCGGCTGAACAGGATGGGAGGTAACACCAGTGTGGTACCGGGCGTGGCAAGCGCTGTTGTGTGTGGGCGGAGCTGGCCTGACGTGGTCCCGCGTCGCCGCCCAAACGGGCACCCCGCCCGCTGCACAAGCAGCGGAGACCGTGAGTGCCGGCGCGCGATACGGAGCTGGGTGGTTGCACCGCCTACTGCTCGGCGCGCACTACCGCGACCTGTGGACCACGCCGTTGCGCGTACCGGTCCTCGATCTGGGAGGGTTTGCCGGCGGGCTCACACCGTTACAGCGCGGGGGCGGGCGGGAGACCAAATCGCTGCGCTTGCAGGGTGCCAACGGCCGCGTCTACGCATTCCGGTCCGTGGACAAGGATCCCACGGCGGCCTTGCCTCCGGACCTGCGGCAGACGTTCATCACGGGGGTCGTGCAGGACCAGATCAGTTCCTCTCACCCGGCGGGAGCGCTCGTGGTCGCTCCCCTGCTGGACGCGGCGGGCGTGCTCAACGCCGCACCCCAGCTCTTCGTGATGGCGAATGACCCACGCCTGGGGACGTTTCGCCCCGAGTTTGGCGGGATGCTCGGCCAGCTCGAGGAGCGGCCGCCCAAGGATGCGGAAGACGAGCCGGAGTTTGGTGGAGCCACCCGCATCGTCACGACGGCGAAGCTGTGGGAGTACTTGGACCGCGGCCCCGAGAATCGCGTCGATGCGCGCGCGTTCCTCGCCGCGCGGCTGCTCGATCTCTTCGTCGGGGACTGGGATCGGCACGCCGGGCAGTGGCGCTGGGCGCGGCTTGATGAGGGCGACGCCCGCCTGTGGCGGCCCATCCCGCGAGATCGCGACCAGGCATTCTCCAAGTTGGACGGTCTGCTGCCATGGCTTGCGCACTTCTACTTCCCGGATCTCGTCGGCTTCGGACCAGACTACCCCAACATGACTGGGCTGACGTGGGATGGGCGCGTGCTGGACCGTCGCCTGCTTGTGGATCTCGATCGGCCGGTATGGGATTCGCTCGCGCGAAGTTTGCAGCGGCGGCTGACCGACTCGGTCATCGACGCGGCCGTGCATCGCCTGCCTTCAGAGTACTACACGCGCAACGGGGCGGAGCTCGCTCAAGCGCTCAAGCGCCGCCGCGACCGCCTGCCAGACGCGGGGCGGCGCTTTTACGAGTTGCTCGCTCGAGTCGTCGACCTGCAAGGCACGCGGCAGCCGGAGCTCGTTGAGGTTGAGCGGGGCGCGGAGGGAACGGTCGCGGTCCGGATGGCCACGCGCGACCAGGGATCGACGGTGCCACACGCCCCGTACTATCACCGCACCTTTCACCCAGGCGAGACGGAGGAGGTCCGGGTCTACCTCGGTGGCGGCGGCACTCGCGTCGTGGCGCGAGGCGGCGGCTCGGGCCGGATCGTCGTCCGTGTCATCGCAGGCAGCGCCGCGGACGAGCTCGTGGACTCGTCAGCCGCTGGCGTTCGGTTCTACGACGCGTCCCGGTCTGCCCACGTCGTGCGGGGTGCCCGCACCACAGTCGATCATCGCCGGAACGCCTTCCCGCCGCTGACGGATCCGGCACTAGATCCCTTCCGCGACTGGGGGGCGCAGACCGTCCCCATGGTGCGAGTGTCTTACGCCACCGACTATGGCGCGGTCCTGGGGGTGGGTGCGACGGTCACACATTTTGGATTTCGAGCCGATCCCAATGCGTCCCGGCAAACCGTGTGGGTGACCTTTGCGACCGCCATGCAACGCCCTCGGGTGGAGTACCGGGGGGAGTTCCGCGGCCCCGCCCGAGGGTTCGAGGGCGACGTCACCGCTCGCGCGTCGTGGATCGATGTCGTGCGGTTCTACGGCTTCGGCAACGAGACGCGGGCGCCGCGAGCCGACGCCTACTACAAGATCCAGCAAGCGGACTACCAGCTCGCGCCCGCGCTGGTCATCGCCTTCTCGCATCGCGCGCGCCTCTCGCTCGGGCCCCGTCTCGAGGCCGCGCAGACAATGCTCTCCGCCGGCACGCTGCTCGACTCCCTGCGGCCGTACGGCACGGGTCACTTCGGGCAGGTAGGCGCACAGGCCGAGTTCCGTGGGGACGCGCGCAATCAGGAGCGCGTCGCGACTTCTGGGCTGCTCTTCGTCGTCGGGGGGAGCGCGTATCCCGCCGCCTGGGATGTGGCACGACCCTTCGAAGAAGCGCATGCCGAACTGGCGACGTACCTCACGGCCCCAATTCCCACCAGCCCGACCCTCGCCCTCCGGGCGTTAGGAAAGAAGCTGTGGGGCGCCTATCCATTCCACGAAGCGGCCTTCGTGGGCGGGGCGACCACCGTGCGCGGGTTCCCCGAGCACCGCTTCGCCGGCGATGCGGCGCTCATCGGGAATGCCGAGCTGCGGCTCGCGCTGTTCCGCTTTTCGTTCCTCGCGCCCGACGAGTTTGGGGTGTTCGGGCTGGGGGATGTAGGGCGGGTGTACTTGAGTGGTGAGACCTCGGACCGCTGGCATGCCGCAGCCGGCGGCGGGATCTGGGTGTCGTTCCTGCATCGCAGCAACACCCTGAGCTTGGCCTATGCGCGCAGCCCCGAATCGAGTGGGTTCTATGTGCGTGCCGGGTTTTTGTACTAGGCAGGCGGCTGTAGCGGAGACGTACCCAATCGTTACAAAAAACAACTTACCAACGCACACCCTCGCGCATACCTTAGCGCAAAGTGTTGCAAGCTGCGACAGCAGCGGGGCCGAGAGGCGCGACAATCGACCCGATGTGGTCCTCTGCGATCGTGGTTTGCGCCTGAACCAGTAGCCCCGCGAGGGAGATCCTCATGAGCGCATCGACCACAGCCACAAGCCCATCCGCCGGTAAGTATGGCCGCGCGTTCTGGGAACGCTTGTGGCGCGGAAGCGGCAACAACTTCGTCATTTTCGCCCTCATCGCATATGTCATTTACGGCTCTCAGCCGCAGGTGGGCGCGTCGGCCGATGCACTCGCTGCATTCTACGCCGGCCATCGCACGCGGATCCTGATCTCTGCCGTGTTCTCCGGCTTGGCTGTTCTCAACCTGATGTGGTTCGCGGCGGCGCTCAGGAGCACCTTGGCGGACGCCGGGCTAGACGGCTGGGGCGCCGCGGCGACCGCCTCGAGCGCCGCAGTCGGAGCGCTGTTCCTCCTGCTCATCGCAGTGACCGCGGGCCTCGCGGACTCGATCGCGGGCTCGGGAAATCAGTCGTTCACGTCGGGACTGAACGACCTCACGTGGGCCTGCCTCGTGTTGACGTCGTTCCCGCGCGCAATGCTGATCATGTCCGGGTCGTTCGGGCTGTGGCGGGCCGGGCTGATCTCGAACCAGCTGTTCGGGGCAGGAGTCGCGGTCGTGGTCCTCGGCGTGCTGGGCGGGACCACGTGGGTGAGCGGAGGATTCTGGGCCCCGGACGGTGTCTATTCGCGGTTCGTCTGGCCCATCCTCGGCCTCGTGTGGGTCGCGGTCTGCAACCGGGTCTTGACCCGCAGTCCCGCTACGCGTGCGGCATGGTGATGTCGACCTGAACGAAGTAAGGAGGCACGGTATGGCGAAACCACCCGATCTCGATCGCCGGGGCTTTGTCCGTCTCGCAGCGGTATCTACTGCAGCTCTTTCCACGAGGGTTAACGCCATGACGCAGGGAGTCACCGACGTTGTGCCGCGGACGGGGGACGGCCAGGGGACCGACATTCGTCCGTTTCGTTTCAAGGCTTCGGAAGCGGACCTGACCGACCTGCGCCGGCGCGTCAACGCCACCAAGTGGCCCGAGCGGGAATGGGTGCCCGATTCATCGGACGGCGTACCGCTCCGCACGATGCAACACCTCGCGCGGTACTGGGGAAGTGAATACGATTGGAAAAAGTGCGAGGCAAGATTGAGCGCACTGCCCCAGTTCACCACCGAGATCAATGGGCTCGACATCCACTTCATTCACGTGAAGTCAAAGCACCCGAACGCGCTGCCCGTCATCGTCACGCACGGCTGGCCCGGCTCGATCATCGAGCAGCTGAAGATCATCGAGCCGCTCACCAATCCGACGGTCTATGGTGCGAGCGCCACGGATGCGTTCCACGTGGTGATTCCGTCGCTGCCGGGCTACGGATTCTCGGGCAAGCCGACCGGCCCGGGCTGGCACCCCGTCAGCATCGCGCGCGCGTGGGCGGAGCTCATGCAACGACTCGGCTATACGCAATACGTCGCACAGGGTGGAGACTGGGGGAATGCTGTTTCGGAAGTGATGGCGCTGCAGCAACCGCCAGGTCTGCTCGGCATCTCCACCAACATGTCGGCCACCGTGCCGCCCGAGATCGTGCAGGCCATGGCTCGCGGCGAGGCGCCACCAGCCACCCTGTCCGCGGACGAGCGGCGCGCCTGGGACCAGCTCGACTTCTTCTATAAGAAGGGGCTCGGCTACGCCAATGAGATGGGGCTCCGTCCCCAGACGCTGTACGCGCTCGCCGATTCCCCCGTCGGTCTCGCGGCCTGGATGATCGACCACGACGCGCGCAGTGAGGAGCTCATCGTGCGCGTCTTTGACGGAGGCAGTGAAGGTCTGTCGCGCGACGACATCCTCGACAACGTCACCCTCTACTGGTTGACGAACACCGCGGTCTCCTCGGCGCGTCTCTATTACAGCACACGGCAGCTCGGGGGCAAGGGCGGCTTCTTCGACGCCCGGGGCGTTCAGATTCCGGTGGCCGTCATGGCGTATCCGGACGAGATCTATCAAGCCCCGCAGAGTTGGGCCGAGCGCGCGTATCCCAAGTTGCTTCGTTACAACCGGCTGCCCAAAGGCGGGCACTTCGCGGCGTGGGAGCAGCCGGAGACGTTCGTGACAGAGCTCCGCGCCGGTTTCAAGTCGCTTCGTGGGTAAGGGGAGGAGGAGCATGCCATGGCGACGCTCCGATTCGGCGCCACCGTGGACCAGATCGAACAAGCAGCCGCAGGGAGCAAAGGAACGTAGAGCCGTGACCCGCTGGCACTCGATCTGCCTAAGCCTCTTGCTCTGGACAGTTCTTTCTTCCCAGCGACCCTTTGTAGGCGACTTCCCTTCGCTGGCCGGCGCAACGGGGTGGCTCAATTCGCAGCCGCTGACCCCGGCGGGACTGCGCGGCAAGGTCGTGCTGATCAGCGTGTGGACCTACACCTGTATCAACTCGCTGCGACCGCTTCCCTATGTCCGCGCGTGGGCGGAGAAATACAAGAATCAGGGACTCGTGGTCATCGGCGTGCACACGCCGGAGTTCGGATTTGAGCACGACGTGGCGAACGTTCGCCGGGCTGTGCAGGAGCTGCGGATCGAGTACCCGATCGCGCTCGACAACAACTATGCGATCTGGAAGGCGTTCAGCAACGAATATTGGCCGGCGTTCTATGTCATCGACGCCCAGGGGCACATCCGACATCACCAGTTCGGCGAGGGTGAATACGACCAGGCGGAACGAGTCATTCAAAAGTTGTTGGCCGAGGCGGGAAGCGGTGGGGCAGTGCATGACCTGGTTTCGGTCCAGGGCCGTGGCGTTGAAGCGGCTCCCGATTGGGGCAGTGTGAAGTCGCCGGAAACCTATGTCGGGTATGGACGCGCCGAGAGCTTTACGTCGCCTGGCGGCGCCGCACCGGATCGACGTCGCGTGTACGCTGCTCCCGCCACGTTTGGACTGAATGATGTGGCGCTGGTGGGTGACTGGACGGTAGGAAGGCAGGCCACAGTGCTGAACACGGCCAACGGGCGGATCTCGTTGCGCTTTCACGCCCGCGACCTGCACCTCGTCATGGGACCAGGGGCGACCGGACAGCCCGTGCGCTTTCGCGTCTTGATCGATGGACAGCCGCCGGGGGCCGCGCATGGCACTGACGTGGACGACCAAGGGAACGGGACAGTGACGGAACCGCGGCTATATCAGCTGATCCGACAACCGCAGCCCATCGTTGATCGACAATTCGAGATCGAGTTTCTCGACCGGGGCGTCGAAGCGTTTGTGTTCACGTTCGGTTGAGCGCGGTCAGCGCGGTACGCATACGCTCTCACCCACCGCCATCGTCCGAAAGCGATCTGCCGGCACGCCGCGCTCGCGCAGCGCCTGCGCGAGGTCGCGAACCGGCTCGTCGATTCCCTCCGGCGTCAATTGGAACGTGCCGAAATGCATGGCGATGCTCTGCCGCGCCGCTAGATCGAGGTGAGCCTGCACGGCTTCGGCCGGGTTCATGTGAATGTCCTTCATGAACCAGCGTGGCTCGTACGCCCCGATGGGGAGGAGGGCCAAGTCGATCGGGCCCAGCCGCCTGGCGATTTCCCGAAAATGGGGGCCGTAGCCCGAGTCTCCCGCGTGGAGGATCCGGCGCCCACCGACCTCGATGAGGAACCCGCCCCACAGCGCGCGGTTGCGGTCGAACATGTTCCGCGACGAGAAATGCTGGGCGGGCGCCAGTGTGATCGGAAGCGGTACCTCGCGCGCCTGCTGCCACCAGTCAATTTCCTCGACCTGACCGATGCCGGCCGATCGCAGCAGCGCGCCATTGCCGATCGGCGTCACCACCCGCGGGTGAAAGCGCCGCTCGAGGGCCCGCAGGGTCCCGAGGTCGCAGTGATCGTAGTGATTGTGAGTGACGAGCACGAGTGCGATGGTGGGCAGATCGTCGAATCGGACGCCGGGCGCCCGCACCCGACGAGGACCCGCGAACGCGACCGGGCTTGCCCGCTCGGCGTAGACCGGATCGATCAGCAGGTTGAGGGCCGCGACCTGAACGAGGAACGTGGCATGACCGACGAACGTGACCACCACGTCATCCGGTCCGGCGCTCGGCGGTCGCCGTGGTTCGACCGGGACGGCTGACGGCCAGCGGGCTCGCGGCGTGAGCAACAAGCGTGGCACCAGCCGGACGGGCTGGCCATTCGCGCCACTGGGGTTGAAGAAGCGACGACCGTCGAAGTGATCGGTGCGGCCCGTGCGACCCGTCATGTCATCGACAATAACCCATAAGAACCGAGGACGCAGCCCGAGTTAGTCGCTTGGGGGAGTCCGTTCGGCGTCGATGCCCAGCATTTCCGGGCTGCCCTCGATGCGGTCTTCCAGGTCGGCGAGCAACCCTTCGTCGGAGAGGTCGAGCGGGTGCGAATGCTCCCAGTCGTGTCGTGCGATCTTATGGAGGCGACCCACGACCTCGTCGTCGCGCACTTCGATCGCCAGCTCGCGCCGTCCGTCGAGGCTGCCGGCCGCGAAGTTGATCGAGCCGACGATCGCGCCGACCCCGTCCGCGAGCAGCATCTTGCCGTGCAGCTTGAGGTGCTTGAGCTTGTGCACCTTGATCCCCACATCGTCCATGATCCGGAGGCCGCCAACACCCTCCACCAGCTTTTCCCGCTTGAGCGTGTGGGGCGGGCGCGCCATGACGTGCACCTTCACACCGCGGCTCGCCGCCCGGACCAGACGCTCGATGATGATCATGTCCTGGAAGCGCTCGTTCTGGACGAGCAGGGTGTGCCTCGCCTCGTCGATGAATCGGCCAATCCGATCGCGCCCGGGCCCTGGACACCAGACTAATTGACTCTGGTCGTGCGGGCTGAATGTGTCACGGTGCCAGTCGGTCTCGAAGCATTCGACGATCTCAGCCACCTCGTGGCCGTGCTTCGTGACCACGGCATAGTCACGCGTCTCCGTCATGTTCTTTGTCGCCCAGTTGAGCGACTGGACGAACGCCGTGTGATCGTCCACCACCATCGACTTTTCGTGCGTGAGATCGAAGGCGGGATTGGCATCCTTGACCTCGATGTCGGCTCGCTCGAGCGCCTTGCGTGTGGCCTCGTTGTCCTGCTCGCCGCTGCGGCGGGCGGGGTTGAGCATCACGCAGACCTTCACTCCCCGTCGCTTCGCCGCCAAGACCGCCTTGAGCACCGTCGGGTCTGAGAAGACGAACATCTTGATGCGGAGCGTCCGGGAGGCGTCCTCGATTGCCTTGAGGATCGGCGTGACGGAGTCGTCAGGGAGTACGATCAGCGCGCGGCTCATGCGGGTACAGCCCTTGATCCGACGGGCCCGACCTTGGTCGCGTACAACTCGGCGTAGATGCCGCTCCGGGCCAGCAGCTCCTCGTGCGTGCCTTGCTCCGCCACGATCCCGCCGTGCAGCACGATGATCGTGTCAGCACCGCGGATCGTGTTCAACCGGTGCGTAATCGTCAGGACCGTTCGCCCCCTCATGAGACGATCCAGGCCCTCCATCACCAGCTTCTCCGATTCCGTGTCGAGCGCCGCGGTCGGCTCGTCCATGATGAGGATCGGCGCGTCGCGGATGAGTGCCCGCGCAATGCCGATGCGCTGCCGCTGGCCACCCGACAGCGTGACGCCACGCTCGCCGATCATGGTGTCGTACCCCCGGGGCATCCGGACGATGAACTCGTCTGCGTTGGCGAGCCGGGCCGCGGCGATGATCTGCTCCTCGGTGGCGTCGGGACGCCCGTAGGCGATGTTGTCGCGCACGGTCCCGCGGAACAGCACAGTGTCCTGCAGCACGAAGCCAATCTGCCGACGGATCCCGTCGAGCGTGTAGGCGCGGAGGTCGGCTCCGTCGATCAGGATGCGACCAGCTGTCGGATCGTAGAACCGAGGAATGAGGCTCACGATGGTCGACTTGCCGCTTCCCGTCATGCCCACCAGCCCAACGAACTGACCGGGGGCGATCGAGAAGCTGACGTCCGCGAGGACCGGGGCCTCCGGTTTATAGGAGAAGGCGACGTGCTCGAACGTGATGGCGCCCTTGAATGGTTCGGGCTCACGGGCGTCGGGATGCTCGGGGATACTGGCGCCGATGTCGAGAATCGCACGGATCCGCTCGAGGCCCACGTTGGTCGCCGCGACGGCATTGGTCATCTTGGCGAGGTCCTGCACCGGCTTGAAGAACTTGGCGAGATACGCGAGAAATACGGTGAGCGATCCGACCGTCATCGTTCCCGCGAGGATGAGTGCCGCTCCACGCCACAGCACCATCGCCGTGCAGAGCGACACGACGACGGCGACGATCGGCGAGAGGAGCGACTTGACGCGCCGCGCGCCGAGCGCGGCCTTCACAGTGGCGCGGCTGACGTCGCTGAGCCGGGCCGCCTCGATGTCCTGTGCTCCGAAGGCCTGCACCGTCCGCACCGACTCGAGTCCCGTCTGGAGCACGTCCACGATGTCGCTCTCACGGCGCCGCACTTCATGGGTCGCCTGCTTGACTGCTCGCCGGAACCGTGCCACAAACAGCAGCAGCACCGGCGTGACGGCCACCACGATGAGCGTGAAATCCCAGTTGAGCCAGAACATCAGGCCGAGCATGCCGACGATCGTCAGGAGATCGACGAGGATGCTCAACGTGGACGATGACACGAAATCCTGGACGGTGGCCACGTCGTCCGTGATCGTGCTGAGGAGCAATCCGGTCTGGTGCGTGTCGAAGTAGTTGAACGAGAGGCGCTCGGCGTGGTTGAATAGTCGCATGCGGAGGTCGTTGGCCACCCACTGGCCCACGCTCTCCGTGTAGTAGCTGTCGACGTAGGACGCGATGCCACCGAGCACGGCGAGCAGCACCAGGGCGATGGCCGCCGCCGCCGCGACCGCCGCCCCGTCGGTGGCGAGCCCCGGGCCGAGCAGCCCGGCGAGCCAATGCGGAGCGGGCTGATGCCCGACGGCATAGTCGATGACGATCTTCAGCGGCCACGGGCCTGCCAGACCGGTGGCCGCTTCGACCAGCATCGCCAGTAGGATGGTGACGAACCAGCCTCGGTACGGGCGTGCGAGATCGAACACCAGACGCGCTGTGCCAGTGGGGCGGTCACCGGCTGGCAGTTTCATAATGGGCCGAACATAACGTTCATGGCAACGCGCGGCCACGTCGCGTGGTTCCGCAAAGAGAGGATCTTCTCGTGACCGACAAGACCGGGACACTGTGGGCTGCGATCCTCGGGTCGTGCATCGTGTTCCTGGACTCGAGCGTCGTCACGGTCGCGCTTCCCCGGATCGGGCGCGACCTGCCCGCGCACCTCGTCGGCGTTCTGGAAGGGCAGTCCTATGTTTATAGCGGCTATCTCCTCGCCGAAAGCGCGTTCCTGATTCTTGCCGGCGGGCTGACGGACAGCTTCGGTCGCCGCCGGATATTCGGGCTGGGACTCGCGGGGTTTGGCGCGAGCTCGATCCTCAGCGGACTGGCGCCGACGCTCGAATGGCTGGTGGTGTTCCGCATTCTGCAGGGTGTGGCGGGCGCGCTGATCGTACCCGGGTCGCTGGCGCTCATTACGGCCACCTTCTCCGGAGAGGAGCAGGGGCGTGCGTTTGGCGTCTGGTCCGGCGCGTCGGCGGGTCTCGCGATGGTCGGCCCGGTCGTGGGTGGACTCCTGGTGGACACGTTGTCCTGGCGGGCGGTGTTCCTCATCAACGTGCCGCTCGTACTGATCGCCCTATGGTTAACCGGTCGTTACGTCCGCGAGAGCCGGGCCGCCGACGCGCCACGAGGGTTCGATGTGGTCGGCACGGTGCTGACGGCGTTGGCCGTGGGCGGGCTCGTGGTCGGCACGATCTCGGGCCAGCAACGACAGTGGCGCAGTCCCGTGGCGTTCGCCGCCCTGGGCATCGGCGCCGTGGCGACCGCGCTGTTGCCGTGGTGGATGCGGCGCGCGTCGCACCCGCTCGTGCCGCCAGCGTTGTTCCGCTCGCGTAACTTCACCGTGACGAACCTCTCAACGCTCGTCATCTACGCCGCGCTCGCTGTGGTCTTCTACTATCTGCCGTTGCTTCTCCAAGGACCCCTGGGGTATTCGGCGGCGGCCGCCGGCGTAGCCATGTTGCCCGGCGTGCTCTTCATGGCTTTGTTCTCGGCGCGGTTTGGCGCGCTCGCCACGCGCTTTGGTGCGCGCTGGTTCCTGGTGGCCGGACCGACCCTCATGGCCCTCGGCGTCCTCTGGTTGGCGCGGGTCCCGTCCACGAGCCCGGCATGGGGACTGCGGCTCTCGGCCACCGCCACGTTCGCCCCGCCCGTCGGCTACCTCACCGACCTGCTCCCCGGCCTCGTGCTGTTAGGCCTCGGCGCCATGCTCATGGTGGCGCCCCTCACGGCCACGCTCATGGCCTCCGCTCCCGTGGAGCACGCGGGAGTGGCGTCAGCCATCAACACCGCGATTTCCGATGTAGGCCCCCAACTGGCGATCGCCGTGCTGTTCGTGGTGATGACCACGCAGTTCTACGGCGCTCTCGCGCGTGACGTCCCGGGGTTGGATGTCACGTCGACGGAGCTGCGCCGGCAGGTCGCGCCGCTCGACGCGCCCGGCCCCGGCGTCTCACCCCAGCTGCTCGGTGCTGCGCGTGAAGCCTCGACGGGTGCGTTTCGCCTCGCGATGCTCGCCGGTGCGGCGCTGTTACTTGTAGGTGCCGGGATCAACGCCGCGGGGATCCGGACGACGGTTGGTGGATCCGCCGTGCGGGTCAGGTCTCCCGATCCGTCATGGCGACGCTGTCGCCAGGTGACGACCGAGGGTCAGGACGCGCCGCTCGATCAGGGCTGAGATCGTCCCGATACCGGACCGAACCGTTTGAGCCCGCGTTCGTGCGCCTTGCGCCGTTCTTCGTCCCGATTCCGCGGAGGGGCGCTGATCTGCAGCTCGTGAATGAGACGGTGAGCGGCCGTGGTGACTTCGTCTACGGCCCGATTGAAGACCACCTCGTTCGCGCGCGACGGCCGCGTCGTCCCGCTCAGCTTTCGAACGAATTGCAGGGCCGACGCGCGGATCTCATCGTCTGTGGCTGGGGGTGCAAAGTTCGCCAGCGTCTTGATGTTGCGACACATGCTCGTGCCTCGTGCAGAAGGTCGGAACCAGGGTCAAACGGATAATAACGCCGCATAGAAGCCTCCGCCGAACGGGCGATGCCGCCGGCCCGCATGCCGCTCTAGTGTTCGAGCGGACACTCAACCGGAAACGAGACACCGATGGTTTCGATGCTGCAGACGCTCTCAGACAATCTGGCCACGGCGGCCGAGCGGGTCGGGCGACGGGTGGTAGCGATCCGCGCGCGGCGCCGCATTCCTTCGAGTGGGATCCTGTGGCGCGACGGGGTCGTCGTCACCGCCCAGCACACGATCCAGCGCGATGAGGACATCGTCATAACGCTCCCCGACGGGACCGACGTACCGGCGACCCTCGTGGGACGAGACCCCGGAACCGACCTCGCGGCCCTGCGCCTGGCACCGACGAATGCCCCTCCCGGGCCGCTGGATGTCGCGCCCCTCGAGGCGATACGCGCGGGCAGTCTGGTCCTCGCGCTCGGCCGGCCTGGTGCAGAGCTCACGGCGGCGCTCGGTCTCGTGAGCGCCGTGGGGGAACCCTGGCGCACCTGGCACGGCGGTCGCATCGACCGCCTCATCCGCCTGGATATCGGCATCTACGACGGGTTCTCAGGCGGCCCGCTGGTCGACGCCGAGGGGCGGGTGCTCGGCGTGAACACCTCTACGTTGCTGCGCGGCGCGCCCACTGCTGTTCCGGCGGCGACGGTCGAGCGTGTGCTCAGCCAGCTCCTGGAACACGGGCACGTGCCCACCGGTTACCTCGGCGTGGGCATGCAGACCATCGCTCTTTCCGAGCAGTCCACCGGGCTGATGGTGATGAGCGTGGATCCCGCAGGTCCCGCAGGGCGGGGGGGAGTGCTGCTCGGCGATGTGATTACCGCGATTGACGACAAGGCCGTTTCGGATCCAGCCGACGTGCTCGCGCACTTGGACGCCGGTCAGGTAGGCAAGCCGGCGCGGTTGGGGCTCGTGCGCGCCGGCCAGTCCACGTCCGTGACCGTGACGGTGGGCGATCGCCCGATCGCTGAGCGGAGGAGACGGAGATGAATACCGCCGACCTCGCGAGCGACGTGAGCCGCGCGGCCGACGCGCTGCGACGCGTCACGGTGGAGATCCGGACGAATCGGCGCGGACTCGGCGCGGGCGTCGTGTGGCGTGAGCCGCGCGCGATCGTGACGAATGCGCACGTCGTGGGGACACACCAGACATGCGCGGTCCACTTCGCCGACGGGCGCACCAAGGAAGGGCGTGTGGTGCGGACGGACGAGGACCGCGATCTCGCGCTGATCGAGGTCGCGGGCGATGAAGTCGAGGCCGCCGTCCGGCGCGATACCACGCCGCTGCGCGCCGGTGAGGTGGTGCTGGCGCTGGGGCATCCGTTCGGCATGAGCGGGGCGCTGGCCATCGGAGTCGTGCACGCCTCGGGCGAGCGCTGGATTCAAGCGGACCTTCGGCTCGCTCCCGGCTTCTCGGGCGGTCCACTCGCCGACGCGGCCGGCCGGGTGGTGGGCATCAACGCGATGGTTGCCCACGGGCTCGGCTTGGCGGTGCCCGCGGCAGCGGTCGAGGAGTTCCTCCGGGCATGATTCGGGTCGCGGTCGTTGTTCGTTCGCGGTCGGTGCGCGCCGCGCTCGAGCGCGGGCTCGGGCAACGACCGTCTCTCGTGGTCGTTCCGCTTCCCGTCGGTGGATCGGCCCCGCGCGTCTCGGAGGCCGACGTCGTACTGGTCGACCACCATGAATGGTCCCGTGAGCGGGCGACCGGAGAAGGGGGGGGACCAGCGGCGATCGTGCTCGCCGAAGCGCCGGACGACGCGCTCGTGGCGGCGGCGTTAGGGGATGGAGCGAGCGGGGTGCTCCCCTACGGCGCCGGCGTCGCGGAAGTGAGCGCGGCGATTGAGGCAGCGGCTGCTGGACTCGTGGTCGCTCCCGCGAGCGCGCGATCGGCGCTCGCGTCGAGGTCTTCCCGCCCCGAGGCCGGCGCCAGCCTCACTGAGCGGGAACGGGAAGTGCTGGCGCTCCTGGCCGCGGGACTCCCGAATCGTGCGATCGGCGCTCGATTGGGCATCTCGGAGCATACGGTGAAAACCTACGTGGCGGCGATTCTCGACAAGCTCGACGCCGCCACGCGAGCCGAGGCCGTGGCCATCGGCTTGCGACGCGGTCTCATCATGCTGTAGTCTGACGCGATGGCGACGAAACCCATACCGACGCTGTTCGAGTGGGCGGGCGGCATGCCGGCGCTGGAGCGGCTCACGCAGCGCTTCTACGATAAGGTTCGCCAAGACCCGATGCTGGCCCCGATTTTCGCACAGATGTCGGCCGAGCATCCGCGGTTCGTGGCGCAGTTCATCGCCGAGGTGCTGGGCGGGCCCACCACCTACAGCGCGACGCGCGGTGGGCATCCGCACATGATCGCCCGGCACCTGAACCGCCATCTGTCGGAGACGCAGCGGAAGCGCTGGGTGACGCTGCTCCTGGACACCGCCGATGAAGTCGCTCTCCCCAGCGATCCCGAGTTCCGGTCCGCCCTGGTCGGCTACCTGGAATGGGGCAGTCGGCTCGCGGTGCTGAATTCCCAGCCCGGTGCGGCAGCGGACCCGAAGGCCCCGATGCCGCACTGGAACTGGGGACCGCCGGGTGGCCCCTATCAGCCGTAGCCGCTCACTCGATCATCGTCTCCTTTGACCTCCGTCTCGGTGCGGGCCGTGGACGGCGCAGATGTACCTGCTCTTCCAGCTGCGGCGCTCGACGTCTGGCCGGTCGGCGACCTCGGCGTGCGCTAGGGCTACGCATTGATCTGGGGACTTTCGAACGTGCCCGAGCCGAAGCAGCTCGAGGAGTTAGGCGAACGCTTCCGGCCCTACCGCAGCATCGTCGCCCGCTACTGGTGGGGGTCTCGACAGAGTCTTGACACGTCTCAGACCTAGGGTTTCACCGCGCGCACTGAAGTCCAGAGCGCACCTCGATTGATCCAGTCAGGGTATAGCTTGACCATTTCATCATATAGTTCCCGCGCGGTCGTCGTCTGCAGGACAACGCGCTCGAAATCGCGGATATATTTTCGGGTTTCTCCGATGATCCGAGGGCTATCATCGTTCCCGACGCGCTTGTGCCCGGCGATTACTGCCCGTGGCTTAAGCGACTCCATTTTATCGAGGGCAGCAATCCACTCTTGGCGCTTTTGCTGATCGGGCGACTCTGAGAGATGCAGATGATTGCCGTTGTAGGCGGCATCACCCGCAACGATCAAACCGATGGATGGAACGTGAAGGCAGGTGGTGCTAGCGGTGTCAGTGAATCCGAGTGGCACGCTGACTAGATCGTGGCCTTCCAGGTTGATGACGTCTCCAGTCAGCTCTTCCGCGATCGCAAGCTGGCTTGCAATCTGGCCGGGAAAACGTGGGTTCCAAAACGTCTCGAGAGACTCTGGCGATGCTTGCTGCCGCATGATCTCAATCACTTCCGGCCGCGCGACGAAACGGGCACCGGGAAGTCGCTCGAGAATTGTACGGGTGCCAAAGAAATGATCGCCGTGGCCATGGGTGGCATAGATCCTCGTCAGATTCTTTCCGCTCGCGACAACCCAATCCGCCAGAGCGCCCGATTGCTCGATCGTGATAGGAGTGTCGACCAGGACAGCGTCGCGCTCCCCAGAAATCAGCGTTGACGAAATCGGCGGCCACGGCCGCGCTGTTTCGCCTGGAGCCACATCGGGCGCGACAGCGGGTATGCTCGGCGCCAGAAACACCTCCCACGTCAGGGAGCTATTCCTGGTCGCACGTCCGGAGTTGACGGTACTTCTGTCGGATTGTCCGTACATCGAACGGGCTTTGCCATCCCGGATTGGCCAATTCGAGGCCGTTATGAGACCGATTCCGAGGGCATCCGATAGGAACTCGCGTCTCGAGGGCATTATGGCGTTCTCGGATCGCATATCTTTGCTCCTTTTGATCAGACCTGGGCTCTCCCGCCGTCAACAAACAGCTCGATACCCGTGACGAAACTGGAGTCATCCGAAGCCAGAAACAACGCCGCGTTCGCAACTTCATCGGGTGTCCCCATGCGTCCCATCGGGATGGTGGACACCATCCGCGCAATCACCTCTGCAGATTGCCGACTCGCCAGCGGCGTATTGATCGGACCAGGACTCACAACGTTTGAGCGAATACGACGGTCCTTCAGATCTGTCGTCCAGGTGCGCACGAACGAACGGAGTGCGGCCTTACTCGCGGCGTAGACGCCGAATGCGGCCGTACCCTTCACGCTCGCGACAGAGCCGTTGAGAATGATCGAGCCACCATCATTCAGTAGCGGTAGGGCCTTTTGCACCGTGAACAGCGTTCCCCTCACATTGATGTTGAATAGTCTGTCGAAGTGTTCTTCGGTGACGGCCCCAAAGGGGACGAATTCGCCAACGCCGGCGTTGGCGAAAACAACATCGATTCGCCGCTTCACGCGCGCGACGGCCTGGTACAGACGATCAAGATCAGCCAGTTGGGCAATGTCTCCCTGAACTCCAGACACGTTGGCGCCGATTGCCTTCACAGCCTCGTCGAGTTCCTTCTGGCGGCGGCCCGTGATGAAGACATAGGCACCCTCTTCGACGAACCGTCTGGCAGTAGCCAACCCAATCCCTTCTGTCCCGCCGGTAATTACGGCGGTCTTGCCCTCGAGCTTTTTGGTCACAGTCTCTCTCCGTCATCGCCAAGCGGACCTCTCCAGCTCCGATGCTTCACGCTCGATCACTCTTGAGTGCGAGCACCGTCTGGCCGAGGTGATAGGACAGGTGGTTCGTTCGGCTCAGTAGGACCGCAAAGCGATTCCGCGAAGCATCCTTCGCGAAATCCTCTTCCGATACGGCAGAGTGCCGCTGGACCCAGTCGGTCCACGACATCTTTTCAAACCCCTTCCACAATTCGGCATTGACGACTTTCCATGCCCCGCGAACCTGTTCGTGCGAAGGCAGGTCGGCTCGCGACCTGTCGGGATTCGAGATGAAGGCGACATCAAACTCAGGATGAAGTCGTTCTCTCAGCCCGAGCAGTGGCAGCATGGCGTCGTGGGCGGCTATCAAATGCCCCCACAGGTAAAGCACCCTGTTCCTGCCAGGTGCTATTTCTTGCAGCACCTCCTCAGACGAGAGAGCTCCAAACAGCTTGTCCGCCCGATCGATTTGCGTCTTCCAGACTTTCAGCGCGAGAGCTACGAAAGAGGGGTCGTTTCCCATGCCGCCATCTCCTTCAACCACTAATGCGTGTCGAGCCACTTCCGAATATTCGAGACGGTATCCTCGTAGAACGTCTTGTACAGACCAGCCGATACGTAGCCGATATGCGGCGTTGCCAGTACGTTCTCCAGTGTCCGGAAGGGGTGAGACGGAGGCAGCGGCTCAATGTCGAATACGTCGATCGCCGCGCCGGCGATGCGCTTGTTCGTCAACACACTGATCAACGCTTGCTCGTCGACGACCGGCCCGCGCGATGCATTGATCAATCGGGCCGTCGGCTTCATTCTCACCAGCTCCGCGGCCCCTACCAGGCCGCGCGTACGGTCGCTCAACACCAAATGGATCGTCAGGATGTCGGCTCGCTCGAACAGCTGGTCCTTGGACACCAGGATTGCGCCGGCCGCTGTGGCGGCCTCGGGCGTCATGTTCTGGCTCCAGGCGATCAGATTCATTCCAAAGGCGCTCCCGACCCGCGCGACCTGTGATCCGATCCGCCCAAGTCCCAGAACGCCCAGGGTCTTTCCACGGAGATCCGTGCCCACTGTTTGCTGCCAGCCGCCGCATCGGACGGAGTTGTTCTCCGTCATGAGATGTCGCGCAGAGGCGAGGATCAGCGCCCAGGTCAATTCGATCGTTGGGTCCGGCCTATATCCCGTGTGAACCACTGCGATCCCGTGCTCGCCCGCGGCGGCGACATCGATCGACGCGTTTCCAGGCCCCGTCGAGGCAATGAGCCTGAGATTGGAAAGGCGCTCAATGACGTTGCGGGGCAACGGGGTCCGCTCGCGCATGACGCATACGACATCAAAAGGCAGCAACCGCTCAATCACGGCGTCCGGATCGGCGACGTGGTTCTGAAATACGGCAATATCCGCTCGATCGCGGAGGACTGACCAATCGGCACTCTCAAGCGCCACATTTTGGTAATCGTCCAGAATAGCGATCCTGTACTTCTTCATCGGCATTCATCCCACGGTGAGTGATGCAGTCATTCGCATCCCGCGACGAAGACTCGGTCGACCAAGTCGTCAGTTCGTTTGTCGGGGTTTGACGTTCGCTGCCGCGCCCCGTTCGATTGCCAGGAAAAGGTCTGCAGATGGGAATCGTCTCTTCATCGCTTCAACAAGACCATTCGGATCTTTGGCTTTTGCGAGTTCTTCTTCAAACGCCAATAAATACGTTTCCGTGAACGCGACGGCGGTACTCGGGTCAAGGGGAGCGCCCGCCTTGCTATGTCCAGGGATAACAACCGACGGTTGCAATGCTCTGATTGTCTTTAATGAGTTCAACCATTTCCTTCTGGCCTGACTATCCGTTTCCGCGGTGTACACGTGCATGTCGTTGAACACGACATCGCCACCGACCAGAATTTTCTGTCCAGGAATCCACAGCATCGTGTTTTCGTCGGTGTCGCCCCGGACGTGCTCAAGGACCTCTATGCGGGAGCCGTCGAATGTGATCGTGCTGTCGTCGAATGGATCGATAGGAACAACGTGAGTAGCCGCATCTGAGGGCAGGAGCTGTTTCCACTTATCGATTTTCTCTTGATAGACCTTACGGATTCGACCCAAGACCGCTGGAGCCGCAATAATTCTCACACTCGGGTATGCTTCCTTGAACACCTCCAGACCAAGAAAGTGATCGGCGTGTTCATGGGTGATGTAGATGAGAGAAAGTGGCTTGTGGGTCTCTTGGATTTCCTGTAGGACTCTTTCCGCATTGGTTCTGGTCAATTGGGCATCGACCAACATCACCTCGTGTGCTCCCTCGAAAATGACGGAGTTCGTCCAGAACTGATCGTCTTTGGAGGTAACCACCTTGATGGACACACCGGGCTGGCTATCCGCAAATGCGAATGGACGGGCAACGAGCAATAAGAGACTCATCGCTGCTGAACAAACGGCAAACTCCATAGATGAGATGTTCCTACTCTTGCGGTGAAGGTGCGGGCTTGCTCCACTGATCGGTAAATACCACCGGCGCCCAGCTGTACCCACTCCCCTCCCTGTGCAAGCGCCCCATGCCAGGAAAATTCATGTGCGGCCCCGCGATCAACACATCCTCGCTCGCGAGCTTCAGAAGAATTTGATGCCGCGTCGCCGCAGCCGCAGTCGGGTCGATGTCGAACATCGCGGTGACCTCGGGATGCTTTATCTGCACGCGCAGGGCATGGACGATGTCACCCCAAAACAGGACTTTTTGTCCTCTCGACGAAAATTCATAGCCGGTATGTCCCGGGGTGTGGCCAGGCAGGGGGACGAGCTCCATGCCGGCGACGATTTTTTCGGAGCCACTCAACGTGTGCCACTTACCGGCCTTGATGTACGGCGCTGCGATGGCTTGCGCGCTCTGGAAGAATGGCTGCGCATCCTTCGGCGCCTTCGCAGCGATGTCGGGCGACAACCAGAAGTCACTTTCGACTTTCGCGACGTAAACATCGGCATTTGGAAAGACGCGCTTGCCGTCGTGAGTGGTCAGACCGCCGGCGTGATCGGAATGGAGGTGCGTGAGCAACACGATGCTGACTGCTTCCGGCGTGTAGCCTGCGCTGCGGAGGCTGCCCGCAAAGCGCCCGAATGCTGCTCCACCCCACCAGCCGCCGGTACCCACATCGATGAGGATGAGTTGCTTGCCCGTGTTGACGAGGAAGCCACAATCAGCAACGTCCAGCAGGTGCGGATCTTCGTGCAGTGCCTCGAGAACACCATCCATTGTCGCCTTCGTTCCGTTCAGCCAGTGAGGACCGAATACGCCCGTACCATCGTATAGCGCCGTCACTTCGAGGTCGCCGACTTTCATTCTGTAGAACCCCGGTGCCTGATCCTGATGCTGGGGTTGCGCAGCCCTCGTTTGCGAGATCGCTACCTCCCCAGAACCGAACAACAACGCCCCGACTGAAACGATTCCAGCGAGTGTCTGGACTCTCATCGCGATCTCCTCTGGACAAGATGACACGTTTCATGACGATCATCATGTAATACCATTTATGACGCCCATCATGTATATTGTCAAGTGGTATCCAAATAGGAGAGATGGCAGTGAGGGTGACGCGCAAGCAGGCAGAGGCGAATCGCGAAAAGGTTCTCGACGTGGCGGGCACGCTCTTCCGTGAGCGTGGCTTCGAGGGGATCGGAGTCGCGGACATTATGAAGCGCGCCGGGCTGACCCACGGCGGCTTCTACGGCCAGTTCGCGTCGAAAGACGACCTCGCCGCCGAAACCACTGAGCGAGTGCTCAAGAACCCACGGTGGCAGGAACGGCTGACGGGAAAGGCGAATCCATCATTCGCCGAGGTGGTCCGGGGCTACCTGTCTCCCGATCATCGGGACGATCCGGGCACGGGTTGTTTGATATCCGCGCTTGGATCGGACGTCCCGCGTCAACCGCGGTCGGTCCGTCGCGCCCTCACCGATGGGTTTCGCGTCCGGCTTGACGCGTGGATGAAGCTGGTGCCTGGCCGATCAGTGGCCGCCCGACGTGAGAAGGCGCTGGTCACGATGGCTACTCTTGTCGGCGCGCTCATCATCGCGCGCGCCGTCGATGATCCCGCGTTGTCAGACGAGATTCTGGAGGCGACTGCAACGGAACTCGGACGGCGCTGACTGAGGAAACCGCCATGCCAAGTCCATGTGTTGGCGCTATGGGAACTTGGCGTTTCGGACTGCGCCAATTCCGCACGGAGTCGACCTCGGCGCTAAAGCCCGTTCGAGAGAGTCTGAGGAGAACCACCGCTTATTGAAGCACAAAGCACCGTCAGCGCAGTCGCCAACGGTGCTACGCGTTAGACCAGTCGGGACGGCGGCATTTGAATGCAACGGTCCCCATGGGCGTCGGCGCGTCGGTGGATTCCCGGCCACTGCCGCTCCACCTCCGCAAACCACTCGACCGCAGCAACGGCGACTGCGCGGTTGCCCTCTTGGGGCTGCTCGACACGGACGAGCAGGAAGTGGTGCGCTTCCTAAGATTGACCGGCTGGCGCGTCGAGGAGCCACTCGGGTTGACATGGGACCAAGTGGATCGTGAGGGGGAGGTGCTGCGGCTCTACGCGCATGAGACGAAAGGCAAGGCTGGCCGCGTGTTCCCCTTTGCATTGGCGCCCGAACTCAAGGCCCTGCTCGACGGGCGGTGGGAAAAGCGAAATGGCCCGTTCGTGTTCCACAAGGACGGAAACCGCATCGCGTACACGACGCTCCATAAACACTGGAAGAAGGCGTGCAAAAGCGCGGGGCTCGCGGGCCGTCTCATCCACGACCTGCGGCGCACAGCCGCGCGGGAGATGCGGCGCGCCGGATTGTCCGAGGGCGAGATCATGAAACTCTGCGGCTGGAAGACGCGAGCGATGTTCGACCGCTACAACATCATCGACGAAGCCGATCTGGCTGCGGCGGTGGCGAAACGCTTCGATGGCACAGTTGTGGCACAATCCACCCTTTCTACCGAGCCCGCCACTCGCTAAGTTCAACGGCCGCAACGCACGGCGCCGTAGCCAAGTGGTAAGGCAGAGGTCTGCAAAACCTCTATTCGTCGGTTCGATTCCGACCGGCGCCTCTGAGAAAGGCCAGCTAGAGATTGGCCTTTCTGCCCCCACTCTCTGGCACCTCACTTCAGCCACAGCCTCTGTGACCAATTATGTGGCGCTTTGCGACTAAAATATGCTTGCCCGTGCTGGCATGGTCAAGTAGACTTTGAGCCATGTCCAAGCGCAAAAACCCTCATGCTGTGGCGCTAGCGCGTCTAGGAGCCCGTAAGGGCGGCTTAGCACGCGCAGCTAAGCTGAGTGCCGAGGAGCGTCGGGAAATCGCTCGCAAGGCCGCTGAGGCACGCTGGAGGGGCAAGGCAGGGCATAAGTAGTGGCCTGGTCACCCAGCGACAGCGGGACAGAATCTCAATCAGCCCTCTCACTCGAAAACGACGGTGTTGAACGGCTCAGACAGCGCTCCGTGAAATATCGGGCCTTAACCCTCGTCCGCCGGGCCAGTTGCTGCTTCAAGAGGAGTCCTCTTTGTCATGTATAATCTGATTGTCACTGGGGCGGCCGGGACGTGGGACCAGGCCCAATACAGTATGGAGCGGTCTCGGGTAGGCGAGTACACCGACGATGCGCTGAGCGCACGTTATCGTGTTCTTGACGAGCGAACCATAGCAGAGTTGATGTCTTTTCCAACGCTGTTCGCGTATGAAAAGCCGCTCAACGCTCCAGCGCGAGTTGGTCGGGTTACACACAT
>Ga0207663_10000178_pt1 | contig 28538 bp, 24 predicted proteins | sample LARL53metaG_FD_184346 | JGI IMG/M metagenome (GOLD analysis project Ga0207663, IMG submission 184346) | Corn, switchgrass and miscanthus rhizosphere microbial communities from Kellogg Biological Station, Michigan, USA - LAR L5-3 metaG... | ecosystem: Host-associated > Plants > Roots >...
TATGTTTCTTTAACCTCTCTTTGCTTTCGAATGACATATCGCAGTGTTTGCATTTGAATATATCCTGATGTATCCGTTGACCCTCGTGCTTTTCTTTCTTGCGAAATATCCTAGATACGCTAAACACAATCTATAAAATGATAAACTAATTTATAAGATTTATTGTATCATTTCAGCAGAAATGAAAATAACTCTCTCATCTAAGGCTGGAAATAGTAATAATTTTAATATCCGCTCCAAATACAATTACGTGCTAGAGGGTTCTGTCAAGAATAGGGAAGAGCTCCACTCATCCCGGCTTCTAATTAAAGAAGAACTAGTCGCGTAAAGACCAAGGAAATAGACGAATAGAAAACGCCCAACGATATTTCTGGGATGGCGGTATAGTAAGTAATACTATGTTAAGAGATTTATTTCAAGCACACAAGGATTATTGGCTATACCAGTTAACAAAAGTTCGCTAACAACTATCGATATATTTGAACTCAAAATATTAGCAAACCGTCAGCGAATTAATGTTAATTGGTATAGCATAGCATAAAAGGAAAGGGAACAAAGGATGCGATACGAGCAATGTTTGGTCTACTAAGGAGAAAAGCATTCCCATGGACCTTGGCGGTGTTAAGGATAAAAATTATGATTTGTTATTGAACCACAAGACAGATTATGATTAGAAATTAGCGGTCATTATATCTCATTATATAAATTTTGTTTCTAATACGCGAGACGTTGCATTTAAGCGGTCGATGGATAACTTATCCAAATCGAAAGGAGGATTTACTGGCCAAGATTGAAAGCATGTCTAAAACCAAAGCAAAAAGCAGCCACCTTAGTGGAGAATCGGGGATACATGAGGACCTAATAAAGGAATGTTTGATATAAACATGCCCAGGATAGTAAGAACTAATAATATCGATGATGACGTTTCAAGTAAAATTCTTTGACTATTCTGCACGTACCATAAGGCAATTACTTAAAGACTGATTTGTCCTTGCAATAATCGCACTGAAATAGGCGGCAAAAATTAGTCGCTTCATCTTCTACACTAAGCTCCGACTTTGTAGAATTTTTGTTCCTTAGGTATATACTAAATGGTGTCGGCCTTCATAAAGATCTACCCTTCTACACTCAAAAATAAGATAGTGAGTTAAGAATTGTTCCCAGATGATAACAATATAAAGGAGTTTTTGTCTAATGGAATAGTTTTGACTTTAATTGACGTAAGAAAATTGACTTAATTCTTGTCAAGACTAAAAAATATATAAAATGAAAAAGGATCAAATCAATTCGCTTCAATCTCTTTGATCCTTTCAGTTACACCTTGCTTTTCGTTCTCTAGCTCATCTTGATATTCCTTTAGCAATGCAATACGTTCTTCCTTGGTAAGAAAACTTCTAGCGCTTTGAAAGCCTGATCTACAACAACCATAACCCATATCACCAATCACCTCCTTCATACATATTGTATATACGATATATTGATGTTCAATGTATTTATATATATCGGATATCCAATATATTATGTTATTATATGAGGAGACTAGGTGGTGATGACGATAATTATTGCTGTGACATGAGAGGTATGTTAGGATTCCTAATCCTTTTTTTACTTTCAAAAAAACCGATGCATGGACAAGAACTTGCAGACGAGATTGCAAGACGGAAGGAAGGAGAAAAACCTAGTCCAGGTACCATTTACCCGGCACTAAAAAGTCTTAGAGAAATGGGATTTATTAGTAGCGACGAAAAAGAAGGAAAGACTATAGTCTATACACTAACAGAGAGGGGAAAAAATGCACTCAGAATTTCTAAACGAAGATTCATACGGACTTTTCTAGGAGTTTTTTCTTAGAACTGCATTTAATAGTTGTGTGTATATGCCATGCATATGCATTGTATATGCCAAATAAAATAAGATATGGATTGTACCCGTGAGTGGGATATACATTCATAGGTGGCAAGTTACGTGACATTAATAATCAACAATTCGACTCAGGACACTTTAACCCTGGCACATTTTGCTTTAATCTTATCCGCCCGGTTGCCATATAATAACTACTATAATCTTTCCGGCAAATGGCATACCCAACAGGACATAGAGAATTGTGGACAATACCGATCGCGAAATAAACCTTAAGGTGGATTCAATAATTCGTTCTCATTATCGGCGCCGATGATAGAAAACTTAACGGCTGCTATGTCCAGTTAATGTTCCAAAAGGAAAAGACCCAAGTGGCAGAGATTTGGATGCTGCCTGGTGGAAAAGCAAAAATAGTATGAGCGGCAGAGACATAAAACAAGTCATTGACAAAAGCCAGTATTTTATGATGGGACTTGTAAATTTGTGGATACTGGGTGGAAATAGAACGTTGGAGAATTCACAAGTTGCTCTGAATAACCATAGGTGGCAAGTTATGATACAAATATTTGCACATCTCGATGCAGCAGATGACGTATTAGCTATCTACTCATCACAATGCGTGCGTGCATCACTGCCATGACAAATAGGAAGAAAGGGAGCCCTATTGTTGATGGGAATAGAACAGATATAGTTGCAAACAAAAGTTCTTATACATTGTTCTTTTATCTTAATCACTATTAAGTTAATGAATAGATACTTAAATTCAAAAAATACATCATTTGCAATAAGTCTCTTGCTATTTTCTATTCTTGTTGGTATCCTTTCTATTGGAAAGGCAACTATTGCACAACAGTCTTCTCATCCAGAAGGTAAAGAGGGAGGCATAGATGTTAGTAAGAAACTTGGTTTTCCTCAGTCCAGTCCAATTAAGGCGGCGTCCCCTAATGCACCTACGTTATCAAAACAACAAAGAGCGTTTTTATCAAACAACACAGAGGAAACTTTTAAAAAAGTTATCACACCATTCACCAACAAGTCAATAGCTCCACCTCCCAATGACACTCATACACAGACCAACCTAAGCAATACTATTAGTACTGCCAATAAAAATATCATCAATCATACATCCGCAACGTTATCATCTTCGAATGGATTATTTTTTCACAATATTGCTTCGCAACCAATACCACTTGAATTTGCAAAAAAGTTTAGAATCTTTGAGAACAAAACAGTTTTGCCTCAATCAAAGGATGATAATTCAAATGTGTCTTTTCATTTAAGAAATGAACCAAGTGTTGCAAGCAATGGTCGCGTAATCTTTTATGTTGGCAATTGGTATGCAGCGCGATCTCTCGATGAGGGATCAACGTGGAAATTTTCTATTATACGTAGTACTGATCAGGACGTCATCTATGATGAACAGCATCATATTTTTATATGGTATCGTCAAGGATTTAACGATGATTCGGGGCAGAATAAATTCACAATAAGCGTCTCGGGAGATGCGTTAAATTGGCGGACTTACACAGTCAGCCCGACGACAATTTTCGGTCCAGAATGGAAACACAAATGGTTCGATTTTCCACATTTAGCACTTACAAGAAATTCATTGTATATAGCAACAAATCTAATGGAGAGTGCTGCTGAATTCAATAACTTTAACAGAACATTTATCGCAAGGATATCGTTAGACGATTTGGCCACTGGAAACAATCCTTCATTTACATATTTTTTCTCTGAAAAGGTATTTGGCTTTGCCCCTGTCCAAGGAGCGACAGATGTGATGTATTGGGCTGCACATTTAACAAATGACCGCATGGTTGTATACAAGTGGAAAGAATCAGAACCAGCATCGAAGGTGATTAGGATAGAAAAGAGTATTCCTGCTTGGACCCCAAGTGAATTGTCCTATTCATGTCCTACTTTTGATAATGACTATTGCGCAAATGCTGATGATAGAATCAATGCAGGTTGGATATCACATGGAATAATTGGATTCGTTTGGAATGTAGACAAAGGTGGTGGATTTCCGTGGCCATATGTAGATGCTGCCACATTCAGAGCAAACGATACGGAATACCTGGGAAGACCACTATTATGGAGTAAGGATTTTGCATGGCAATATGCATTTGTATCCCCTGACTCAAAAGGCAATTTGGGAATGGTCGCGACGTTTGGAGGAAATAATACTAATCCAAGTGTTGCTGTCGGTATATCTGGTTCTAACGAAACTGTTCCTCTATGGAAAATTGTCCCAATCATCATCGGAGGAAAACCTGAGGGTTTTTCGGATGAATGGGGTGATTACTTGAGAGTTAGGGCTTACAATAATAATAACAGTTTAGATGGTTCTACCAAATTCATAGCTTCTGGATATACAGTTGAAGGTACAGGCAACAATAGACATATAGAACCACGACTAATGATATTTGGATACACAGGTTAAAATAACGCATTATAAAAATATCCATAACATCATGGGAATTAACAAGCTCCCAGTACTCCGATTGACTATCTTTTCCCTAACATGACTTGCCTCTGCAGCTAAGATATAATATAACAATAACAATAATAATAATAAAGAAGGTAGAGAGGAAGGATTAAGAAACAAACCAAAGAGTGGAAGAACGCCTAATATTCCTCTAGAAGTTTCTACAAGGATAAGAAAAAGATTAACAGTAACAACAGAAAGCAATAGACAAGGATGATGAAGGATGATGGATTACGCAGGAAGTAAATGACATTATTATAATGGAGTCAGAAATACAATACAATATCATCACTCTACACATGTATACAGATTACTCCACAAATGGGGTTTTAAACACAAGGTACCAAGAAAGACATGTAAACACTGCATCATCAAAGAAGGAAAAGAACAAGCTCAAAAAAAGCAAAGTGAATTCCAGCTAGATATTATATTGGCCCTATATTGTGTGAAGCATCATTTATTTTCGTTACATCAGACAGACAGACAGACATACACAAATACCGTCATTTTGCAATCTGTGTAAGCAGCTGTTGGAGGATCTTTAATAAAGAAATGTTGACTCACACGGGTCGAATAAGTATCGTCAACACAGCAGCATGAAGGGCATCACCCTGCACTAACGCTAGAACAAGGATCGAATTTGAGAGCAGGCGATCGGGATAACTTACTTACATACACCTATTTTGAATATTGCTTACATGTAGTGGTATTTGCAAAAATAGGCTGGTTGCAATTTGCTGGCTTGGCAGGAGGAGGACTTGTAGGAGGATTACATGTAGTGGTATTTGCAAAAATAGGCTGGTTGCAATTTGCTGGCTTGGCAGGAGGAGGACTTGCAACAGCTTTGGGAGGGCTTGTAAGAGTGAAAGAATTAATCATTTTTGTCACGGCTTGTAAGATATCAGGATTGCTAAAACTCTTTATCGGTGCACTATATTCTATCGTATAAATTTTGTTATTTGCAAGAACATATATCGCATTTAACTCTGCTATGAATCGATCTTTGGCCGTGGCATTTGATGATGCTGGCTGTGAGGTATTTTTTGCAATTGAAGGCAGGGAGGTATTTTTTGCAATTGAAGGCAGGGAGGTATTTTTTGCAATTGAAGGCAGGGAGGTATTTTTTGCAATTGAAAGCGGAGGAATAACAAATGGTGTCGATGTATTTGTTGGTGAAAAGATGGAAAATTGATTTACATATGGAAGTCCTGCTTGATAATCACCGGTCCACTTGTAGAGAATTGAAAATGCATTGGCGCTTAGGAGCCTTGGATCTGAAAGTCGTTTAAAAAAATTTCCATCAGTAAAAAAAATAACTTCTCTTTCAAGCTCCGGTATCGATGGCGTTGATGACGGGCTAATACCAAGGGTTGGCGTTGGTAAAGATAGATTCGTAACCGAAATACGAACAAAAGTTTCAATATCAGGTGAAAATATTCCATTTAGATTTGGAGTAAAAAAACTACATTTTCCTAGCTTCACCCAATTAGAGGGATATCTTATACTGAATTCATTACCACTATCAGTGCATAAAATGGTACCATTGTCAGTAGAAGATGTTTTTGGTAGTATTACCGCTTTGCCAGAAGTATTGTTCGAAATCGACTTCTCTTCTGCTTCTACTGCAAGAGGTGTGTTCAGAATAAGATAAACTGAAATAATTGCTAGGAGACTTACGACGGCTAGAATAACTGAATAATAGATGTAATCATTTCTTCTGTTGGCAATATGCTGTCTTATCATTATGCCCGATTATTTTCTTTTTATCAATATGACTTATATAAGGAATGCGATCAAAAAACTGAATTGAATTGCTTGTTGCACGTTTATGCGTAACCGTCGGTATTTCCCATTTCTGTTTCCTGATGGACGTGTTAACGTAGCGATATAACTATATCTGCAGATGTTTCCTCATTATTCTAGATACCCTTGCTTGAACCTAGAGAACATCCGCACAAGTGGTTATATATATGCACTCTACTTATATTTTCTATCTTAAAGTTTCAGAAGTACTTCAATTGCGTTAAAACCTTTTGACGAAAAAAGGATCCATATATTGCTGTATGGAAATGGGATCAAAGCATTTGTAAAAGCGTATCTGCATTTCTAACTATGATACAGATCGGTTGGATTGCAGTAAAGCCAATCCATAGACAACTTGGAGTTCACACATCAAGGCATCGGAATATGATAGTAGCTGAATCGTTTATTAGATCATTAATCAAAGATAATCAAAGGTAGATCATGGTATAATGAAGCATGTATTTTGTTAGGCCCGTGGGCGAATACGAGTTTCGTTAATTTCCAACAAGAGCGAATCTTGTAAAATCTGCTTAAGCTCAGAGCTCGATCCTGCTACATTTTACAAAGCAATACTGTCTTATTCAAATTTAGGGCATTTGTCGTGTCCACTGCGGCTATTCCATTTGTAAACTTCAAGGTTGGAGCCTAGCATGTAGCAAAAGGAGGATTGAGTGCTTGTGGAAAAGGATTTGGTGATGGAATGATCGGTTGGACAAATGGTCCCAAGCCGGCTAATTTTTTATATCTTGTATGTTTGCGTGACCGGCTGATGAAATAGATAAACCAATATAATTCATTGAAGGAAAAAAATCTTCGTACCTCCAATGCTCAGCTAATTCTTGCCAGATATGTTTTATTTCAGTTAAGTGCAAGCTCTCCAGTGAATGGTTTGAATACGGTTTGACCGTTGGCACTTATTGCTTTACAGTCAGTCCACACGTCAGAAAGGGTAGAGTCAATTTTATGCGACGTGTTGTGGTTTGGGTCTGCAACTAAACTGAGCTGTACAAGTGGGTTGCTGCCTTGAGTTATAATCGCATTATCAGCATCTGCAAATGCGATGTCTGAAGTAAGCAATAGCTCAAGCGAGTGTCCAGAAACTTGATAAAGATTATGGAAAGTTACTTTTGTATTATAGAAACCAAGACTATCTTTATTCAAATTTGCAGTATTTGTCATGTCCACTGTGGGTACTCCATTTGTAAACGTCACGGTTGGAGCCTGGCATGTAGCAAAAATGGGGTTGAGTTGTGGAGGAAATGGTTGAGCGGAGTTAGGAGCGATAGGTGTGACAAATGGTCCCAAGCCGGCCAAGATCTTATTGGCCTTGGCATCTGGTATCTTTATATTATTGAGCGTTCCCCCTAAGCCTCCAATTGGTAAAACATTTGCATTAGCTGGCCCTGCGGCTTGTCCTATAGTTACGAATTTACACTCGGTTCGAACATTCTGAACATCGAAATCAATATGTTTTTCTCTACCGCCATCGTCGCTTGCTACTATAGCTACTCCATGAATGTTAGGATTCGACAGTGCGGTTTTGACGCCATCAGTTGGATTTAAATCATTCTCGACTGAAAATATAACTGTATCTGTGTTAAGTGAGTTCATAGCATTTCTTACCTTATCAAGTGGTATGTTACCTTGCAAAGTAATTGTTTGTGCAGAAGGCACCCTCTCTAAATTACTTGTCTTAATGTCGGGAAGACTGTTTTTAATAGAGCCGTCGCTTTGACGTGCATTTGCTTCACATGTCTGAAATGGCGGATTAGAATTAGGATTAAAAGGTGATAGTGTAGCAGCTTGTGGAGTCACAGACGTTCCTGCTGGTGGTATGGTAGGTGTACCAGGTATGGTAGCAGATTGTGCTGTGGCGGCTTGATTATTACTAGTTGCAGTTACTGTGTTAGTTATAGTGCAATTCAGAGTCTGACCTGGTTGTATACTGGTAGTACTACAGTCACTAGAAAAGGTTGGAATGAAACTAAACTGGTCTGGTTGACCAACTTCAGCTATGCTAATTTGATGTCCTGCAGTTATACAAGATTGTGAAGTAGGCGATCCGCCTGTTAAGGTAAAAGTATTTTCTACACCGTTATCTCTTAGGCTTATAGTAAATGATAAGGAATTTGCTGATCCTGAAGCAATATTGTTGGGATCCAAAACTACTTTGTTGACGTTCACAATACCATTCGATAGGGGATCGCACTTAATAGAAGCGCCTTGAGCAAAAGCCGGATTATTGCTAGAGGAGAACGTCCTAGAGGTGAACGTCGTTCCAGATTGTGGACTTGCAAAAACTGTCGCTGCATTCGCATTTGGCATGAAATTACCGGCCAATAAAATACCGACATTACCTACAGAACACAAGCACAGCGTTACAAACAAAACACTTTTTCGAGGGACTTCCATTACAATGTGTCACCATTGGGTTATATTTACTATGTTTTAAATGTGTCTAAATCTTTATACATAACAATACGATGAGATAATGTATTTGGTTGCTTTATAGGACTTTTAACTTTACTGGATTTATTTACATTATTCCCGCTGTTTCCATGTGCGTACAGGAGAAATTATATAAAGTTCTACCGTATCCAAAACACATGAAATCGCTAGATGAACTAAAGACAATTAAAAGAAATGCTGAGTCACAGCTTCTCAATATTCCAGGTGTGACTGGTGTGGGAATCGGCTATAAGGAAGTGGGTGGTCAAAAGACAGACGAAATATCAATACGAGTATATGTTGATAAAAAAAGAGAGAATGTTCCTGAGAATGAACAGATTCCGCCTGAAATAAACGGTACAAAGACAGATGTAATAGAAGGAGAAGCAACAGCTGTGCCCCATAGTATGGATCTTCAGACCTATAATCCATTAAGAGGAGGAATTGCTATTGGTAAAAGCGTTGGAAACGGTGAAGTTGAAGTTGGCACGCTTGGTGCGATTGTAAGGGAAAATCCAACTAATAAAATCGGGTTTTTAAGCAGCTATCATGTTCTTGTAGTTGGACCTACACATAAGGAAAATGATCCAATTTCTCAGCCTGCTGGAAATCCAGCAAACATAGTAGCACATTTGTCAGCAGATGCTCGTCTTACAGGAACTATAGATGCTGCTGTGGCCATTGTTGACAATCCCAGCAACACATTATGTAAAATAGAGGGAATAGACGGATCAGTTGCAGGAGTTGCTGATGTTGAGGAGCTCTTCATGCAAAAAAGAACACATGTGAGAAAAAGGGGAATTACAACGGGTGTTACTCATGGTGAAATCATAGATTTCGCTGCCCCAATTACCATGAATTACGGTCATGGCATATCAGATGGGTGGAAGCTGACTGACCAGCTACTAATTCAATCAGATGCGTCATCTCCGTCATTTAGTGCGGCTGGTGATTCTGGCTCTGCAATTGTAGACGATTCTGGAAAAATAGTGGGTTTGTTAGTTGGCGGTCCGCCTAACAACATCGCTCTTACCTATGCAAACAATATCCAAAATGTGCTCGGTGCATTCGATATTTCAATTTGTACAAGTTGATGTGTAGTATAGTACAGATATGCACAGATTGCAAAGGACACTAATGAGTTAATTACTGCATTGCACAAACTACAACGATAAAGAACTTTGCAACGTTTATAATTCTCTCCATTCCTTTGATCACTTCTAATTAAATGTTTGAATCACCAATGAAAAATTACCACTATGCTTACGCAACGGTTCGTCTATATTTTATGGTAATTATTGGAATAACGGTCGGAGGATTATTGCTACTGATACCAGTTTTTGATCTAAACAGGGTTAATGGGTTAGTTTATGCTCAGTACAATCCTTCCCCATCCCCTTCTTCTTCTTTTATTCACAACAGCATAACCAATACTACTAGCAATAATGCTACGATCATATCTACTTCTGGAATGGCATCTGTGAATGTGAAACCTGATAAGGTTACATTTTCATTGGGTATTGAAACAACGAACAAGACGGCAAATGCAGCGCTAATTGCAAATTCAAAATTAATGAGCAGAGTTATCGATACCTTGAAATTTACAGGCGTTAAGGATAATGAAAGCAGTACTTCATCTTTCAATATTTCTCCAAACTACTTACGAGTAGGAATGAAACAAAACATTACAGGATTTACTGTAACCAACTATATAAAATTAGTTAGCTCTAATACCGCTAATGTATCAAAATGGATTGACGTGAGTATATCAGCGGGTGCTAATATTATAAATGACATACATTTCAGCTTATCTGATAAAAAACTAGCTGAAATAAAAAATACCCTTATTAAAAGTGCTATCAATGATGCTCTCAAAAAAGCTGATATTACAGCTTCTACATTAGGGCTAAGAGTAGCGGAAGTGAAGTCCGTTAATCTTAATGTACCTCTATATAATCTACCGCTCTCCGCTAATTTAGCAAATCCACAGAGTGCAGTGGCGACTGGTTCCAATCCAACTTCTCCTCTAGTTCTGCCTGGGGAGCAACAAGTCTCAGAGGAAGTTAGTATTATAGTTCTATTAAGAAAATGAATAAATTACGACATCCTCAAGTTTCTTCAGAAGTGGATCCTACAATCTATTAAATTTGAGGTAGCTGTCGAACCGCTTGGTAATGGATGTCTTTGCTTTGGCTAGGCTTTTAGCTTTTACTACCAAACAAGCTTAATTATAGCTTCTTTAAATTTTCGGCACCGAAAAATTAGTTAGAAGTAACCTGCGATGTATGATATGTTCTTGTCAAATCTGTTTATCAAACCCTATTAACATAGGTAGTGACTGACTGACATTTGTTTATTCATTCAATGAATACATACATTCATTATCCTTATTACTTTATCTTGAAAGCACCCTCTACAACAAAACACTATTGCCACAAAAAAGATCAAGAATAACTAATCACGGACTTTTACAAGCTTCGAGAGGGGCAAGAATCCACTGGGTTGAGAGAAAAAGCACACATCAATATCATTCCCTCTTACTCTGGTGTTCTTCGAGTTCGTCTTTAGTGGTTTCTTTGGGCTCACGAATTCGTTCTTTTGACTTGATGAGTGACGCAAGCCTTTGTACACTGTTGTTTAGCCTTTTCATCTCAGCTTTGAGTTCAGTTATTTCAGGATCGGTCGCCAACCCTTCCTCGACACTGGAAACATCTTCTTCAGCAGACTCTCCTGCTGCTGCATATCTCAAATCTTTACTTGGTTATGATATTAAAGTCCCAGGCTTCCCCGCTGTTTAGTGATTGAAACTCACACAATGGGAACTAATGCCGTTAGCTATGACACACAGGTCATAAAGCCAATACGGTATATTTGATACCATAAAACGAACTGATTGCAGTGACTACAGGTAGCAAAGCCCGGATGATGGGAGAGATTGTCCTCCTGTAATTAGGATAACGGATTCATTCACACAGATATTTCTGTATATTTGGCGCTGTTGTTTTGGATAACAGACAGATATTCCGAAAATACGATAGATTCAACCAGAACACATTCTATGAACTTCTAAAACAGTTGCATTACAAATTTCCAAAATGTTACCTGTTTCTGGACAAAGCATATCCGCAATTATAGATCAGAAAAGGTAAGGAAGTATTTTGATGAGCAGAAGAATAGCCTGACACCGGTGTGGCTGCCAACAGCAGCATCACCAGAATTCATGGTACTGGAAGAATGTGGAATATATCAGAAAATGTTCTTCTGGTATTAGCATACTATGCATAATTTACGGATTTCAGAAAGAGAACAGGACATTACTTTGCGTTTCAATCTGAATATGCGGAACTATCTGGCTGGACATATGTCGGCGGACATATCTTGATTGGTACATTACAGAAGTAAAAATAATACAAAAGTGGGATGGAATCAGACCACAACTTAATCCACAGTTGTATTATTTCAACTTATGGTTTGCAGATAAGAAATTGAGGGAATTAAATGAGCTTAAAAGACTAAAACAAAAAGCAAAAAGAAGAAGATACGATTTCGTCTTCGCGCTTAGAATAAAGTTCGCACTTGACAATGTGATCAAGAATGGTTAGATATCTTTGAAATTGGATACATTAAGAATTAAGAACAAAAGATTGTTTGATAGGTTGAAACTAGAAGATGTTAAGGAACGTGATTAGATATAATTCCCTTCTATGCTATCTCTGATACTCTAAGAACAGTAATTGGAGGATCTGTTTGAGAAAAAGTGTGAATACCAAATTTCTATCAATCGAATCTAATCTCAGCATATTTTGGGGCATTTCTATCTACATGTTACTGCATAACCTTTGAAGAAAAAAGATAAAAAAGCCTTCTGAGTACTTAGAATGTTTGCATCAATTTGTTAGGAGGTCAGTAGGCTTTGGATCCTCAACAAATATACATCCTAAATTGGAAGTATTCTTTAGATCTCTATATATATTACAATATAGATAGTAGGGCTCTGTAGAATCCTTTACTTTGTCTATCGCATCAAAGCTTTGTACAAGGATAATACAATGTATCTATTGAAAGAATCAAGAGACATCAGACTGGCCAACACCATGTTCCGTGTTCTGAATAAATCTAGGATACCATTATTCCTACATAAGAAAAGTAATCACATATTCACAGTACGGCGGCACATAGTTTTACTTGTATTAAGACAGTATGAGGGAAAGGGTTATCGCATGTTTGTAGAATGGCTTATTGAGGCCTATTATCTTAGGACAAGCATACAATTGTCACATATTCCGCATTATACTAATAGTACTCTTCAGAAGTTTGCCGCTACGATAAGCGGTACTATATTGGGAAGAATAATTTCCTCGTTTACATTGTTGCTTAGCAATATCAGAAGGTTGTTCATCGGTATAGATTCATCAGGATTCAAAGTATCCAATATTTGACAATATTGTACTGACAAAGTAAGTAGTTGTTGGTGACTGTTGCTGACAAAGGATATGACAGTGAAGATAATCATAGATTTGTGAGGGAATCTCTCCATGCATTTAGTATTATACCAGCTGGATATGTACATGTATTAATATGAAGAACACACGGTAAATATAGAAAAGAGATGAAACGTGGCTACTCCAAAACACTGTACCATCAAAGAAATAAGAATGAAACTATAATTTCTGTAATAAAACGGTTATTTGGGGAACAGATTACATCAAGGTTAGTAAGAACACAGAATAGAGAGTTATCGTTCAGATGTATTGCTTATAACATACACAGGCTAACTAACATTGTCATTATTGTGATGTTTCTACATAGCCTTACTATAGTAGTTTGTAGCTTAATTCAGAAATAATGTCATTCATATGCGATTTTGAATGTTACAACAAATATTAAATGTACGGTACTCAATTGTAAACTACAGCAATTCATAGTTTGAAGATTGAATTCGAAATTATGCTACAAACTATTATTATAGATAACTGTTAAATACGACTAAAACATATCTCGTCCGTGGCTTTAAAAATAAGAGGATATGGTTGGAAACCAGATTTACCCGATCATAGAGATCATGTGTATGCAGCTCCTGTACAAGTTTTAACCAAACTCCCATCAAATATTGACTTGAGACCTCAATGTCCAACTACAGTATATGCTCAACTTCAACTTGGTAGTTGTACCGGAAATGCAATTGCCGGGGCAATAGAATTTGATTTATTAAAACAGAAAAAACAAGACTTCATCCCATCGAGACTTTTCATTTACTATAATGAACGAGCTATAGAAGGAACAATAGACCAAGATAGCGGTGCTATGATCAGAGATGGAATAAAAAGTGTTGCCAGTCAAGGAGCCTGTCCTGAAACGGAGTGGCCTTATGATATCAATAAGTTTACTGAAAAGCCCTCCCAGAAATGCTATGGCGATGCTTTAAAAACTAGAGCTCAATCATATTCAAGAGTAGCACGAACATTAAATCAAATGAAAGGATGCCTAGCCTCCGGTTATCCGTTTGTTTTTGGTTTTAGTGTATATGAGAGTTTTGAAAGTGACGAGGTAACCAAGACAGGTATTGTTCCGATGCCATCACCTCAAGACCCATTACTTGGTGGACATGCAGTATTAGCAGTAGGATACGACGATTCACAAAATAGGTTCATTGTAAGAAATTCTTGGGGAGACAAATGGGGAATGAAGGGTTACTTTACAATGCCATATGCTTATCTTCTTGATGAGAATTTATCAGATGATTTTTGGACTATTAGGATAGTGAGCTAAAGCCTTCACTATATTTTTATCATTCTTACGCATTGTAAGGCATATAACCCTATACAAAAAGGTGTAATCCTAAAGTTTCAACAACAGAATATACGCTCTTCCCTATGCATGATCTAGAGTTACTCATTCGTAGTAGTATGGCACGCGGACTGGTGTCAATTGAGATGTAAGTTATATTTTGAGAATTGAAGGAAAATAAATAAAGTATAAGGAAATAATTACCCTCATTCAACAATTATAGAATAAGCTTTTTGATCTATGATAGCCCCTTTATCTTGGGCGCTTTTTGTCAATATTTTCAAGTGATCTGAACCGTGTTTAAGTGCTTTGAATGTAAATATATATGCGCCTGGGGCACCAAGGAATCGAGAAGAAGATGCTTGAAATTTTTTTTCTATCAAACTTATAATGTCCTTATTAAATTCTGGAATCAATGTATATCCGGCCGTACGATTTGCTTTACAAGTTAGTACGAATTCTTCACCTTTTTTTACGGTGATATTGCTTTCCATGACTGAATTTGTACAATTAATGGTTGTCTCCGTTATATTATTCCTTATATTTTTAAGGTTTTGTAAGAATGGACGAGGTTGTGTTTGCAATTCTCCGAGGGTTATTTGACTATTCTGAATAGTTATACTTAGGCATGCTATAAGAAAAGTAATACTTAGAATACAACAGGTTGACAGCAAATTTCCTTTACTATAGCTAGGCAGTACCATCTGTATCGGAATTGCATGGTAGTATCTATATATGTTTTAGAAAATATCTCATCCTTTCAAGGTAATTTCCAAAATGGGTGAGTATAAGCTATACAATAAACAATCTGGATCTTTAAGGACATAAACACAATATAAGATGCTGTCTGTTTCTGGGTATTTGAAATATTTTTTGCTTGTCTCACGCATATCTTTTCTTTTTATTCTACATGAATTTTCGACATTGTTCTCTTATCGATCCATTCAATCCTTGCAACATTAGCCACGATATCTACTGTCCTTTCATCGCTAGCTCCCCTTTAGGATCTTTTCCACAGCACATCGAAATAAGTGTCTAGAAGTTTCTTCTACAATCTTTCCAAGATGTAGAGGATAACCTCATCCGAAACTTGCATACATATCTTGTTTAGCCTATCATATACTTGAGAATGTTCATAACAATATCGGTTAATATAGATTTTTCAGCAAAAGAGAATATAAATAACATGTACAAATGAGTTGTAATGTCATCTATAAGCCGATTACTGTTATAAAACATTAGATTCTTGTCTACGAAGGATATTACATAAGTTTATGTCGGGCGCATCTGCGACCGAAAACAAATCCGTAGGTATCCTTCTTCACCATTTTCCCATTCTAGCCCCTGAATTACAGGATTACATTATCAAGGATAAGGCTTTTGTAGCGCTATAGGAAGTATTCGGAGAGAGAAATGTGATGTTATAGTGAGTATATGAGCACATTATGATAGCAAGTTTTTTCATTATCCGCCAATGTCCCTGGTTATACACTATTATGCTGTGATATCCAAGAACTTAGATCTAATATCCTTAAATATCCCTTTATGATGAGTTCGTTATCCTTAATTATCCCTCACCAAAATTTCTGACAACCTCAGGCTAACTTTATACAAAATCATCAGTGGATTTGGCAAAGACATGAAGAGGGATTTATGCCCCCAGTCCCAACTATGTACTTACTACGCCATGATTATTTATTCATGCACACTATAATAGAAAGCAGCAAGTGAAACCTAACAGAAACTATCCAGACGATAAAAGAGAATTTGCCCAACGATTACGCATAACTACATGGTCACATATAATATCGTAAAGAATGTATCAATAAAATTAGTCTGCAACAGCAAATGAATAAAAGAATTCCAATATTATGTGATGAACCAGTAGGTTAGGTAAGGTTAGCGAAAAACTAAGCCTAAATACCCTATAATTAGATCCCATCCTCTTACCAAAAGTCATGATTTATATTATTTTCTTAGTATTATATCATCAATACAATGCGTAAGTTTTGTATAATAAAAGTTATTTTATCAATAACATTAACATTTACTTTAATTCCAACCATAATGATAAGCAATATTGATAATGTTGATTCTACTACCATTGCAGCCACACACATCGCATTGGCACAACATATTAATGCATTTCAAGGGAATAATGGGCCGAATTTGAAATCAGGCATAAAAGGAACTGTCTATCTCAATGGGCCGGAATGTCCTCCCACGGTAGCTAAGGGAATGGCTCTATGTAATGGCCCTTATTCAGCATACGAAGTCACCATATATGCTGAAGATGGTAGCACTATTGTAAGTACAGTTAAAACAGATACGATGGGAAATTATATTGTCCCACTGAGTCCAGGACATTATATTATATATACACAGGTAGGTCCTCTAAAGTCTCAGAGTGAAGCTAATCACGTTATCGTAAAGGAAAATCAGATTAGCCAGAAAAATCTGTATATTGATACTGGCATAAGATAATTATTTTTATTTATCTATGAATGATACTCTAAAAACAGCTAGCGTTCCTACCATAACAGTTGCAAAAGATCATATATGTATTTATATAAATGCATGCAAAAATATATTCTGGATTATTCTGGATGTGGAGACAGATTTATAGTAGACAAACGTTTGGTCAAGGAAAAATTTGTAGATGAAAAACTCTGCTTAGGATAAATGCCAAGAATTTTTGGTTATGGATAGATAGCTTATGAGCCAAATATCAATTCATGCTTGATGATTGTATATATCGAAGGAAAGGAGGATTTTTGTGTATGTTATTAATTCTTCAAGCAGATCAGGAGGAAAAATATGGAAAGAAGCCACACTGAAGATGCTTAGTGGTGTAATAACTCCCTCAATTGGTCAAGATTGCTGCAGCATATAGTTTATGGAAGTAAAATGGAGAACCTTATTATTCATACAACAGATGAAAGAGAACACAATGTTTGATGATAATTTTCCATGTAGGAAGGGAAGAGTGAGTAAGAGAGAGCACGTTAACAATTGGTTAAAGATGTTTTTCCTGTATTGCAGGCTCTAACTTAGCAAGATCTATAGCTTAGTATGTTCTAATATTTTATTGATTTGAAGTACATTAGAATAAAAAGCCATAGTCACTTATGGTTTATACCTATATTTTAATTCCAGAAGCTATAGATGTGCTTCTTCTAGATCTTTAGAACATATCATAAAACGATCTCCTATTTCCATCTGGAAATGGATGGATGCAGAAACATACATTGCTGATATTGTAGATCGATTTAGGGTTAATAGGAAAGAATCAGGTAAAAATGATATTTGTAGATAAAACATTAATTCAGATAGATGATGGCAAGGATTACTGGTTATGGATTGCATATGATGAACCTGATATGGATTTGTGTTTGATGATGATGGATATATCTTCAATCAGTCCAAGAGCACTAGGTTTGAAATTCTTTACCTGGTAATTGAGAATATCACAGGTTATGTAAGGGAAAAGAAGATAACAAAAGACGGGATAAGCCATACTACTGTAAGAGATATACTAAGACAATATAGAATAGAGTGGAGGTATTCAAAGACTGTTCTTGATAGTAGTAATAAAAGTAGAGATCCAGAATATGAGCTGAAAAAAAAGCATGTTGAAGAGTTGAGGAATGACACACCACCTACAGAATCTGTAGTGTTATTCGAAGATGAAAGAGGATCTATAGCAGATAAGACATATGGTAGTCCGTCATGGTGTTTAGAAGCAAAAATAAAACATGCACAGAAAATTAACGGAATCCTGAAGGTACTTGGTATTTATTGTGACCGTACAAACGATGAAATGTTTAGCCATTGTTATAAAAAGAGAAACAGTTATCAGTTTCTGGATTTTATTTATCAGAAGAGGTGATTGATTCATCCTACTATGATTTCCCTATTAAAAGGATATTTCTCATACTTGATAATATTTCCATACATAAAGCGAAGAAGGTTAGACAAGTATTATCTAGGTATCCTCCAAGAATAACGCTTGTATTTTTCCTCATCAGATCTCCTAAATTAAATCTAATAGAGGTAAGGTGGATGGACATAGCTTCAAAGAAAAGCTATCAACAGTTGTGCGTTTAGAAATAAAAAGGATATTGGAAAGGTAGTAAATGACTGGACTAATAATTATTATAATTCAACTCATGGAAGAAGGATAAACAATGCCTTACAGATAGGTAGGAGCAATAAGTTGGACTACATAACTGTTAATGGAGCCATAAGTAGCTGATAAAGCTTATTTTTATCAACAATAATGTCAAACATTCAACCTGATAGAACTGAGTTGATTTCTTATCCTGGATTAAGCCTCAAAAGTATGTCCAAAGCAGACATGTTTCCAAATAAGAAGAGGCTTCGGAAGTGCCTTTACTTTTATCGCATACGAAACCATGATTCATGTAGAGAACAATGATGCAGAGCTGTAGGATGCATTATTCATCGTTAGGTGCTTACGTTTCAAGACATAGTTTAAATCTATATATAGATGGATTATCAACCGATTTAGTAATGAATGTCAAAATAATTCTGTCATTGATACTAGCTTCTCTAATCCTACTATCTACAATAGTTGTGACGATTAAGCCAATTCAATCAGCAAGTGCTCAAGTCCCAGGTTTAGCAGGGAGTAATGCTACTACTTCTGGAATGAGTAATGCTAAAGTTAGTGGCAGTTCTAGTGTTTCACCTAGCGCTTCAGTAAAGGCCGCTGAGTCCAACATACCACCAGCTCTAAATCCTAAACAAATACAAAGGCTAGAAGAGCAGGTTAATGAAACGTTCGGTGGGTATCCTAAGAGTGTAGCAAGAGCTGCTGCTCCAGGTATCGCAATAAAACCGCCTGTGCCAAATACTGCAACTACTCCGAGTACTGCATCTCCGTCTTTAGATATTAATGGCAGCAACATTAGCCGCCTTGGTAACATGAGTAATAGTACTATCAATACTAATAGCACAACCAATTCTACTAATGGCGTCAGCTCCCAGAATGCATCTCAGCAATTAAGTGGCCCTAATATAAGTCCAATAATCACCTTGAAGAGTACTATAGTTGCACCGGTAAATCCTCGTTCGATTGTTGATGAGCCAAGTCTTGCAAGCAAAGGTCCAATAGTTTTCTATACAGGTAATTGGTACGCTGCAAGATCTACAGATTTTGGTGCAAGCTGGAAGTTTATCAATCCTTTTAGTATGGCTGACTTTTGTTGTGACCAAGATGTTGTTTACGACAAAAATCATCAAATATTTCTGTGGTATAAACAAGGTATTGCAAGCAGTACAACAGGAGAGAATCGCTTTGAATTAGGTGTCTCTAAGGATGCTCTGACCTGGGTATTTTATGATATAACACCTACCGGGTTTAATAGCGCATGGAAAAACCAATGGTTTGATTATCCACATCTTGCACTTAGTAATAACAATATCTGGATAACTTCAAATATGTTTAACCAAGCTGGCCAGTTTCAACGTACGGTCATATCCGAATGGCCCTTGACTCCACTAAGTCTAGGACAAACAGTTAACTTCCGGTACTACTTTGAAACTCAGGAATTCAACTTCACTCCTGTTCAGGGAGCAACAGATACAATGTATTGGGCAGTGCACCACAATAATGCGCAAATGAAACTGTATAAATGGCCTGAGACTTCGTCCAGCATCAGTTCCAAACTGGTAAATGTTCCTGCGTGGACGTTTGGTTTTAGGGGGAACATGATTTGCACTAGTCCAGACCATCTGAATTGGTGTGCACGTTCTGATAGTAGAATAACTGGCGGATGGATCTCAAATGGTATAATAGGATTCCTTTGGAATGCAGGACAGGGTAATGGATTTCCATATCCATATGTAAATATTGCTACCTTTAGGCAGTCAGACTTTGGCTTCCTTTCAAATCCGAAACTTTGGAATCAAAACATTGCATATATGTTTGGTTTTGCACACCCTAGCAACCTTCCTGGCGAGTTGGGTCTAGTGGCTATCTATGGTGGAGGGCTATTCTATCCCAGCATAGCAGCTGGTACAGCGGTAGTTGGAGGTTCACCGCCATTTAATCTAGTTACAATACGGTCAGGTGACCATGCGGCTTCCAAATTCGGGGATTATATTAGAATTAGACCTCTACCACAACAGAATCCTCTGATTGCTGGGCAGTTCTGGATAGGTTCAGGATACACACCTCAAGGTTGCAGCGATACAAACTGTGCAGAACCAAGGTTCTTCGCATTCGGGCATCATTAACTACAGAAAATAATGTAGAATTCCAAAACTTTTTACTTTTTATTTCATTCTTATTCCTTATTATAAAATATAACACATGTTAATTGGAGGTGTGTTAACCTATCTTTTAAGATCTGTGACTCAAATACAAGTATTTGTTCTATCTTCTTTGCTTGAATTTCTGCTGATTGTTGGTATAGCTTCTCTTTGTAGTAGTAGAATGTCCTTTCCTTAATGCCAAGCTCTTCTATTATCTCTTTGTCTGTATGTCCTTGGCAGATCCTGTGCTCTATTTCTATCAATTCGTTTTGTATTTGCTGCTGTGTCTTCCTTCTTTTTATTGGGAAATTGCTCAAGCTTGAGATATAATTACATCCTTGTAGAATAAAAGAATTTTTGCTGCAATATATATTGCAATAAAAAGAGTCATTTGAAAACGAAAATATCATTCAGTGAATATTGAAAGAAAACCTAAATTTAGAAATCAATGAAATGGAAAATCTTGATATCTAAAAAGTTTAGTGGACCAGGATCTTATCTTCAATAAATCTTTTAGCTTTAAAAGAACAGTCATTTAAATTAATTGCAGAAATATTGAGAAGTTTTGATATCACTATAACATCTATATCGCGTCCTATTCACTCCTACATGTAAATACAGAACAAATAATTTCAACCAATTCGACATGCTGCCTATTCCAATCATCTTTCCTACAAGGAAAAGTGTCATCGAAACATTCTGGTCGGTCTTTTATGTGTTGGATGAACCTTTCCATTAGATTCTTCAATTCAATACCATAAACATTATGTTCCAACCGTAACCACTTGGCAAACGAAATAATTTAATCCGATGCTAGTTTTGTAGAGAGTAGACATGTATCACCTGAACAACCTTATCGCCTGAACAAAATGAACCTTTAAGGCCATCTGGGGATACAGGCGATATGGGTTTCGTTCGTGGTCCTAAGAATAAATCCCTTCAGGAAAGGGAAAGAATCTCAAGAGCTAATCTCGACACAGTTCATACAAGTAGAACTATGGCAGCAGTCGTTACTGTTACATATAATCTCCGAAATGTAGGGGGTCAAAATTTTACACTCATCAGAGACCAGGGTAATTGCGGTTTCTGTGTAGCGTTTGGTACGGTAGCAACTGTAGAGGGAAGGAGCAGAACACAGGCTAACAATCCTAACCCAAATATGGATCTTTCTGAAGCACATCTGTTCTACTGTCATGGTTTCAATGATGGTAGAAACTGTCAAAACGGTTGGTGGCCTGGTGCTGCTTTAAATCATTTTACAAATGGCGGAGTGGTGAATGAAGCATGTTATCCATATACTGCCGGGGATCAGAAGTGTTCAAATTTGTGCTCTGACTGGAATAACCGATTAATCAAAATTGCTAGTTGACACAGCATGACATCTACGACAGATATGAAGAATGGGATCTCAACTAAAGGGCCACTTGTTACTTGCTTTACGGTATATGGTGATTTTTATGCTTATACAAATGGAATATATTCACATGTCCAGGGCAATGTAGCAGGCGGCCATTGTGTATTGGTCGTAGGTCACAATGACACCGAACATATTGGATTTGTAAGAATAGTTGGGGGATTGGATGGGATGAAATTGGTTTCTTCCGTATTGTATATGGACAATGTGGTATAGATGCGGAAATGTGGGCAGTAGACGGTATACTGACCATACCATGGGTAAGATGTTTATACCTCAATTTGTTAAACAGACAACCGGATCAAGGAGGATTCAATAATTGGCTTAATGCTATCAATGGAGGCACTATCATACTATTGGTAACTGATGGATTTCTGCGCTCGGACGAATATTGTACTATTGTAGCTAACTCTCTCTATAATCAATTGCTAGACAGACAAAGTGATCCTGGTGGTTTAAATGCTTGGAAAGATTTTCTTGTGAAAGGTAAATCTATTCAAGATGCCATAGTTGGATTCTGTGATAGTCTGGAATATAAATCCAAACATCCTATTCCTAATCAGTTTGTAGAATCTCTATACAATAAATTACTTCGTCGTCAGTCCGATCCTTCGGGATTACAACATTGGATTAATCTTATTAATTCAGGCACTAGTACTGCTGACGACAAAGCCCCGATATTGTCTTTAATTTCTTCATGGATCAGATTTAGCAATATGCAACTCCTTTAGATTGGCTATCTCGGATCCATCTTTGGTTGGCAATGCTGATGAAGGCTTGGTAGTTGTACCGTGTAAAGACCATTGTTTAAGAATAAAAAGGGTGATGCTGAATTGATAGCAGTTCTAAAAGGCTGGATTGCTTTTCTATCAGCCCTATTCATAAAGTTACAAATATGCATTTTTAAAATGATAATAATATGCCTTGGTTAAGTAAGATCTCCCATCTCCAGTCTTAACTTTACAACAGCCATCAAGCAAGAACAACTTTTATGAATTAGCTTTGCATTTAAATAAGGGTATATGAATAGGTCTTCGCGCTCTTCGCATAAGAGAGCAACTGGAAATTCATTATCCCATCCAAGACGATTTGGTCACCAACGGCCGGGAAAAACGAATATCACTCAATCAATATTTCCGACTCGGAGAGCTGCTGCACACTTTACAGATTTACCACCGCCTAAAACTGATCCTCCATATCATCTTACTCTAGCTGATGTTACATCACGTGACGAAATAAAATCAATAAATGAAAAGGCGAGTATTTCTTTTCATGCCGTCGGTGACACAGGTGGAATCAATAATGCAACGTACCAACAAATCAATGTTGAGGCCATGGAGGCAGATTTTTCCACTCCGAATAGGGATCAACCGTCATTCTTCTATCATCTAGGAGATGTGGTTTACTATGCTGGTGAGGCCAATCACTACTATGGTCAGTTTTATGAACCATATCAGTATTATCCAAAACCAATATTTGCAATACCTGGTAACCATGATGGACTTACGTTCGGAGATCCTTCTAGTTCTTTGGCAGCGTTTGTTGATAATTTTTGTGCTGATAAACCACACATTAGCAAAGATGCTGCTAGTATTACACGCGATGCTATGACACAACCTTACGTTTACTGGACATTCGATGCGCCATTTATGACAGTTATAGGTTTGTACTCAAATACTGATGAATTCGAGGGTGATTTTGACCAAAACCAAATAAAGTGGTTTGTTAACGAGATGAAAACAGCACCCAAAAACAAAGCATTGATAGTAGCTGTACATCACCCGGCTTATTCTGGGGATGGTGCCCGCGGTAGTAGCAGCAAGGTTGCCAAAACATTAGACGATGCTTTCGACCAATCTGGTAGAAGGGCAGACCTAGTCTTATCTGGACACGTTCACAATTACCAGCGGTTCACACGCCTTTTTGAAGGAGAAGAACAAATCCCGTACATTGTGGCTGGTGCAGGTGGATATCCTGCCAAACACTATTTGTTAAGTGGTCCTAATGGAAAGAAGATCGAAGTTCCTTTGAACATCCGTGGCAGAGCTGGAGTAAACCTAACCTTGGAAAATTACTCTGACAATCGTTTTGGCTATTTACTTCTGGATGTGTCACAAAATAGCATCAAGGGACGATATATTGCAACAGCATACCATAATGAAGCTTTTCACTCAGAGTCTGAGCAGGTGGATAATTTCGAGCTTGATTGGAGTGAACACAAATTAATGAGAGGTGGCTCATTGCCCTAAGCTATTTTAAGTATGTACAGATCAAACGGAAAAATATCCTTGATCTTATATAATGCCAAGCTTTGCCTTATTCACGATGAGTCTTCATATGCCGACAAGGTACAGATTACCAACTCCGAGAAACCTATGAAAGCTGTATGCCTGTCCTTCCTTCAAGATTTGCCATAGCAATGGCTGACAGGCTTAGAGTTGTATAGAAAAATGATAACATATAGGAAGAGGCTGGCGTACATCCTCATCTACAAATGTCAAACCCAAATTAATAACTGCTTTAATAAATTGAAAATTATTGGCATGCGGCCTAGTTAACCTACTGCCATCCTCATGCTATTGGTATCTTCAAGCTAGTAACGAGTATGTATGGCTATGTATGGTGGCAATTGAACCGATATCTTGTTACCAACACACCACAATAACAAAAATAGCATCTGACAAGATGAATGAAATGCATTTGGGACTAATTAATTATGAAGTACAAAGCAAATTTCATATATTGTTATTTAGTTTTCGATTAATATTCCCTCCTTGACCAAGGTATTCTTTAATTCAAGTAATCATGCCAGTTGTGTATCAGTCTTGTATCGAGAAAAAAGGATTTGAAGATGAGATCCGGCTAGGACTTCAGCTATGCATAACCAATACATATACGATGAAAAGGATCCCAGAACAAGATATTCCATAAAGCTCAAACAAAAAGATAATCGCATTCATAACCCATCTCTATCTGTCCTTCAAGTAAGACCAAATCCCAAATAAGTAAATCTAGAGCATGTACTGATTTCACAGACCATCTTGTTAGGAGCCTAAGGAGTTACATCAAAAGGAATAGGATAAAACGTTTCATACTGATGATAAATAACATAGAATGTGTCTTTGTGTCAAGATCGGGCAATACAAATTTAACACAGTTATGCACTTGCATAAACAAGGTTGTTAAACAATATAATTGCCATAGTTGCAATTTCTTTCATAATAGTTGGCAGCATATGGGCCATAGGTAATTTCATGATTCCTCACAAAGGCTCGACTATAAAAACTGTAAGAGGGGTTCTCTTAATCGCGCAAAATAATGCTTTTAACGAAACTAATCCGGATATAACTTCCCTCGCGAATATTCCAAAGAAGCTCGTGGTACTCAATAACGATTTTGTAAGACATGATTTTATTGTGCCTAAACTCAACATTAACTCGGCTTATTTATTCACCGGACAGGACTTCACAACTGCGATTGCTTCAAAAAATCCTGACACCTTCGAATATTATTGCTCCTTGCATCCAGCAACCATGTATGGCAAAATAGTAATTAAAAAATAAATGAAATTTAACATACGGGTACAGCCATAAAACTAATAATTTAATGCTGCTCTATTTTCCTATGCTTCGTCTTGGTCAGGCAGTATCTGATCTTATACCCATCATCTAAACCAGCGATGATGCATCTATTCTGTCCAACTCCTTATCTTGAAATGTTGTCCCCTCATCATCAATAGATTTGGTAGATTCCACTATCATTTTTGCTACTTAATATTAGTTGCTTTAAGATAATATATAACATCATTTGTAATTGTGACATATCCAATAACCTAGCGTAAACTACTGGTTGATAAAAGTGTGAATTTCTTATTAAGTTTGTAGCCTTATTATTTATGCGTATATGACTACAGATGAAATGGATTAATCATCTACGCTTCCAGTGGATCCTCCGGAAAACGACTCTACAGAACCAACTAACGAAAAGAAGGCCGTGGTTGTTACACCATTATCAAAGACCGGATATAAACATTCTCAAGATCAGTACTCCTCATCCGAACAAGGGGAAAAGGAGAAAGAACAACGGTCAATTTCCTCCAAAGTCAAAGGAGCGGCGAGATCTTTCAAAGACCTAATCACGTCAGCAGGTGGAAAAGGAACTTCATCAGAAGTCTCTCAGCCTCTGGCTCCTGTTGGTAATTTGGAATATAGTCGTATATTAGTACCTTATGACGGCTCCAGTATGGCTGGTAAGGCTTTGAATCATGCCATTTACTTATCAAAGATCTCTGGTGCTGAGATTGTTATCACACACGTGGTCGAACATATACATAACATGGATTCTAGTGCTGTGGTGGTAACTTCTAAAGAACGAGGAGGAGAAAAAGACAGCCAGAAAGGCTTTGAAATTACTGTGGAAGGAGAGGTAAAAAGCATGATAGAGCAGAAAATAAGATTATGTCAGCAAGCTGGAGTAAAAAGTCAAGTATCTTATAAAGTTCAGACAGGTAAGCCAGTCGACGAAATAGTTAAGTTGTCTGAAGGTCTGAATGCTGATTTAATAGTGATGGCATGCAGCAGAACTCCTTCTTTGACAAGAAGATTGCTTGGCAGTATAACTAGAAAGGTGATAGATAGTGTTGAAAAACCGGTGCTTGTAGTACATAAATGAAAGCTGACTTTTTAAAAACTTGAATTTGACAACTATCATCATATGAACAGAAGGACAAATTATCTTATTATTTTATCCTTATTACTAAGATCATGAAAGCCCAGATGCGATCCCGAAAACTATTACATGGCAATTTGTCTAACACTTATCAACAGATAGCCCAAATCCGATTGCTTGTAACAAGCATCGGCAGTTTGAGTACTAGAGTGTTAGGTACGTGATTATTGGGTATCAATTAGGCTTGGGGCTAAGAGCCTATAGTGTTGCTATTGCAAAGAGTTGTGATATTCCGTTTAGTCTCCCTTCAACTCGCCGTCCTAACTATACATACTACTACGAGAATAAACCCTGTGGGTTATTGCTGCAGGGATATTTACAGGTGGAAATGGGTCTACTTATGATCTCCAAAGGAGTGGAAGTCATTTAACTTAAATGAATTGTCAAGCTTTTATTAAACCTCTGATATGATAGCTTAGTAATGTCTTTTGGTATGCCAGTAGATGTTCTAGGAACGTTATCAGACAAACTAAAACAGATGTTAAAAGAGACTCAAGAACACTATACTACCTTTCTCAATTCGAGCCAACTCTATAAACAGCGGAACATGAGTGAAAATGAATTTTTTGAGAAAATTACTCACTATCTCGTTACCGTATCTGCGCTGGACTTTCTTGCAGTTCGAGTAGTTTTGGAATTGAAGTCTGCTATGGACAAAGGTACTTCAGTAAAGGAAGTAAGCGGAGGAGGAGGAGCAGCTTCTTATTCCCATCAGGCCGATTTCGGAATAAGCGGCTTCGTAGGTACTGGTGGAACTGTGGGAGGAGCAGGAGGAACAGGACACAGCAAATCCACTTCAGAGCTATCAAGCCAGCCACCGACATTTACTCCTGTAGATATAGAATTGCCACGACCTATACAGGAGAGTAATGAAAATTTACCTCATGAGGCCAAGAATAAAAATTGTATTGTTTGTGGCGTGGTAATCCCGGTGCAAGCAAGATTCTGTACCCGATGTGGGAATTCACAATAGATACATGCAAACATTCGTGCTGTCAAGGTTTATATTCTAGCAAAAGAAATGTGTTCAGCAACCAACTACCACAGGTTAACTGTGCGTTGTATATATAACTATAATAATTTTATCGTCTCTCGATGCTATGCTAACGATAGTTTCCACACCACGTAAATATTTATCCTGTCTATTATAATAAGTGGAGCGAGAAAGAAAGATTGGAGTTCTAGTAACCCTAACCCTGAGCATGATGATACTATCGACGGCTATATTGCTTGAACTTAGCATTGGCTCTTCGGCAAAAGGATTGATACAAGGTGTTGGCCTCGACAATGGAAATATAAAAGCCTCTCAAAGTGGAACGTACAAATACAATCAGCTTGTCAATGATACTATAGTTAATGAAAACATGCAGATTCCTCCGGGCAATCAAAGCAAAACTTTCACCATGTCTGTTCCTAGCGGAGGGTTCAGCGCAAGGTTGCTTGGGAGCTATTCTATAAAGGGCGGAGCTGTGCCTGCTATTCATTTGTACGTTGTAGATGCAAGTAAGTGTGCCATTCGTTATCAGCCTTCATCATGTTCTTCATATATTATTGACCAGATCAGTTCTAATAGTTATATAAATATGTCCCTACCCATAGGTAAAACCTACAATCTCTTCTTCTTGAATGAAGCTAATATAGCAAGTGAAGAAAAAAGCGTTAGTGCAAAATTGTTCTTAGAGCACTATCCATTTTCAGTAAAGATTATGACAGGGCAAACAAACAATA